>Ga0206949_1318_pt1 | contig 11514 bp, 9 predicted proteins | sample Alteio_BWOrgHeat_40_FD_153240 | JGI IMG/M metagenome (GOLD analysis project Ga0206949, IMG submission 153240) | Enriched cells from forest soil in Barre Woods Harvard Forest LTER site, Petersham, Massachusetts, United States -... | ecosystem: Environmental > Terrestrial > Soil > Temperate forest > O...
ATGCCAATGCCATATACAAGCTTACCATGTCCGTGTGCAAGCTCAAGAGCCGCACTACCCTTAACGAGAACATGCAAATGCTCACTTGCTTTGCAGAAAGTGTTCAAAGTAAATCCCCTCAAATGGCAGAGGCTCTTTCTCCCTATATCGATGAGTATCTCAAAGCCGGAGCCTCAAACATGGAAAGGTTTATGCCTGCCCGTCCGCTAGCGCACGAAGAGGAGATGCCGGAAGCAGAAGCCACCGGTGCTGACGTAATCGCATCACAGAAAGAGGCAGTGGTTGCTAGTGCTTCCGGAATATCACCTGAGCAGATGGAGGCGGAAATAATACAGTGTTTGGAAGTCTTAAAAACATCCGAGCCACCTATGGCTCCTGAGCTATTACGCGACTTTCCCGACTACTATCGCCATAATCGCGAGGAGTTCAGGGAGCATTTACGGCAGCAGTTGGTCGCCGCCTGATGGGCCAAATTGTTGTGCAATATCTGTGCAATAATTATCCACATTTTGAGCTTAAAAGATTGATTTTCAATACCAATGTGAGCAATAAAAAATGTGGCAATTACTGTGCTTTGCAGAATTTTTAATCCTGTACAATATGGATTGCAATAGGAGACAATAAAAAATCAACAACCAAAATCAGGACGAGACACAGATAGAAAAATACCTAGACAAATAAAAGATGTCAATGTATTGTTGTAATTTCATACTCAACCTTAATACAAAGCTTATGAACCGCAATCAGTTATCAGTAGTAGCCATGGGTATGGTACTATTTGTCTGCCTCTTGTGCTGCAAGAAAAAGACACCTACCCCAACGTATGACGTAAGTCATATGACACAGCTCTTTGCGCCCTTGAAGCCAGCACCACAAACATTGTCTGTTCAGGCAGGTAGGGATACTACTATATTCGGTCATGACAGTACTGCTTTGCATTTCTTCACAAACTCATTTAAAGATGCAAATAGCAACCCTATAACCAGCGGCACTATTGATATTCAACTCACGGAGATGTACAAACCTGGAGATATGGTCGCTAACCGCGCCTCTTCTATAGCGGGCGAACATACACTGCAGAGTGGTGGGCAAGTCAATATCATCGCAACCATGCTTGGGAGAGCAGTATTTACAAATAAATATTCCATTGGTTTTAAACAGCCAGGTACATCTGGCGAAACAATGTCTTTGTACTACGGAGGTAATACCAATGCTGATTCAATTACAACTTGGACAGTTAGTGATACAACGAATGGCAACGCTGCCTATGGAACTCATCATTTTGATACTGGCTCTGCTCCGCCATTAGCTACGGGCTTTTTATTTAGAGGTGGGTATTACTATCTTTTTGCAAACTGTACACAGTTCGGAACTATAAACTGTGATCGTCTATATGTACATAATGGAGATAACACAGTAATTCAGGTCACAGTTCCCGATGGCAGTTTTAACCCTACTAATACTCAAATATTTGTCGTATTTCCCACCATTAATAGTATCACTATGGGTGATGATAGGCAGATATATACTGCAAGTACAAACACCTTTATTGTCGGCAATCACATGGATAGTGTTGCAGTGGGAATGAGTTACGAAGTCGCGGTCATCGCCAATAAAAATGGTTCCTTCTATTATTTTTCTCAGAAGGGTACCACAGCAAAAGGCATGACTATTAACGCTACTATGGCACCAGAAACCTCAGGTGACATTACTGCTCGGTTAGCTGGTTTGTAGTTTTTATTGGTAAACGTTATTAGGGCGAACAGAATTTACATGTTTATACCTCTATATTTTTTGCAAAAATCATGCCTTTATAGGAGTCATTATGAATAGAGTACGGGTTATCATTCTATATTTGCATAGGCGATAAATGCTTCCGGCATTGGTGCAGATATCAATCTGCGTCATAGAAACTATTCAAGATGAATAATTTTAACAAGGTTTTCCTTTCCATAAAAGATCATGACAAGAAGGGCGATCTGAATGAGGACGGCGAGTGTTTTAAAATAGTTGCTAAAGATGCCGGTATCCCGATCGGGGAACTTAGCTTCTATTTAGAGATATTGCAGGAGTTGGTACTGATAAGCTATTCACGTCAGAATAGATCGATCACACTAACCGATAAGGGGAGAAAACAGCAGACCATTTTCGCAGATGATCCCGGCGACGAATAACTAACGTACAATATCTAAAACTCAAATCGCACACTGCCGAAGATACCAAAGTACCTGTCCCTGCTTTCGTTGGGCAGTGGTGCAGGGGTTACCCGCCACACAAAGTCTAAGCGGAATACGCGGAAGATATTAGATACTCCCGTGCCAAGTTCTAAGTAGGGATCACCTTGCAGCGTACGGAACTGGTACCCTTTGTCTAAGTTCAGTTGCTGGTTCTCCGGGCTCAGCGAACCGATGACACCTTTCGCGGTCCAGAACTGGCGGAATTTTAATTTCTTGATGCCGGGTATACGGCTGAAGATGCCGCCGCCAAAGTTGTGCTCTATGCTGAAGCCAGCATACTGGTCGCTGAGGAACTCATACGTGTTCATCATCTCGAACGAGTATTGATTATAGTAGAGATAGTCATTTCCGGGATGTATCTCCAGCAGTGGGTAAGGCAGCGTCCCGAAATACTTGCCGGAGAACAGGCTGTAGTACAGATGCCCCAGCGGCGGTACATTGATGCTCTCTGAGATCGAGAACCTTGCTTTCTGGTAGTTGTAGCCGCTGTTGAGTATGTCCTTGATGCCGGAGGTCACTTCAAGGTCCAGTATGGGGTATTTGCTGCCAATGTTCACGCGCAGGTACTGCCCTTCAATGTACTTTTCCTTGTAGGCGTAGCGTAGTTCCACACCCACTTCGCTGCTCACAGCGCTGGTTGATGGTTTGCCGTTATTGTCAAAGAAGATACCGTTGGCGGGCAGGGGCAGGTAGGGGTTGAAGGTACTGTGCTGCAGGATCAGCTTATGGCTGAATCCGCTGAAATATTCTTTGTATAGTTCGTAGCGGGCCACGTCTTGCATAGCCAGCTTCCAGGGCACGCCGGGCTTGCGCACTATCGAGCTGAATATGTTGTCATTGGCCAGTTGTGTCTGGTCCAGCACCGGATTTATATCATGTACGTAAGAGCCATACATGTACACTCTCGGGTGCCTGTCCAGCAGCCATAGGCCCGTCAGGCCATACTTGTATTGCTTATCGCTTACTCCGTAAGCCAGGTACCCGGTAAAGTGCGCGTTCTTTAGTTTGCGCGGCGTACCCATTGAAAAGCGGAAGCGGTTGCCCTCTATCGGGTTCTTGCTATACACATAGAAGTAAGGGCCAAGCTGTATCGGGCCAAAGTCCTTTACACCTGTCGAAAGGAACATGATGGTATTTTTATACACGCCTGTTATGTGCATGCCATTGATGGTATCTACCATTTTATAAATGGCCTTTTCATTTCGGGTCAGCGTATCGGGTCGGTTAGTGGCCCACCAGTCGTCGGTGTGTTTGCGCGCAGAGTCCAGCTTTATCACCTCTGTCTTGTATTCAGGGTCATCGAGTACTCTTTCAGTAGCTGTGTCGTTGATGCGGATGTTGTGGTAAGTAGTGGTTTTGCGGCCTATGATACCGGGCAGCTTCCTGGAGCTGTAGGCACTGAAGGCAGCAATGAATTTGTCCTTGATGCAGAACCAGAACGTGTCCACCGGGGCAAACTCCTGGTACAGGCTCACCTGGTCTACCCAGTTCACGTTGGCTATCTTGGGCACATCCATGCTCATGCGCTGTATGGCAAACACCGAGTCTACCACCCAGAAGTCGCCCACAAAGCAGTTCTCGCCGGGGCGCTTTGGCCGGAACTGCACCAGTATGATCCGGTGGCCGTATGCCTTCTGGGTGTCTATGATCTTGTATTTGTAGTAAAACAGGCCCTCATCACTGATAGGGCTTACAAACTTCTTATCAAATACGGGAACGTAGTTTTTATAAATGTTTACGTTCTGGTACAGCGATCCGAGGTACTTGTCTACGTTCTCATTATTGACGCCCTTTACCATGCTCGCCTTTATGAACTCGCGCTGCTTTTTAGGCTGCGCCCTGAAGTAATAGTCAGAGATGGTCTCAGTAAGGTACAGCGGCAGGTAAGGCTTCGATTCAGACTGGGTGTCGAGGTTATTGTATACGAAGGTGAAGCTTTTGAGGATGGGTATTTTTGCAAACTGCGATTTGGTGAGGCGTTGCAGGTCGGCTTCAAGGCGGTTGTAGGCCACGTATTGGTAGTTCTCCAGGCGGTCAGGGTTGTTCACCGGCTTCTTAGCTATTATGGCCCGCATCAGTAGTACCGCAGGGTCTTCACCGGCATGTATCACCACATCATGCAGTGACGCTGCAGCGCGCTCCAGCTCTATGATGTAGTTGTATTCATGTTGGCTGGCACGCAGTAGCCGGTTAACGCCTTTATACCCCAGCGCCTCTACATGCAGTGTATCGGCCGGCAGCTTATCGGCCTTTATCACGAAGTTGCCATCGAGGTCGGCAACAGTGCCTGCGGTTGTGTGGGGAAAGTATACGGTAGCAAATGGGATGCCCTCACCGGTATTTGCATCTTCTACTTTGCCGTTGATGATGTATCCTTTGTAAGCACTCTTGGTAGTCGCTACAGAAGCCGCAGTATCTATAGCCGGCATGATAACTGGTGTATCTATACTGATTGCCGGAGTGTGGTATGAGGTATCTGCATGATGCGTGGTATCAGTGGTCTGGGCATACCCCGACCTGACGAATAATAATAATAAAATAATGATACCACTCTTCAGGAAACGCATAAACTATTCGTTGGCAATGTAGCATTTTTTCCGATACCCCTTTACCCTCCGGTGCCCAACTTACCGCCATACCGGGCATTTTATGAGAGCATTCAATAATCGGGCCGCGCGGATGCTGTATATTTGCCGCCAAAATGACGGAATTTGAATCCTAAGATCAAGGTAGCAGCGGTGAGTTATCTGAATACCAAGCCATTGCTGTACGGTATAGCGCATAGCGATGTGGCCAATGATATAGAGATAGTGGTAGATTACCCGGCAAAGCTGGCCGAACAATTGAAAGTCGGGAGTATAGATATGGCGCTGCTACCCGTAGCGGCCATGCCCGGTATACCCGGCGCCCGCATTGTCAGCGACTATGGTATAGCAGCAGACGGCAATGTGGTATCTGTAGCTATCTTTAGCCAGGTGCCTATGGAGGAGATCGAAACGGTGTATCTCGATTACCAGTCGCGCACATCGGTGCGCCTGGCACAGTTGCTGCTGGAGAACTACTGGAAGAAGCAGGTAACGTATAAGCCTGCGAGTGAGCATTATATTGATTACATTAACGGTAAGAGTGCCGGGGTCATCATCGGCGACCGGGCACTGAAGCAGTTAACCAGCTTTGAGTATGTCTACGATCTTTCGGCGGCATGGAAAGCGCATACCGGCCTCGATTTTGTGTTTGCAGCATGGGTGGCTAATAAGGAGTTGCCGGCAGATTTTACGCAGCGGTTCAATGCGGCTAATGCGGAAGGACTGAAGCACCTGGAGGCAGTGATCGCAGAGAACCCCTTTCCGTATTACGACCTGCATACCTATTATACCGACAACATCCGTTTCTACCTCGATGATGCCAAGAAGCAAGGACTGGCAAGGTTCCTGGACGAGATTCGGTAACACTATTAACTAAATCAGTAAACCATCAATTACACGATATGGGACAAATACAAGAGTTCAACGACTACCGCGCTAAGATGAATGAAGTGATCCTGGGTAAGGAGAATAAGGTCATCAACCGCCTGTTCAACCTCGATACCAATACCTATGCAGAAGGTGCGCTCAATACCCGCACCAAGGAGATGCTGGGGCTGGTAGCCAGTATGGTCCTTCGCTGCGACGACTGCATTAAGTATCACCTCCTGAAGTGCCATGAGCAGGGGCTCACCACAGCAGAGGTCTATGAAATATTTGCCGTAGCCAACATCGTGGGCGGCACAATAGTTATACCTCACACGCGGCGCGGGGCAGAATTCTGGGAAGAATTAGTCAATAGCTAATGAAGCTTATGCCAGCTTCTCTTCCAGCTCCATTATCTGCTCGAATACTTTATCGTATTCAGCAGATAGGGTGTTGAAGCGGGCAGAGACCTGGCGGTATTTTTCATCTACTTTCAGGAACTCGTCCTTATTGGCATAGAACGCCGGATCTGCCAGTTTGCCCTCCAGGTCTATCTTCTGTTCCTTAAGCTTGTTGATCTCTTCTTCCTGCTTTTGCGCTACTTTCTGCTGTTTCTTCAGTTCGTTGCGCAGCTGGTTCTGCTGTTCGTTATTTACATTGACCTTGGGAGATGGCTTCTCTTCTTTCTTCGCCACAGGCGCGGCCTTAGTTTGCGCCGCTGCAGCCTGTTCGCGTTTCAGCTTGTCAGAATGCCATACTGCCCATTCGTCATAAGGCCCGTTAAATTCGTTGATCTTACCCTCTTCGATATTCCATATTTTATTAGCCGTTTTGCTGATAAAATAACGGTCGTGCGATACGATGATGAGTGTGCCTTTGTATTTGTTCAGCGCCTCTATCAGCATCTCTACAGACTGCATGTCCAGGTGATTGGTAGGTTCATCCAGCAGCAGAAAGTTGCCCTTGGCCACGATTACTTTTGCCAGTGCTACCCTCGCCTTTTCACCACCGGAGAGTACTTTTATTTTCTTAAATACATCATCTCCGCGGAAGAGGAAGCAGCCTAATAGTATTCGTAGCTCTACTTCGTTTTTGCCACTGCCGCACATTTTTAACTCTTCCAGTATTTCATGCTCCACGTTCAGCGCCTCTAACTGGTGCTGTGCATAAAAACTCTCTTCTACATTATGGCCCCACTTACGTTCCCCCTCAAATGTCTCCTGGCCAGTAACTATGCGCAGCAGCGTAGACTTACCCTTGCCGTTGGCGCCTATCAGCGCTATCTTGTCGCCACGGTTTATCTCTGCATTCGCATTCTCAAGTATGCTCAGCTGCCCATACCGCTTGGTGATGCCCGTAAGCGTAGTAATGATCTTACCGGGCTGCACTCCTACGTCGAAGTTAATGCTCATGGTAGGCACAGACCCATCCGGCGCTTCTATTACATCCAGTTTATCCAGGCGTTTCATGGCGCTCTGCGCGGCAGCGGCCTTTGTGGCCTTGGCCCGGAAGCGTTCTATAAATCGTTCCTGTTGTTTTATATAGTCTTGCTGGTTCTCGAATGCACGCTGCTGCAACACCATACGTTCTACCTTCTCTTTTTCAAAGAATGTATAGTTGCCACTGTATTGCACCAGGTCTCTTTGCCATACCTCTACTATCTTGGTCACCATCCGGTCCAGGAAGTAACGGTCATGCGATACGATGACCACGCTGCCCGGATACCCGATGAGATAACGTTCCAGCCATTCTATCGATGGCAGGTCAAGGTGGTTGGTAGGTTCATCGAGCAGCAGCAGTTCGGGCTGCTGCAGCATCATCTTTGCCAGCAATACCCGCATACGCCATCCACCGCTGAACTGGTCGTAGGGACGTTGCAGATCGGTAGTGGAGAAGCCCAGGCCTTCCAGCACCTCCGCCGTACGATGTTCCATTTCATACCCTCCCGCCACTTCAAAATCGTGCAGGGCATGGCTGTAATCATCCAGCAGGTCGGCATCATCGGGTTTGGTTTCCAGTTCTTTTATGATGCGTTCCATTTCCTTTTCTACTTCATGGGCTTTCTCAAACGCCTGCATACCCACCCGCAGAATGGAATCATTGGTAGAGAAACTCAGGAGGTCCTGGTTGAAGAAGCCGAGGGATACGTCTTTTGGTTTGTTAATTACTCCTTTATCAAGGGTGTAAGCCCCGGTCATCAAACGTAGTAATGTAGACTTACCGGCGCCATTGGCACCCACCAGCCCTATCCGCTCACCTGTACCTATCTGCCAGTTTGCATCTTCCAGTATTGCCCTGGCCCCGAAATAGAATGAAATATTTTGTAATGACATCAACATAAGGCTGCAAAAGTAAGGGAAAAGTCAAACAGTGGCCAGCGAAAAGTAAGCTGCCCGAATACCCAGTCTTAACAATTCCGGCAAAATCGTGAAATAATTCTCCGGATGCAGGATGCACAGGCCATCATTCCCGTTTCAAAGCTTTACTTTTGCATGGAAATTTTGTCATTTATGCGTATTATTTATATCGTATTTATCGCTTGTATTGCGGGCCTTACTGGTTGTAATAACGGCAATAGTGCCCAGGGCACTGCTAAAGCAGACAGTACCGCAGGCAGTGCAGTTAAGAAAGCGCCTGCACATAGCAAACTGAGCGATGAAGGCACACAGCAACTTTTAACGCTGGTAAGCAAGTACTACGAGCTGAAGAATGCACTTGTAGCCACCAAAGCCGCACGCGCCGATAGTGCAGCTACCCAACTGGCTGCAACAGCCATGAGTATGCAGGCATTCCTGCAAAAGGACTCAGCAAATGCCCCTGCATTGAAGCCCTACATGGATACCATCATAGGTGAGAGCAAGGCGATCAATGACCTGAAGGATGAGACCTGCGAAAAGCAGCGCATAGTATTTGAAGTAATTTCCCGGGATGTATATGCGATGCTCAAAAACGTGGATCTGAAGAATGGTGGTATCTATCATGAGTTCTGCCCGATGGCTTTCAATGAGAAGGGCGCGTACTGGCTGAGCAGCGAGAGTGAGATATTGAATCCATACTTCGGGAAGAAGATGCTGGAGTGTGGCGAGGTAACGGATAGCATGTAACACCTTATTAAAGAGCAATGCTCTAACCTCCGATACCATACAATGAGCCACTTATTATATCATAGCAGTAGGAGAATTTTTGCGCTTTTATTCGTTTTGTTTTTGCCTGCCTGGTCATTCGCACAGAAGGTATCTATCAGCGGGTACATACGCGATGCGGCTACGGGTGAGTCTATCATTTCAGGAACGGTATATATCAAGGAGGCCGACCAGGGTGCGCAAAGCAACAATTATGGATTCTATTCCGTCTCTGTACTGCCGGGCAAGTACACGGTCACTTACTCCTATGTGGGTTATACCCCAATTGTACGGACTGTAGACCTGACCGAAAACCAGACATTCAATGCGGAGCTGCAAAGCGCCACTACCATGAAGGAAGTGAAGATCACTTCTACCCGGAAGGATGAGAACGTGAAGAATACAGAGATGGGCACCGTGAGCCTGTCTATGCAGCGGATAAAGGAGCTACCGGTACTGTTTGGGGAGGTGGATATACTGAAGACCCTGCAACTGCTGCCGGGCGTACAGAGTGCTGGTGAAGGGAATTCAGGATTTTATGTAAGAGGCGGTGGGCCAGACCAGAACTTAGTACTGCTTGACGATGCTGTGGTGTATAATACCGGGCACCTGTTCGGGTTCTTTTCCATCTTCAATTCAGATGCTATAAAGGATGTGACCCTGATAAAGGGTGGCGCCCCTGCTAATTATGGCGGCAGGCTGTCATCGGTAGTAGATGTGACCATGAAGGAAGGCAATATGAAAGAATTCCATGCAGAAGGCGGCATAGGGCTCATAGCTTCACGGCTGAGCCTGGAAGGGCCAATAAAGAAGGATAAAGGTTCTTTCATCGTCTCAGGCCGCAGGACTTATATAGACGCACTGGCCAGGCCATTCTCGAGCAAGCTGAAGAATACAGGCTACTACTTTTATGACCTGAACCTGAAAGCCAACTACAGATTAGGAAAGCATGACCGGGTATACCTGAGCGGTTATATGGGCATTGACAAATTCAAATTTCAGAATCCGAGCGGGACATTTAACGCTAATATCCCCTGGGGCAATAAGACCGCCACAGCCCGCTGGAACCACCAGTTCAGCGACAAGCTGTTCTTAAACACCACGGCAGTGTATAATGATTATAACTTCTCATCAAACTTTAACCAGAACGCGTTTGCTGTAAAGATAGCATCAGGCATCAAGGATTACAATGCTAAGAGCGACCTGGACTACTACACCAGCTTCAACCATCATTTTAAAGCAGGCCTTGCCTACACCTATCATACATTTATACCCAACCAGATATCCGGGCATGTGGACAGCATACAATTAAACCCTGACAATGCCTTTATCAAGTACGCGCACGAAGCAGGCGCCTATATCCTCGATGACTTTGAGCCTACAAAATGGTGGAAGATAAATCTTGGGCTGCGCTATTCATGGTTCGGGCAGGTGGGGCCGTATACAGGGTATACGCTTAATAGTAGTGGCAATGCCACTGACAGTACACACTATAGCGCGGGCCAACTGGTAAAGGCCTATGGCGGCTGGGAACCTCGTTTCAATATGCGGTTTGAGCTCAATGATCTCTCATCCATAAAGACGAGCATTTCAAAGACCTACCAATACATACACCTGGTATCTGACAACGGCACTACCCTGCCCACTGATGTGTGGGTGCCCAGCACAGCGCTGGTGCAACCTGAAATAGCATGGCAATACTCAGCAGGCTACTTCCGCAATTTCATGGACAATAAGATCGAAACATCTGTGGAGGTCTACTACAAAGACATGAAGAACCAGATACAGTATAAGGATGGCTATACACCTAACAATCTGCAAGACCCTGAGCTATCTTATGTGTTTGGTACGGGTACCGCTTATGGTGCTGAGTTCTTTGTGAACAAGACGCAGGGTGCATTTACCGGCTGGGTAGGCTATACCCTATCATGGACATATGCCCAGTTCCCGCTGCTTAATGGGGGCCAACCGTTCCCTAACAAATATGACCGCCGGCATGACGTATCTGTAGTGGGCAGTTACAAACTGAACAAGAAGTGGTCGTTCTCCAGTGTGTTTGTTTATGGCTCCGGCAATGCCATTACACTGCCTACTTCTTACTACTTCATCAATACCAGCCTGGTAGAGAATTTCAGTAAGATAAATGCCTACCGGCTGCCTGCATACGACCGCTTAGACATATCTGCTACCCTGACGCCGCAGCATGCCAAACCACACAGATGGGAAGGAAGCTGGACATTCTCGGTATACAATGTATACGACCGCCATAACCCCTACTTCCTTTACGTAGACAATACCGGCACGGCAACTACAGGTATCAAGGTCACAGTTTATGAAGTGTATATTTTACCCATCATCCCGAGCATTACCTACAATTTCAAATTTTAATTGACCACCGGCAAATAAGCATTATTTTGCATTAAAATCGAGGACAAATGTATAAGCCCCTGCTTATTGTATTGCTGATAGTATGCTGTAGTTTCCAGATAGCTGTGCTTAGCTTCACTGACCTGCATGTAATGAAAGCAGCGGAAGGGCAGCTTGAAGTATATACCTCTAAGATAAAGCCCGGAGATGCCGGCCAGTACGGATTCAGGCAGGAAGATGATATGGAAGCCCTGACCATTGGTAAACCCTATCGCATCCTCGAATTCAACAATGACTTTTATGACAATGACATTGTTGATGACAAGAACTACATACTGA
>Ga0206949_1339_pt1 | contig 11481 bp, 10 predicted proteins | sample Alteio_BWOrgHeat_40_FD_153240 | JGI IMG/M metagenome (GOLD analysis project Ga0206949, IMG submission 153240) | Enriched cells from forest soil in Barre Woods Harvard Forest LTER site, Petersham, Massachusetts, United States -... | ecosystem: Environmental > Terrestrial > Soil > Temperate forest >...
TGGCACGTATTGAAGACCTCTTGTTCGAGATCAATAACCAGTTAAAAACGCTCGAGAACCAGGCGAAAAAAGGCAGAGAAGTTTTACGAGATCAAAACAGAATACAAAGAAGTAGCCATCGAACTGGTGAAAGCGGCATTGGAAGGATTCAATGTTACTTACAAAGACCTGAACGAGCAGCAGGAAGCTGAAACAAATAAAAAAATACAGTTAGAAGCAGAGATCGCAACAGAAGAAGCAGCGATAGAACATGAAAAAGTTGGATTCATTGAAAAAGAAAAAGCGTTGCAGGGCATGCAGCACGAATTCAATGAATACCTGCAGGAACTGCGTACCAAGGAAAATGAAAAGAACCTTGCTACGCAAAAACTGCATTACCTGAAAGAAAAAGAAACCAACCTGAAAGAGTTTCTTGAAAAAGCGGAGGGACAATTAAAAACCATCGGCGACTCCATTCAATACACGCAGATACAGGTTGGCGAAGAAGAAAATAATTTACTCGACCTGCAGGGCAAAGTAGAAGCGGCCAAAATGGATGTGGAAGAAAAGCGCCGTGTGTTTGATGAGAAAAGAAGCGGGCTGGATAGTTTGCGTAACCGTTACCAGCAGATACAACGCAGCCAGTTTGATGCGGAGAAAAAAGTAGCCGTTGCCGATACTTCCATCTTAAACCTGCAAAGGGCACAGACACAGTTAAACGAAGAAAAACAAAACCGCGAAACACAATTACAACAGTTAAGCGTTGAATTACAGGAAAAAGAAACCACGCTCGAAGCCAAACGCATAGACCTGCAGCAGTTGCAGGAGCACCAGGAAAAAACAAAGGAACAGATCTTTGAAACACAGGCGCAGCTTGAAGTTTTACGTAACGAGCTCAATGAAGAGAACCGCAAGCTCGATTCAAAACGCAACGAATTTAATTTGTTGAAGAGTTTGATCGATTCAATGGAAGGTTATCCAGACAGTATCAAGTTCCTTCATAAAAATCCTGAATGGAACCATGCGGCGCCGATCTTATCGGATATCATTTATGTAAAAGAAGAATACCGTACGGCTGTTGAAAACGTGCTGGAACCTTACCTGAATTATTATGTAGTAAATAACCTCGAAGAAGGGTTACAGGCGATCCATTTGCTTGATGCACATAAAAAAGGCAAGGCCAATTTCTTTATGCTGGAGAAGTTTGCAGATATAAAAGTAGATACACATCAACCCGAAGGAACGATCAAAGCGATGGATGTGATAGAAGTGGACGATCAGTATCGCAAACTGGCGCAATACCTTCTGGGCAATGTTTATATCGCCGAAAATGAAGAAGCCATCGTTAACAGCAATGGTGCAGTGGTATTGGAAAAACATGGTAAGTACGTAAAAGGGAAATATACCTTAACAGGCGGAAGCATTGGATTATTTGAAGGAAAGAAGATCGGACGCGCCAAGAACCTTGAAAAATTATCAGAAGAAATTGCGGATCAGGAAGCAGTGGTGAATTTGCTGAAATCCGATATCCAGGCCAAGCATAATGAAGTGATCGCATTCAATGACCAGTTGAAAGAGACCGCGATCAAACAAACAGAGAATGAGATCAGCCAGCTGACCAACCAGGTTTTTGCTGCAAAGAACAGGATAGAAAATTTACAGGTTGCACAGCAAAACGGCTTGCAGCGCCTGGAAGAGATCGAACAGCGTTTACAGTCGGAACATGATGCGATCGCTGCCACACGCGAAGAGTTCCATCACCTGAATGCACAGTTACAGGCAACATCGGAAGAATTAAAAACCGTTGAGCAGGATTATCAATCATCAGAACATGCATATAATCTTGCGTCTGTTCAGTATAATGAAACCAACCTGCAGTTAACAAGGCAGCAAAGCAAGATTGCCACACTGAAACAGGAGTTATTGTTCAAAGAAAATCAATTGAACGATCTCCACGCACAGATAGGCAGCAATACTGCACAACTGGCCGAAGCTACAGCCAATATTGAAGAAGGCGAGAAAGCATTAATAGGTTCTGAAGAATTATTGCTGGAAATGTTGCGCAGGAAAGAAGATGAAGAGAAAAAACTAAATGAAGCCGATCAGGCGTATTACAATCTCCGCAATGCTTTACAGGAAAAAGAAAGCGAGCTGCGTTTGAAAGTGAAGAGCAAAGAAATGATCGATCATATCGTAACCGAGATCAAGGATAAACTGAATGAACTGAAGTTGCAGCTTGCGGGAATGAAAGAAAGATTGATCGTGGAGTTCAAAGTAGAACTGGATGAAATACTCGACCAGGAGAGGACAACCGATACAAGCCTCGAAGAATTACAGGCCAGTTCAGACAGGATGCGCAAGCGTTTGGAAAATATGGGTGAAGTAAATCCAACTGCGATCGAAGCATACACGGAAATGAAAAAACGTTATGAGTTCATTCTTGAACAGAAGAATGACCTTGTATCTGCAAAAGAAAGTTTATTACAAACCATACAGGAAGTAGAAGCCACTGCTAACCAGCAGTTCCTCGATACATTCAACCAGGTTCGTGAGAATTTCCAGAAAGTATTCAAGGCATTGTTTACGGAAGAAGATACGGCTGATATGATTTTGGTAAACCCTGAAAACCTTGCTGAAACAGGCATTGAGATCATTGCCAAACCAAAAGGTAAACGCCCTTCGTCTATTACGCAGTTGAGTGGTGGTGAAAAAACATTAACGGCAACGGCGCTCTTATTTTCAATTTACCTGATCAAACCCGCGCCATTCTGTATACTGGATGAGGTGGATGCACCATTGGATGATGCCAACGTTGGTAAGTTTACCCAGATGATCAAAAAGTTCAGCGACAATTCGCAGTTCATTATTGTAACACACAACAAACAAACGATGAGTGCAGTGGATGTGATCTATGGCGTAACGATGCAGGAGCCGGGAGTAAGTAAACTGGTTCCGGTAGATTTCAGAAGCCTGGCGAATTAGATTTTCAAAATAAAGTACCGGCTTTTATGAAAAAGTTGTTTGCTTGTTTTATTATATTTCTGGCCATTGCAATAAAAAGCAATGGCCAGAATAGTTTTGTGCTGGAAGGAACGGTTGGAAAATATCCAATTGTTATGCTGCTGAATGAATATGATGATAATGTGTCGGTAAGATATTTTTATAAAAAATTCCGAAATGATATTGAGTTGGACGGAAAAATAATTTCGCTTAAAATAGTTGCTGATAAAAAAGGATGGGATACAAAAACAAAAACCGATGCACTGATCGAACAATTCACTTTACAAAAATCTGCAAACGGAACATGGACGGGCGAATGGAAAGATGCAAAAGGCACTACATTATCCGTTAACCTGAAAATGATCGATACTTCGCAATATGATTTTTCAAAGATACCGCTGTCGGATTTTGATAATGCTGCGGCGAGGGTCTACACAAAAGCACGCCTTGCCGGGCTTAGTTTTGTCAATGATTCTATAACCCGGAGCGGAAAATATTTTCTTCAGTGGGTACATGAACCGGTCAGTCATATTCCATCATTCAATATCATTAAAGGATTCGGCGATGAACAACTAAACAGGATCAATGCTGCACTACACGCGCAACATCTTTCAATTATTGATAATAAATTCAGTTGTTCGGGACGGCACGGAGAGGATGGCGACTATGAGTACGGCATCAATGGTTTCTATTTGTCTGACAATTTTATCAGTGTACGTGCTTCTGTATTCTGGATATGCGGCGGCGCTCATCCAGGAAACGGCAAAGAAGATTTTACGATTGATACACACACTGGCAAAATACTGGAGCTGGATGATATCTGTTGGTTCACAGGGAAAAAGCCACTACAGGAAAAAGACGACCGCTGGACGGATTATGTTGATAAGAACGGCAAAGCCATCTGTAAATTACTGAGCGATCTTTATCCAAATGAAATGAAAAAGCCTAAACTGGCTTCCAACGATGATTACACCTGCGATTACAGCAGTAGCGCTGTTTGGGAATTTCCAAGCTGGCACTTTACAGAAAAAGGATTATATCTTGGCGCCACTTTTCCGCATGTTACCCATGCATGCGATGCACCTGAATTTTCAATTATACCGTATGCTGTTTTGAAACCGTATCTGACCAAAGAATTCAAATACCTGGTTCCATAAACTCCTCAGCCTTTCTTCACTTCATCATCAACAGGTAAATGGTGGTCTTCTTTTTGAATAAGATCCGGGCTTGTTTTATGCATTTCACTATCCGGGTCAATCTCTTTCCCCGTCGTATCGATCGCTTTTTTAGGAGCGGGTACTGGATGGGTATCTTTCGATTGTGTGGAATTCTTTTCCATGGTATTGTTTTATAGTGATACTGCAAAACAAGTACCACGCATACTATCGCCTTGTTAATGTATTTTTGGGGCTTGTATAAAAATATTACGATACTATATCTTATATGTTTTGCCTGTTATATCCTTTTCTCGCGGCAGCCTGATTATTTTGATGGGGAAAGATCACCCGCAGTAATTCATCTGATGCAGGACAGCATTACGCATACTATTATACCCAAAGCAGTTTTTAATGACGGTACAAGAAATTATTCGGTTGATGCAAGGTATTTTTTGCGTTATCCCAAAGAGAACGATAAAGTAGAAGTGATCTATGAAACCGATAAGCCTGAAAAAGCGGCTGTGTATATGTTCTGGGGTTACTGGATCACCTGGGGTGAAATGATCGCTACGGTGTTGATCTATCTTGCTTTGTTCCAGATTGCAGTGGCTGTAACGAAAAACCCGACACCCGAATCATTGATAGAGCAACTGGAAGTTAAAACAGAAAAAAAGCGAAAATATAAAACAGAAGATCAGTGATGCTTAACCGAGATGGCGTTTGATCTCTTTCTCTACATCCCTGTTCTTGATGGTTTCCCTTTTATCATGTAATTTTTTACCACGCCCTAAACCTATCTCCAGTTTTACAAAATTTTTATCTGTAAAAAATACTTTTAATGGTACGATCGTGTAGCCTTTATCCTTCATACGCCCTTCCAGTTTCTTTAATTCTCTTTTGTTGAGTAATAGTTTCCTGTCGTGAACAGCGATATGATTGTTAGACGTGCCATGTGAATATTCTGCAATGAATAAACCGCGCACCCAGAGTTCGCCATCATCAAACATACAGAACGCATCATTAAAACTCAGCTTGCCATCGCGTATGGATTTTACTTCGGTTCCCATCAAAGCAATGCCGGCAATATATTTATCTTCTATATGATAATTATAATAAGCTTGACGGTTATTCATTTCAGACATGAGTGGGATAATTAGTAATTAATAATTAGCAATTAATAATTATTGTGTAAAGATTATTTCAGGTAGTAACTACCAATTATTAATTATTAATTTCTAATTATTAATTAATATCAGCTTCTGAATAAAAGCACCAGTTGCGCTAACTTATCTTTTAAATTTTTTCTGTCGACAATAAAATCAAGAAATCCGTGCTCTAATAAAAATTCGCTGCGCTGGAATCCTTCGGGAAGATCTCTTTTGATGGTTTCTTTGATAACACGCGGGCCCGCAAACCCAATAAGGGCGCCGGGTTCGGCAATGTTGAGATCGCCGAGCATACCAAAGCTGGCAGAGATGCCGCCAAAAGTCGGGTCGGTTAATAAAGAAATATACGGGAGCTTTGCATCACTTAGTTGTGATAGCTTGCCGCTTGTTTTTGCCAGCTGCATTAAACTGAATGCACTCTCCATCATTCTCGCACCACCGCTTTTACTGATCACTAAGAAAGGAAGTTTGTGCCGAATACAATGATCCACTGCGCGGCTGAATTTTTCGCCCATCACACTTCCCAATGAGCCGCCGATAAATTCAAAATCCATACACGCAATTAAAATGCCTTCACCGTTTACTTTGCCAACAGCTACCCGCATAGAATCTTTCAGGTCTGTTTTGGCATGAATATCATCTAAACGTTTCTGGTAATTTTTCAGATCGGTGAAACCCAGTGCATCTTTACTTTGAATGGTATCAAAAAGTTCTGTGTATTCTTTGTTATCGAAGATCAGTTCAAAATATTCTTCGCTTCCGATACGGTGATGGTAATTGCATTTCGGGCAAACGAAAAGATTTTCTCTTAATTCGCTGGTTGTACAGATGAAATTACACTCGGGGCATTTGTTCCATAAACCTTCCGGTGTTTCTTTCTTATCGGCCGTGGACGTTAAAATACCTTTCCTGATGCGTTTGAACCATCGCGGTTTGGTTGGGTCGCCGCCCTGGTTCTCATCTCCGGTCAGATTAGCTTCAAAATCTTCTTCACGTTCTTTTTTCATAACGGGGGTCTTTGCAATTGGGCGGTAAATATAATAACTTTTACACAGGTGGGTTTAACCGGGTTATCAGGCTATTGTAACCGACCCATCCAGGTAAATATCCTGTATTGCATTCAGCATATCAACCCCTTCATTCATGGGCCGCTGAAAAGCTTTTCTTCCCAATATCAATCCCATACCACCCGCGCGTTTATTGATCACAGCTGTTGTAACAGCTTCTGCCATATCGCTTGCGCCTTTGCTCTCACCGCCCGAATTGATCAAACCGATGCGGCCGTTATAACAATTGAGCACCTGGTAACGGCAAAGATCTATCGGATGATCGGTAGTGAGTTTTTCATATACGAGCGGACTGGTCTTTCCCTGTTTGATGGCAAGATAACCGCCGTTGTTGGTGGGTAATTTTTGTTTGATGATATCTGCCTGTAAGGTTACACCCAGATGATTTGCCTGCCCTGTAAGATCCGCAGCAGTGTGATAATCCACACCATCAACTTTAAAACCATTGTTACGGAGATAACACCATAAAATAGTAGCCATGCCCAATTCATGTGCCATTTCAAAAGCTTCCGCTACTTCTTTTAACTGGCGCGTACTTTCTTCACTGCCCCAATAGATGGTTGCGCCAACTGCAACGGCTCCCATATTCCATGCACTTTTAATGGTGCCGAACATGGTCTGATCGAAACGATTCGGCAGGCTCAGTAATTCATTGTGATTGATCTTTACAATAAAAGGAATTTTATGTGCATACTTACGGCTCATTAATCCCAGCACACCATAGGTTGATGCAACGCCGTTACAACCGCCTTCTATCGCAAGCCTGATAATATTTTCAGGATCAAAATAAATCGGGTTCGGCGCAAATGCAGAACCACCGCTGTGTTCAATACCCTGGTCAACCGGAAAAATGCTGCAATAACCTGTGTTAGCCAAACGGCCATGGCCCAATAAATTCTGTATGCTGCGTAATACCTGGTTGCTGCGGTTACTGTTGATCCAGATATCATCTACATGCGTTGGAGCCGGTAAATGAATACTGTTTTTATCAATTGTTTTACACTGGTGTTCGAGCAGGTAAGAAGCTTTGTCGCCTAAAAGGCTGATAAGTTTTTGATTGGCCATGATCGGAAGATTTTGTGGATGACAAAGGTTGCTAACAATTGTTAGTGCGCCAAAAAAAAGTCGGGGAAGTTAAATAGGGTTAAAATGGTTAAATAGGTTAAAATGGGTCAAGAAAGTTAAAAGGGTTAAAGAAGTTTTGTACTGACCCCTTTAACCCTGTTTAACCATTTTAACTTGTTTAACCAACGCTACGCGTTCCTGTTAATACAATTCAGATCCTCAAATGCAATTTCCAAACGTTTGCTGAAACTTTCTTCGCCTTTGCGTAACCATACACGCGGGTCGTAATATTTTTTATTTGGTTTATCTGCTCCTTCGGGGTTTCCTAATTGGCCCTGCAGGTATCCTTCATGTTTTACATAGTATTGCTGAATACCTTCCCAGAATGCCCACTGGAGATCGGTATCGATATTCATTTTGATGGCGCCATAACCGATCGCTTCCCTGATCTGGTGCTGCGGAGAACCGCTGCCGCCATGGAACACGAAGTAAACGGGTTTAGGGCCGGTCTTTAATTCCTTCTCAATATAATCCTGGCTGTTCTTTAAAATAACCGGGCGAAGTTCCACATTACCGGGACTGTATACGCCATGTACATTACCAAACGCTGCAGCAACAGTAAAGAGGTTGCCTACTTTGCTGAGCTCGGTGTATGAATAAGCAACATGTTGCGGTTGTGTGTATAGTTTATCATTTTCAACGCCGCTGTTATCAACGCCATCTTCTTCACCGCCGGTAACGCCTAATTCAATTTCAATACTCATGCCTAACGGCGCCATACGTTTGTAGAATTCAACAGAAGTATGAATGTTCTCTTCCAAGGGCTCTTCAGAAAGATCGAGCATATGTGAGCTGAAAAGAGGCTGCCCTTTTTCTTTAAAATACTGTTCACCTGCATCTATCAAACCACTGATCCATGGCAACCATTTTTTAGCAGCATGGTCGGTATGCAATACAACCGGCACACCATAATGTTTTGCAACATTGTGAATATGCAGTGCACCCGAAATACCACCTGAAATATTACCCTGTAAATGATCGTTCGGCATTCCTTTGCCTGCGATGAATTGCGCGCCGCCGTTAGAGAATTGAATGATAACCGGCGAGTTTACTTTTGCCGCAGTTTCCAATACAGCATTGATGGTGTTGGTGCCAATAGTGTTAACAGCAGGCAGGGCAAACTGGTTATCTTTTGCATCATTATATAATGCTTCTAATTCTTTGCCGAATAAAACGCCGGCTCTGTATTTTTTCATGTGTTAGTGTTGGTTTTTTTGATGGCGGCAAGATACTTTACTTGCTGCAAACGGTTGTTAGCTTTTGGGGTGAACAGTCAATAGTGAATGGTCAATGGAACTATATTCACCATTGACCATTCACTATTCACTATTGATGTGTTTCATAAGTTCATTCAAATAACCAGCCGCATGCAACATCCTGCTTCCATACCAGCTAAATATTTCTCCATCAACCAATACTATTTTAGCAGCAGGAAGTTGAACCTGTAATTCATCAATATGCTTTTGTTTAAAGGGATATGGCTCTGTAGACAACAGGATCAGTTCCGTATTTTTTGATATGATCTCTTCTGTTGTTACCTGCGGGTACCGCTTCACATCTCCAAACACATTTTGAAAACCGATTAGCCTGAGCATATCATGAATAAATGTATCGCCGCCAACGGTCATGTAAGGATCTCTCCAGATCAGGTATGCGGTGCGGTAATTTTTTATTGGTTTGTTTTGAGATAAAGAAACAAGCCCATTTTGTATCTCACGGATCAATGTTTTTGCCTTCTCCTGTTTACCTGTTATTTCACCGATGCTTTGCATCATATCAAATGCAGAAACGATGTTATTCACATCGCTGATCCAGACCGGTGCGGCCTTTTCCAGCGCTTCAACCTGTTCTTTTTTATTTTCTTCTTTATTGGCAATGATCAGATCGGGCTTGAGCGATGACACCAGATCAACGTTCACATCTTTTGTACCGCCAACCCTTTGTTTATTCCTGAACCAACTCTCGGGATGCACACAAAATTTTGTAATGCCGATGGTTTCTTTATCCAGCCCGAGATCAAATAATAATTCAGTTTGTGAAGGAACCAATGAGATGATCCGTTGGGGAACGGCGCTGATCTCTATCACCCTCTTCAACTGGTCGGTATATAAAGGCATCGCCAAAAATACTGAGAAGTTTTAACAGGAAGATGTATGCAAAAAAAGCATTTGTGTGTCTGTGAATAAACAACGCCTATGTCACAACCGCTTTTCAAACTATTATTACTGGTTGTAAACTTCTGCTTCCCTTCAATCGATCCATTTGATCCATCCATGCATTCCGTCAAAGACATCCCTTTACCCGACGGATATGAGAGAGTTACTGTTGCTGCCAGTTCTTTCGCCGCTTATTTAAGAAATCTTCCGTTGCGAAAAGACAAAACCATTTATCTCTACAATAAACAACCTAAAGCAAACCAATCGCTTCATTACGCGGTGATAGATATATCAACCGGCGACAAAGATCTGCAGCAATGCGCAGATGCCATCATGCGTTTGCGCGCTGAATATTTTTATGCAAAAAGATCATACGACAGTATCCTTTTTCCCAAAGGCGAACATGCCGTTTATCAATTCTCTTCTTATCATGAAAAAAATGTTCCTGATAACAGAACATTGTTCATGCATTTTATGGAAACCGTTTTTATCAATTGCGGAACCTATACACTGGAACAGCAACTAAAACCTGTAAAAGATTTTACTGCAATGCAAATAGGGGATGTGTTTGTAAAAGGCGGCGCACCGGGACATGCAGAGATAGTGGTTGATATGGCCGTAAATAAACAAACCGGTAAAAAAATATACCTGCTCGCAGAAGGGTATATGCCGGCGCAGGATATACATGTATTACTCAATCCATCAAACACAAACCTTGGCCCATGGTATGAGGCCGATCCGCAGAAAGAGATCATTACGGCAACATGGATCTTTACAAAAGGCCAACTCAGGCGCTGGTAAAATTTACCTGTACTTGTACCAGGAGCCTGTATTAAAAAGAAGCACTGTTTCATCTTCTTTGATATAATCTTTCTCGATCAGTTTTTTTAAACCGATATAAGTGGCGCTGCCTTCCGGTGATAATAACAGGCCCTCGTTAACAGCGATATCTTCTATGCCACTGGTTATTTCTTCTTCTGTAACTGTTACGGCGGTTCCGTTGCTTTCATGCACCACCTGTTGTATCAGATCCTTTGCAAAAGGGTAGGGAACGGCCAGCCCGTTTGCCACAGAAGCTTCTGCTGTAAAGGTTTCAGGAAAAATGCCGGTTTCAAACATTTGTATCATAGGGTTACAGTTTTTTGATTGAACGATGATCATTCGCGGCAACCTGCCGCCGATCCATTTAAGTTGCTGCATTTCTTTAAATGCTTTCCACATGCCTACTAATCCTGTGCCACCGCCTGTAGGGTAAATGATCACATCGGGTAATTGCCAGTTGAGTTGTTCGGCAATTTCGAAACCCAATGTTTTTTTTCCTTCCAGCCTGTATGGCTCTTTCATGGTCGATATATCGAACGCGCCTGTTTCTGCAGCGAGTTGTTTTGCTTTTTTTCCGCAGGCATCTATCAAACCGTTCAGCAATATCAATTCTGCACCATACATCCTGCATTCTTCTTGTAATGTTTCGGGTGTATGTGCCGGCATGATCACCGTTGCTTTAATATCTGCCTTCGCCGCATACGCGCTCAGGGCGCCACCCGCATTGCCTGCAGTAGGAATAACACAATGTGTGATGCCCAGTTCTTTTGCTTTTGAAATAGCTACACTCAAACCCCTTGCCTTAAAGGATCCTGTGGGATTTACACTTTCGTCTTTTAATAAAATGCTGTTGATGCCAAGGTGTGCGGAAAGTTTTTGCAGGGAGTGAATGGGCGTCCACCCTTCGCCCAGGCTTACGATATTTTCTTCATCTGCCACCGGTAAGAGTTCTGCATAGCGCCACATCGTTTGCAGCCTGCCCGCCAGTATTTTTTTTGATAATGAAGAA
>Ga0206949_1340_pt1 | contig 11358 bp, 9 predicted proteins | sample Alteio_BWOrgHeat_40_FD_153240 | JGI IMG/M metagenome (GOLD analysis project Ga0206949, IMG submission 153240) | Enriched cells from forest soil in Barre Woods Harvard Forest LTER site, Petersham, Massachusetts, United States -... | ecosystem: Environmental > Terrestrial > Soil > Temperate forest > O...
CGCTTAACTCACTGGACTTTTACGCGCAGGATACCATACACGGCACCAACTCTATAGCTGATGTGCGCAGGGAAAAATACATACTGACGATGGACAAAGGGCTGGATACCATTAAACAAAACGGCATTGCCTACGATATAGAAAAACAGGGCGCGCTGTACAAGGTAAGTGAACTGACGCCGGAATTCATAAATCCGGCAACGAGAAATACCGCAACGAGGAATTATTATCTGCTGAAGATAAAGTAATCGATCCAAGCCCCGACTAACAGCTATTTGAACTGCTTGAAGAAATATTTTACGTCTTTCTCTTCCAGTATCATTTCTCCCTTCTGGCATTTATCCACCTTTATCAGGCGTTTATCTTTGCCATCGCACTCCAGCACCTGGTCTGTGCCCAGCTTGGTTATGTACCATGAAGGGTTGTTTCTTGCATCCAGGCCGCCGTATATAAATCCCATCTTTCCATCGGATGACGGGCCGGTGATGTATGCCGCAGTGATATTGGCTTCGTTGTCAATGCTACCCATGTCCTTAGCCGTTCGTTTGTATACTGTCCAGTGCCCTATCATCTGGTCTATGCTGGTGACGGGTATGGGCTTTTCGGCGGTATCAAGGACAATTAATTTTACGGTATCGGACAAATCAGGTACCAACTGGAAAATGCCCTCGTCATTTGTAAGTACCAGCACATTGGGCCTTTTGATAGCTATTTTGTACCGGGCAGTACCAAAATCGAGCAGGCTGTCTTCATCGATGGTATAAGGCCCGTTGTAAATAAAGCCATTCAGGTTGTGATACTGGAAAGAGTCTTTGCGTTTGAAAGAAATATACAGCGTATCCATGAAAGGAACATTAGTGGAGTCGGGTTTCATCCGCTTTACTTCCTTCCACCTGCTCACGGGCATTTTTATGACCTTGTGCTTATCCTTTGCCCATAAGAGGCCGGGCAATAACAACAGCAACATGATTAATACTTTTCTCATAAGTTGATCTGATCCGGGCCAAAAAATACGCTTAAAAGCCAGTACCGCACGTTTTTGTCCATAAAAAACTTGTTCCCGAATATTAAATATCCCGTTTTGCGGGATACTATTTTCTACAAATTTAATTATATCGTAGCTTCATATCCAATTTATGGGTAGCGAGCAATTACATATAACGCTGATACAGCCTGATATAGTATGGGAAAATAAAGCGGCCAACCTACAGCAGTATGAGGAAATGATAGGCGGCGTGAAGACCCCCAAACATGTAGTGGCCCTGCCGGAGATGTTCAGCACGGGTTTCAGCATGGCCCCGGAGCGGCTGGCAGAACCTATGGAAGGGGAAACTGTAACCTGGATGGCAGATATGGCATCAAAGTACCGTTGTATACTCACCGGCAGCCTGATCATAGAGGAAGATGGGAAGTATTACAACCGGATGCTGTGGGTGCAACCGGACGGCCGCGTGGGATTTTATGACAAACGGCACCTGTTTGGCTATGCCCATGAGGACAAACACTATACAAAGGGAGAGACGCGGCTGATAGCGCAGGTGAACGGCTGGCGCATCAACCTGATGGTATGCTACGACCTGCGATTCCCCGTATGGGCCCGGAACCAGGGCGAAGAATATGATGTGCTGCTGTACGTGGCCAACTGGCCAGAGGCACGTAGCCTGGCATGGAGAACTTTGTTACAGGCCCGGGCCATAGAGAATCAATGCTATGTAGTGGGCGTGAACAGGGTAGGTAAGGATGGCAAGGATATAGTGTATACGGGTGAGAGCAGCGTCTTTGGCCCGCTGGGTGAAAAAATATGGCAGCAGGCCAACGACGCCGTTGCACATACCGTGACCCTGGAAAAAGGAGAGTTGCAACAGGTGCGTACCAAATTGCCCTTCTTAAATGACGCTGACAAATTTTTGCTGCTTTGACGATCAATGACTAAACGAGGCCGATAAATGAACCGAATCCTGAGGAGCATATATTTCTTTCTTCCGGTGCAGCTTGTGCTGCTCCATTTCCGTAAGTACCAGTTGTTGCTGGCGTTCTGGTTTATCTTCCTGGCCATCATCACCGGTAACTTTGCTTCTCACTTCGGGGCATCGTCGCTGTTCCTGGCACCGGAGTACCTGGGCAATATCAGCTTCATCAGTATGTTCCTGCTGGGGTGCTCCATGTGCGTGTTCACCATGATGTGGCATATCACCACGTTCATTGTCCACAGCAAGCGTATACCCTATATGGGCGCAACCCGGCATGCGTTCCTGGTGTATAGCGTTAATAATTCAGCGATACCGCTGGCGTTCCTTGTTTTTTATTCGGTAGTATCTATCCACTTCCAATGGCATGATGAACACTCCTCGCTGCGAAACATCATACTACTGCAGGTAGGTTTCTTTTTCGGCTTCCTGTTTATAGCTCTTATATCGTTTGCGTATTTTTTCCGGGTGAGCCGGGACTTTTTTAAGAATATACTGGTGACGATAGCCAAGCCGGTGAAAATAAAAAAGATAATACCTTATGACTCCCTTGACTACGAAGTAAATATTATACCCGCGCACTCGTATATATCCGGCGGGTTCAAGATAAAAAAAAGCACTGACGCCGACGCCTATCACCCGAGGGTGATGAATACGGTGCTGAGCAGGCACCACCGCAATGTGATCTTTGCTACACTGGTGCTGTATGTGTTGCTGCTGTTGCTGGGTATATTCATGGAGCAGCCCCTGCTGAGGGTACCGGCCGGAGCGGGTTTCCTGCTGTTGTTCTCCATCATCATGGGCGTAGTGGGGGCCTTCAAGTATTTTCTGAGAAGCTGGGAAACGATAGGCTGGGTGATCTTTATAGTACTGCTGGGGCTGATGGTAAATTATAAATTATTTGACCTGAGAAGCATTGCTTACGGAATGAACTACCATACCGACCCAACAGATGAGCCGGTATACAATTACGAACATCTGCGAGCGTTGTTCACCCCTGCACGTTTTGAAGCTGACAAACGCACCGAAGAGGACCGGCTGAAAAACTGGAAGATAAAAACCGGCGACCCGAATCCACCCCTGATAGTGGTAACGGTGAGCGGTGGCGGCTCCCGCTCGGCATACTGGACGTTCAGGACACTGCAATACTTAGATAGCGTGACGAAGGGAAAGGTATTCCAAAATACGGTGCTGGTAACCGGCGCATCGGGTGGTATGATAGGCGCCGCATACTGGCGCAGCATACATGATGCCTACCAGCGGGGGCTGCTGAAAAATCCCTACGAGCGGCAGTACCAGACAAACGTAGGCAAAGACCTGCTCAATGCCATCATCTTTTCTTTCGCCAGTGTGGACCTTGTTTCCCCGTTCAATAAGATATCGATAGCGGGATATTCGTATACCCGGGACCGGGGTTATGCCATGGAGCAGGAACTGATCAGCAATACAGAGGGCCTGCTGAACAAACATATCGGATACTTTGGTAAAAGAGAATCAGACGGCTATATACCGCAGATGATCGTATGCGGCACCATCATTAATGACGGACGACAACTGATGATCACTGACCAGCCGGTGACGTATCTAACCCAGCCCGAGTATTCGCTTGGGGAAGCTGAACCGCCGATAGATGCGGTGGACTTTGCACAGTTTTTTGCCAAACAGGACCCTTACAACCTGCGGCTGACCTCTGCGCTGCGCATGAATGCCACGTTCCCGTATGTGCTGCCGGTAGTGCGCCTGCCCAGCCAGCCAAGGATGAACATAATGGACGCCGGGCTGCGCGATAACTTTGGCGGCGAGCTGGCCAGCCGGTACCTCTATGTGTTGCGCGACTGGATGATGAATAATACCCGCAAGGTGATCTTCCTGGAGATACGCGATACGAGGGAAAACGATGTAACCGAAGTGTCTGACCAATCATCGTCGCTGACGAAGATGCTTTTCGACCCTATATTCGTGATACAAAATAAATGGGAGGCGTTCCAGTCATATTCTCATGGATTCCTTAAAGACTTCGTACCCAGTTATATGAACGGTAAGCTGCAGTTTGTGACGCTGCAATATGTGCCGCTGGAGTCGAAAAAAGTAGCTGCGCTGAATTTTCACCTGACACAGAAAGAAAAGGAAGACCTCTATGAATCTGTTAATAACCGGGGAAACCAGGCCGCGATAGATACGCTGGAACAACTGCTTCGCTGATGCGGAGACTGATTTGGCTGGAAGTTTCTGTTATCTTTAGTTGTTGGCATACTTTTAACGTACTTAATATTTACGGTTTCCCCCTGAACAAATAATATATGAAAACACTTCTTTTTCACATCAACTCATTGTTAGCCGGGGGGATAGAAAAGGTTTTAATAGAGTTGCTGCAAGGCCTTGACCCGGAGAAATACAGGATCAGGCTGAGCATAGCCCATGACCTGGGCGAACTGGAGGTATTAAAAGACCAGATACCGCCTTATGTGGAGATCACCTACATCCTTACTCCGGGGCTATCACAAACAAAAAAGAAAAAGGTCACCAAGACCATTACCCTGCCGGAACGTATTTATGAAGAGCTGGTATTGCCCCCAATTAAAAAGCGGGCGCACCGGATGAAGCTAAAAGAACTGATGGCAGACACTGATGTAATTATTGATTTTGATATGACGCTGGCACCTTATACGCGCCTGCTGGCAGACAAAAAAAAGGTGGCTTATTGCCACTTCAGCCTGGGGCACTACTGGGATGGCAACAAAAGGAAACTGAATAAACTTGCCGGCCGCCTGCAACAGTATGACAAAGTGATCATGCTGTGCGATGAAATGAGGGACAAGGCATCTGAACTTTACCCATCGCTGAAGGGCAATATCATCAGGATGTACAATGCACTGGACAATGACCGGATACAAAAGCTGGTTGATGAACCACTGGGAGATTACGATCACCTGATCAAGGACGAATATTTTGTGTCGGTAGGACGGCTGGCGGAAAGCCAGAAAGATTTTACAATGCTGATAAAGGGATTTGCGGCATGCGTGAAGAAATATGGAATCACGGAACACCTGGCCATAGTGGGTGATGGCTATAGCCGGCTGGCACTGGAAGAACTGGCGATAGATGAGGGCGTAGGTGATGTGGTTACTTTTGCGGGCTACCAGCCCAATCCTTATAAATGGATAGGCAACTGCAAGCTATTTTTATTCTGCTCGAAGTATGAAGGCCTGCCCACTGTATTGATAGAAGCATTGTCGTTATCGCGCCCGATCATTGCTACAGCTACGCCAACCGGTGTGCAGGAAATACTGATGTATGGCAAGTGCGGCCAATTAGTAAAGCCCGGGGCAGTGGATGAGTTGTGTGAGGCGATCTACACATTGCGGAATGATACCGCGCTCCATAATTCCTACCGGGAAAATGCGAAAGATATACTCGGACAGTTTGAAATAAAAAACATGGTACGGGAATTTGAGCAGCAAGTGATCATGTGACTTTACAGTTGCTTCTTCAGTTCGTCCCAATTGTGTTGTAGCGGTAGCCATTTTTTTTTCTGTAAAGCTGCCCATACACCTCTGTTGTGAAAAAAGCTTGCCTTCTCCTGCATCTGTACATGCATTTGTATGAGCTGGCTATAGGTGGTAAGTTCACTCCAGGTGCATCCGCGAAAATGCGCGAAGAAGGATGCGAGCACAGCCCTCATTTCTTTAAGGTGCCAATAATGCACGATATATGAGGCGGCAGCGAGGACAGGTGCAGTTTCCTGGAAGTAAACAGAGAAAGCAAATTGTTCTACCACATGCTTGGGAAACAAAGGGTATTGGCTATCTGTAAACGCCAATACTTCGTCGAGTAGATGCTTATGGGCGGTGTTGAATCCCAGTACGCCCGCATTCCACATGGCGAGGTTGTGGAGGGGTTTACCGTTTACTTTTTTTACAGCGTTTTTGCGGAGGTGGCGGTCCAGCTTTTGCAATACCAGGTTGCCCTGGTCGCTGACAATGCCCTCCATCACATGCATATACAGCCTACCTGATTGTATCTTCTCCCATACTTTGTCTATGCGATGTGTGTAGACGGAGTCGGTATCTACATAAAGTATGTTGCCGGTTTTATCTTTAACCAGATCTCGTAGCGCTTCTATCTTCACTCTATGGGCAAAGTCTATTGTTCCCCGCCATAATTTTATGGTCTCCTTATCCAATGTGCGGTAATGCAATGGCAGCGGACAATCTTTGAAAGAAGTGAAGAGCGAAGGGTTATCGGTATATATCCATATCTCGGTATTGGCCCATTCTTCTGCGGCATACAAGCGGGACAGTGATAAAAGCGAATAAGCACATTCCTGCAGTATGCCTTCGTTGCCGTAAGACAGATAAACGATGTAGTTTGTTCCCTGGTCCATAATTCACTTTTCTCAAACAAAACGTTCCGGGTCTGCATCCAGGAAGCGCTCGGCTGCTATCATCTTATCGTGTAGTATTGTATCTGACGGCATGAAGTCCGCAACTTTTCTAAATTCAGCCCATACTTTTTCAATAGCCGGCGATGACTGTTCGGGTCTGCGCAACTCGAGTGCCTGCGCAGCTGTGAGCAATTCGATAGCCAGTACGCGCTGCACATTCTGCACCACCCGGCGCAGCTTGGTAGCGGCGTTGGCGCCCATACTTACATGATCTTCCTGACCGTTGCTGCTGACAATGCTATCGACTGATGCGGGTGTACAATATTGTTTGTTCTGACTTACAATAGCTGCGGCAGTGTACTGTGCGATCATAAAGCCGCTATTTAGCCCGGCCTGTGGCGCCAGGAAAGGCGGCAGCCCACGCTGGCCGCTCACCAGCAGATACGTTCTGCGCTCAGAGATATTGGCAATTTCCGCCATTGCTATCGCAAGGAAGTCGGCATGAAGGGCCAGAGGCTGGCCATGAAAGTTGCCACCACTCATTATAGCGTCTTCATCATGAAAAACAATGGGGTTGTCGGTTACGGAGTTTATTTCCGTTTCCAACACATTAGCTACGGTATCTGCTACATCGTTGGTAGCGCCATGCACCTGCGGCATACAGCGGAAAGAATAAGGATCCTGTACCTGCTCCTTTTTTAATTGTTGTATACTGCTGCCTGACAATAATTTCAATATCCGCGCCGCAGTGGCTACCTGGCCTTTATGCGGGCGCACCCTGTGAATAGGGCTTTTGAATGGTTCTGCTTTTGCCATAAATGCATCAGCAGACATAGCGCCGATAATGTCGGCCCAAACAAGTAGCTGCTTTGAGCGCATCAGCGACCATGTGCTATAGGCGCTCATGAACTGTGTGCCGTTGAGCAGCGCCAGGCCTTCTTTCGCGGCCAGGGACATTGGTTTTAACCCAACCTTCTCCAAAGCATCGGCAGCCGGCATTTTTTCGCCGTTGTAGCGTACAGATCCTTTCCCGAATACGGGGAGAGTGAGATGCGCCAGCGGGGCCAGGTCGCCGGAGGCTCCCAATGAGCCCAGCTCGTATACAACAGGGTGTATCTTATAATTATAAAAATCAACGAGGCGCTGTACGAGCTCCGGCCTTACGCCACTATAGCCCTGGCTGAGCCCATGTACTTTGAGCAGCAACATGAGGCGCACTATTTCTTCGGGCACTTCGTCGCCCATGCCACAGGCATGTGAACAAACCAGGTTCTCCTGCAATTCTTCCAGTTCGTGATCTCCTATGCGCACATTGCATAAAGAGCCAAAGCCGGTATTTATTCCGTAAAACGTTTCGCCGCCTTTTAAAATATTATCGAGATATGCGCGGTTGCCTGCTACCCGCTTCGTAGCTGCTGCAGACATCTGCAAAGTAATTTCACCGGTATCTTTAAAGAAATCGATGGATATGTGTTCGGGTAATTCCATAAGTATCGGTAGTGCGTTATTATTTGACTTGCTTAGCTGATCAGCGTTTAATGATGGCTACCAGGTCGGCCTCAAGGCCTTTCTGTACGGATTCGGTAATGCGACCGGCCTCTTTGCCATCTTTGAAAAGAATGATAGTAGGAACGAGAGTGACATTGTATTTCTTCTCTTCGCCGTTCTTAGTTTTTTTCTGACGGTCTACGCCATACATGGTTATCTGGCCTTTATTGTAACCCACATAATCCAGTAGTTTTGCCAGCTTGGGGACAAGCTCATGAGAATCATCGCACCAGGTACCGAGGAATACGACCATGGTATATTCATTGAGGTGCGCACGCAAGTATTCGCCGGCTTTTTCATTGGGCTTAAATTCCGCGTACCCATTTTTGAGCCAGGTAAAGGACTGCTCTTTATTCAGGTCGTTGAAAGTGAGCGGGCCATTGAACACAACTTCATTGTTCTCCGCATCCTTCGATATATCGTAAGTGGTTTGTGCGTGGGAAGCGAGGTTCATCATCATAAAAAACGCGAATAGTATCTTTTTCATCTTTTGTTGTATCAAGTATTGGTTATCGGATCTATGTAAGCTGGTTCCTTATGGTCAGCAGTTTATTTCTTAATTGCAATAACGACGTTTTAAGGTCTATCGTCTCCACATCCATTTTATTCTGTGCTTTCATTTTTGTTTTGGCTCCGGTGAGCGTAAAACCCCTTTCCTTTACCAGGTGGTGTATGGCCCGTAGCTCCCGTATCTGCTCGGGGGTGAAGAGCCTGTCGCCCTTGCGGGTGGTGCGTACCTTCAGTTTAAATTCATTTGTCCAGAAGCGGATGTGTGATGTTTTTACTTTAAATAAATCGGCGACCTCGCCTATGGCGTAATACTTTTTATCGCCCTTCCAGTCTTCGGGTATAATAAAAGTCTTGTCTTCCTCAACTGTGACAACCGGTATTACTTCTTCTATTATTTGTTCGGGCGCCTGTTCTTCCCGTACTACCTGAGCGGGTATCTGCTCATCAGGCGGGGCTTCCTGTTTAGCTTTGGGTGCGCGGGGTTTCCGGGCGGCTTTCTGCTGCTCGGGCACCATTTCTTCTCCGAAGAGCGTCATTATCCGGTCACTCATACCTACAAATTACGCAATTGTTTTTAAAAAAGCCCCTGAAAACAAAAAAGAGGTTGTTCCGTTCCCGAAACAACCTCTTTTTACTAAGTGCCTTTAGTATTAAAAGTTTGAGACGTTATATTTTACATCGGCCTGCTTAGAGATATCCTGCTGGAGCAACTGGCCAATTGCATTTCTTTCCTGGTTTTCTTCCATACCTCTCTGGCGGCCTGCAAGCTGCTGGAGCAGTTGGTCAGGTACCGGATTGTTTACCCTGTTGAGCACAGTGATAAAGTATACCCCACCCTGTCCTTTGATACCGGCAGATAACGCATTTGGCTGAAGCGACTGGCTGAATGTAAGGCCTACGACTTTAGGCTCATAACCCAAGCCCGGTACATAAGCCGCACCCAGCGTTACTGAATCAGACTGCTGAACGGTCTGGTTCATTTTCTGAGCTATCGCGTCGAGAGAAGTTGCACCATTAGCCTGGCTGATGATCATATCGCCTTTCTTTTCTTCTCTAACTTTCTGCTCTAACTGGGGACGGTTTGCGGCAGTAATGTCCATCACGCCTTTATCCTGTATGAAGGATACTTTTGCCACTACATAGCGCTGGTCGCCGAGCTGGAACACAGGGGAAATTTCTCCCACCTTATGCTCATACGTCCATCTTACTACTTCGCGGGCCGGGCCGAGACCGGTGATCGTGAAGTTAGTAGCATGTATGTTGTCGCCTATCCTTCTGTCCAGGTTTTGTTTTTTGATGGTCGCATCAAATTCAGCGGCAGTTGGATTTTTGCCGGCAAACTCATTGGCTTTACCATAGATCGCATTTACTGTGCTATCACTTGGCACCAGGTTTTTAGCTACAGTAGCCAACTGTGTTGATGGCCCTGTTCCTTTTTGTTCGAGGATCTCTATATAATGGTAGCCTGAATAATTGTCGTTAGATACTTTTACTCTTTTCTTCTCGCCTACTTTTCCTTCGAAAATAAAATCTCCGAATTCTTTAGCTATACCCGGCCTGTTCTGAAGTGTAAATGTATATTCACCACCTTTCTTCTTATTGTCTTCTCCATCTTCAGAATATATCTGCACCATAGAGTCGAACTTAGCTCCGGCTTCGATGGCAGCTATAGCACTGTCAATTCTTTTTTCTGCTACGCTATCCGGAACAAGTTCCTTATCACGATCTTTTGTCCTTACCAGTATGTGCCTGAGCTTTACAGAATCGGGCAATGTTTTGCGGTCGGTGACCTTGCTGATCTTGTAGCTGCCGTTCTCATAATAAGGGCCATATATTTCGCCCACAGGAACAGACATCAGCGTATCGGCATACTTAGAAAGGAATGTCCTTTTGTTCAGGTATTCTTCAGAGTAAGAATTGGCTTCGTCAGATTTTGCGTTCACAAAAGTTTTGTAGTCTTTTTCTTTTGTATTGGCCAGGTCTGTTTTTATCTGCGCCAACGCCTCAAGTGAGCGGGCAGTATCGGCAGAAGACGGCAGGATGTCGAACGACACATATTCTATACCACGTACCGGCTGGTCTGTAGTATAGATGGCCGCATGCTTCTGCATATAAGCTTTCAGATCATCGTCAGATACTTTTACGTTGGCATCAGGAATCTGTGAGTACGGAACTTTTACATATTTAATAGAAGCAGAAGAATTCTGATCTGCCAACTGGCGCTTAGCCATATATAATGGTGCGTAAACAGAACCACCAACGAGCGCGTTATATTTATTGATGCGGTTCATGCGGATCACATAAGCTTTCACTGATTCCCACTGGTCCCTTAATTTACCGGTAGGGTCTATCTTCTGCGGATCATCAGTAAATTGTTTTTCCATGTACTTGATGATCTGCGGGTCGAACTCATGAGTCTGGCCATTGATGAATATCTGCTGCCCGTCGATCTGGAACTGCCTTACCACCGGATCTGCATTGACGCCGTATATCAGTTCTTTCTTTTCATCTTCTGTGGTGGTTATACCCATCTTATCGCACTGGGCGCCTACCATTGTTTCATACACGATCATCTTTACAGATTCTTCGTTCATCTGCGCACGGTCGGCATCAGACAATGCCCGGCCACGATTGAACATGGTGTAGAGCGTTTCATATTGTTTGAGCCTGAGCTGGTATTCTTTAGGGTCTATCTTTTCGCCATTGACATTCATTATATTACTGTCGTGGCCACCGAATAAATTACCGAATGAACCGTTGCGGGCATCAGACACAATAAAGCCTACTAACGCGATAGCTATGACAGCGCCGGCTATTTTTCCGTACTTGTTTCTTATTGTTTGTATTACAGACATTTCAGGGGTATTATGTTTTATATTAAGGACGGCAAATTTATGGGAAAAAATGACATTTTACATAGTTATTAACGGTTTACGAGCGTTTTTCTTA
>Ga0206949_1342_pt1 | contig 11177 bp, 11 predicted proteins | sample Alteio_BWOrgHeat_40_FD_153240 | JGI IMG/M metagenome (GOLD analysis project Ga0206949, IMG submission 153240) | Enriched cells from forest soil in Barre Woods Harvard Forest LTER site, Petersham, Massachusetts, United States -... | ecosystem: Environmental > Terrestrial > Soil > Temperate forest >...
TGAAAACGGAAACCAAGGCTAATCTGGGTGCTTTGCAGTTAAACTTTTGTAAAAATTTACTGTCACTTAAATGTTTGAGCCACAGCGCGGTCAAAAACTCAACCCAAATTATTAACTTTGCGTAGATAGTGTATGAAAAAGACGGCGGGCATAATTTTCAGGTCGGTAATATTGATATTGGTGGGTATAACCCTTGGGTTGATCATGGGCAGCGGGCACTTTTTTGGCCAGGAAATCGGCTTTTCGCAGGACGGTAATGACAAAATAGCAAAGGTTTTACAATTGGTACGCCAAAAATATGTCGATTCGGTAAATGTCGATAGCGTTGAGGGGGTGGCCGCCAATAACCTGCTGCAAAACCTCGACCCGCATTCCATGTACCTTCCCCCAAAACAGGCACAAGCCATAAATGAAAAACTGGAAGGCGGCTTTGATGGCTTTGGCATTGAATACCAATTACTGCGCGATACCCTTTTCATTACACAGGTTTATAATGATAGCCCTGCAGCTAAGGCAGGCCTGGTAAGCGGTGACCGTATTCTTGATATTAATAATAAAGGTTTCTCGGGTACCGGGCTTACGGTTCAGCGGGTAGATAAGGTATTTACATCGGCCAAAAATAACGCGCTTACTTTTACAGTTTCGGGCCCTGATATTGCAGGCACTAAAGTTTTTACATTTAAACGCGGCTATGTCGACATGAGTAGCATTGATGCTTCTTACATAGCGGCACCTACCGTAGGTTATATAAAAATAAGCAAGTTTGCCTCAACAACCGATAATGATTTTCGCGATGCCCTTGCAAGCCTGAAACAACAGGGCATGAAAAAGCTGGTGTTGGATATACGCGGCAATGGTGGCGGTTATTTGAATACTGCTACTGCACTGGCCGATGAGTTTTTAAAAAAAGGACAGCTGATAGTTTATACCAAAGGCGTACACGAACCCCGTACAGATTATTTTGCGTCCGACTCCGGCGAATTTCAACAGGGGAAACTCGCTGTTTTGATAGATGAATATTCGGCCTCAGCAAGTGAGATACTGGCCGGTGCCTTGCAGGACCTGGACAGGGCCGTTATTGTTGGCCGCCGTTCGTTTGGTAAGGGTTTGGTGCAGGAACAGTTCTCGTTCCCCGATAAATCTGCTGTTAATTTAACCGTGGCAAGGTATTACACGCCATCGGGAAGGTCGATACAGAAATCATACGCAGGTGGCATTGAAAATTACCATAACGAACTAAACGCCAGGATGAATAAGGGCGAGCTGTTCTCGGAACAAAGTAACCTGAATGATAGCATTTTCAAAAAGCAATCGCCATATCATACCCTAAGCGGGAAAGTTGTTTATAGTCACGGTGGTATTATGCCCGATATTTTTGTGCCTGCCGATACCGCCCAGGATACCAACTTAATACAGCAACTAAATGATAACCTATTGTTTACTGCCTTTGTGATCGATCAGTTACAACCAATCATAAGCAAATACGCCTCGGCTGATGACTTTGTTAAACAGTACCAGGTAAGCGACGACACGTTTGATAATTTTATTCAATACGCATCGGGTACAATAAAAGAGATGGATTCGAACGATATAGCCATATCGCGCCAGCCCATAAAAACCTACATAAAAGCCTTCGCTGCCCGTTTTAAATGGGGCGACCAAGCCTACTATCAAGCGATTAACGATAATGACGCCGGCTTTAAGAAAGCGATTGCAGCGGTGAAATAGATGTGTAGATATGCAAATGTGCAGATGAAACTTCGCTCACCAACACTTTAGCATTTCAATCATTTGCACATACGCACATTTGCATATCTGCACATCAATAATTTATTTCTGCCTGAACCATACCTGCACGGGTGCGCCGGTAAAGTCGAAGTTCTCCCTTAGCTTATTCTCAACAAAACGATAGTAGGGTTCCTTAACGTATTGCGGCAAATTGCAAAAGAACGCGAACATGGGTGATGTGCCTGCAATTTGGGTGATGTATTTTATCTTAACGTATTTGCCTTTGATGGATGGTGGCGGTATAGCCTCAATTATCGGCAACATCACCTCGTTCAGTTTCGAGGTAGGGATACGTTTCGCGCGGTTGGCATAAACCTGGTTAGCGGTTTCAATTACTTTCAGCACACGCTGCTTTTCGGTAACCGAAGTAAATACTATAGGCACATCGGTAAACGGCGCTATTTTTTGGCGTATCATTTCTTCAAAAACCTTTATGGTTTTGTTGTTCTTTTCGATCAAATCCCACTTGTTCACCACGATCACAATGCCTTTCTTATTCTTCTCGGCAAGGTGAAAAATATTGATGTCCTGCGATTCAATACCTTCAACCGCATCTATCATCAGGATAACCACGTCGGCTTCTTCCAGGGCCTTTATGGTACGCATTACTGAGTAAAATTCGATGTTCTCTTTTACTTTGGTTTTTTTGCGCATTCCGGCCGTATCAATCAGCATAAAATCGTGACCATACTGGTTGTAGTGTATGTGGATGGAATCGCGCGTAGTGCCGGCAATAGGAGTAACTATATTTCTTTCCTTACCAATAAGCGAATTAATGATGGATGATTTACCCACGTTCGGCCTGCCTACTATGGCATATTTTGGCAAGGTATTAGGTTCAGTTGGCTCATCATCAAAATGCTTAACCACCTCATCCAGCAACTCGCCGGTGCCCGAGCCGGTCATTGACGATATGTTGTACAATTCGCCCAATCCCAAACTATAAAATACCATCGAATCGGCTAAAAGCGCAGTATTATCCAGCTTGTTTACCACGACAAACACAGGTTTTTTCCCTTTGCGCAATAAACTGGCAATTTCATCGTCGAGGTCGGTAATGCCGGTGGTAACATCAACCATAAATAAAATTACAGTGGCTTCCTCAATGGCTATCAGCACCTGCTCGCGGATGGCGGCCTCAAATACATCTTCCGAGTTGGCCACATAGCCGCCGGTATCAATAACGGTAAAGCTGTGGTTGGTCCATTCTGATATACCGTAATGCCTGTCGCGCGTTACGCCGCTAAAGTCATCAACTATGGCCTTGCGGCTTTCGGTTAAACGGTTATATAAAGTCGATTTGCCTACGTTGGGCCTGCCCACTATGGCTACTATATTGCTCATGTTGTAATGGAGTCAAGAATCAAGAGGCAAGAATCAAGACAGCTTCATTTGTGGCTGACTAATTTGCTCTGACCCTAAATTATAAATTAAAAAATGAATCTCCGCCAAAAAGTCTTGGCTCTTGATTCTTGTATCTTGCTTCTACCTATTCGTACCCAAACTTCTTCAGGTAATTCTTTTTGCTGCGCCAGTCGGGTATAACCTTAACAAACATTTCCAGAAATATTTTTTGCTGAAAGAAATCTTCCATCGCCCGGCGGGCATAGGTGCCTACAATTTTAAGCATCTCGCCGTTTTTGCCTATCAATATATTTTTCTGCGAATCGCGTTCAACAATTATTTCAGCGCTTATGCGGTAAAGCTTTGCGCCTTCCACAAATGCCGTTACAATTACCTCAGTGCTGTAGGGTATTTCTTTTTTATACTGCTTAAATATCTGCTCGCGTATCATCTCAGATGCAAAAAAGCGGTCGTTACGATCGGTCAGTGCGTCCTTTTCATAATAGGGCGGGTGCTCAGGCAAATGTTCGATCACAAAGTTCATAACGGCCAGCACATTATAATTTTTTAGTGCCGATATAGCGAAAACGGCCTTTGGTTTCAGCTTCTCTTCCCAAAAATCCACTTTAGCTTTTACTGTTTCCTCATCGCTCTGATCGACTTTATTGATCAATACCGCTACCGGTGCTAATGAACCTTCGAGTTTTTTCAGTACATCGGTTTCGTCAAACTCTTCGTATATGTCGGTAACCAGTAGTATCAGGTCGGCATCAACAATGGAGCCGTCAACCTGGTGCATCATACTTTCGTGCAATGCGTAGTGTGGTTTTATAACGCCCGGCGTATCCGAAAAAACGATCTGATAATCATCCTCGTTAACAATACCTAAAATACGGTGACGCGTAGTTTGCGCCTTGGGCGTAATAATGGACATTTTTTCGCCCACAAGCGCATTCATCAGGGTTGATTTTCCTGCGTTCGGCTTACCAATAATGCTTACAAAACCTGCTTTGTGGGCCATATAAAAATAAATCAAATAATATTTGGACTGCAAAGAAACGAATTATATCTTTGCAGTCCAATTTAAACGGGATGTAAATTGCATTTTTGGTTTAATTGGCACACTTTTCGCAGTTATGAGCGAAGAGTAATAACAACAAAACAGTGCGGGATGGAGCAGTTGGTAGCTCGTCGGGCTCATAACCCGAAGGTCGTAGGTTCGAGTCCTGCTCCCGCTACCGAACGAGACAAAGAGGAATAATTCAGCTGCAAGGCTGGTATTCCTCTTTCTTGTTTTAGGATAACTTGCTTTAAATAAGCCAAATACAAAAACACAGAATTTATTCGCGGAGTTCGAGACATATCGCTTTCGCGATTATATGACATGCCCTCGGGAAAGAGCAAAAATTGTATCCTTTGTTTAAGCTGATAACTTGCCGAAAGCCACTTTTTTGGTAGGTTTACAGCGAAATCGATGGCAATATCGATACACTCATCAAGGTTCGAGACTTGTACTGCTGCCTTATTTAGCTGTTCTTCGACGGCTTCCTTTTCTTCGTTGTACTTTGCCACGTACTTGTAATACAACTCACTGGGCAATTCCTCGGCTATAAGCCGTTCTTCTAATCGTGCTATCTTTTTGTTGAGTTCTTGGTTCTGCTGTTGTAGCAACACATACTCGTCCTGATAGCCTTTTGTGTATTGGTTAAAGGTGGCAATAGCTTGTTGCTTAATTAGCGTGATTACGTCGGTGGCAACGTCAAGCATGAAGAATTCTAACAGTTCCGCGAATCTCTGATTGAGCACGTTTGCATTGCGGTTTGTCCTACAACCTAAAGTGGAGCATTTGTAATAGTGTATGTTCTTCTTCTTTACGATATATCCGTGCAGCAGTTGATTGCACTTTGCACAATGCAAGAAGCGTTTTAACGGTAGCTGTTCGTTTTCTTCCTTAATGGTGTAGCCGTGCGTGTTGGTTTCTAAGAGGCCGTTCACTTTCAAGAATAGTTCTTGGCTTATTAATGGCTCATGATTGCCTGTGACAACTGCGCCGTCTAACATGTTGTGCGCGATTAGCCCGCAATAAAAGGGGTTTCGCAGAACGGCGGCGACGCGTTGCTTGCAAAGGGTGATGCCTTTCTGAGCAAGCCGGATACGGATTGCGTCGAGCGAAAGGCCCTCGCTCATTTTCCATTCAAACGCCTGACGGAGCACCTTACCCTTTGCATTGATTACTATCGTTCGTTGTCCGTTTATTTTTTGGCTGTCGTAGCCCAATGGTGGTTTGGTTGGCCAATTGCCGCGCAACAACATTTCCTTCATGCCAGCCATGCATTTCTGCTTCCGTAATTCGTTATCGAACTCACCGATAAGGAACATCATTTTCTGGTGCATTTTGCCCGCGGGATTAGTGGTGTCAATAGGTTGCGATACTGACACTATCTCTACGCCAATCCTACGAAGCTCGTTACTTAGCCATATGGCATGGTCGTTTCGGGAAAACCGTTCAAGTGATGCGACTAATATATAGGAGATGCGCTCCCGACTTTTCTTAACATAGCTAAGCATCGCCTTGAATTCGGTACGTTCGTCGGTAGTTGCGCTTTCGTTCGTCGCGCCGAAATTTTTTACAATGGTGTAACCGTGCCTTTGGGCATAGTGCAAGCACGCCTTGCGCTGCGTTTCTAAGCTCATATTCTCCACCTGGTCTTTACTGCTCACGCGGGTGTACACCACGCAATTAGTGCCTTTGACGGCCTGTATCTTTTCACCCTTTCCGAACGATTTGAATACGCCTAACTCATTCATAATTAACTACTTTTAGCTTGTTGATTGTGACTTCAAGATACGATTTTCAGTACAATTTTCCAAAGAAATGTTAGGGTTTTTGTAATAATCATAGGCGATTTTCGTAAACTTTTTTAGCGTTTCAATCACTTCAAGGGCTTGGCTGTCGGTGAAGTGGGCAAACGATGGGCAAGCCTTAACCTCCTCGATTGTGAGATCGTGTGTCCTTGCGTAATCGATGTTGGCTTCACGCTTCATGGTTGCGCTTTCAAGTATTTTAATATGATATTTTCCGCTGCCTCAATAAGCGGGGTTACATCGGCGACAGGCTTGTTCCTTGATATGGCGATGCTTGCCATGCTAATGCTTTGCAATGCTGCCAACAATACATCCGTTTCCGGCATGGGCTGCCCAATGCTCGATAGGGCAATGTGGCGGACATAGCTTGTGTGGGGCATATCTGCTGCCTGCGCTTTCGTCTTGAGCGCAGTAAATTGCTTGAGCGTGACTGTAAATCTAATTTCCTTTACAGGTCGCTTTCGCAGCTTCCAGTTGCGCTTGTACTGCTTTCGATAAGCCTTTTTTGCATATGCTATCTGCTCCGGCGTGCCATTAATCACGTCGGCTTCAATTAGATAGTCAAACAAGGGTCGGCTTCGGATTTTCATTGCAGTAGCGGTACGGGCGTCGTCGGTATGTCACCGCGCAAGTCAACCGGCGCAATCTTGGCGAAGCGGCTGTATTTAATAGAGCGATAATAGGGCGACGTGCGCCCTTTAATGATTGGGTGGTTGCCGGATATGATGAGTGAACGATACTTGGGCAGCAGTCTAATCTCATCGATAGTAACGAGCGGTTTTACGCGCTCCGCTCCCGTTTTTTTGTCCGTATAAACGCACTTTCCACTAAGCATTTCAATCTCCTTTAGCTCGTCAATGGAAGTCTGCCCAGGCAGGTACAATTTCGTCACGCAGTTTGCCGTAATGTTCTCTGCCTCGTCCTTGTAGAAAGATTTAAGCTGGCTCTTTGATTGTACCGAAATTAGGTTTGACAGCCGCACCTTGCGGCCGTTAGCGCAGGCAAGAGGCAACAAGGGGATAAGCAGTGACGAAGCTTCGTCCAATATGCAAAACAGGTCTAAATCCTTTTTGGCTGGCAATTGTTCCAAAACGTGATTATAGAGTTGCTCGAAAAACAAGCTTATTAGCACGGATAAATACTTGGTATCGCCGATTGTGTTATGCAAGAAAATCACCGTCGGCTCTTTGCGAAGTTGGTTAAAATCGATGGTATCGTAGGCAGTGGTTTTCGCTATCTCCGGGTCGTCAAATAGTTGCAGGGCTGCTTTTGCTGATGCAACGATGTTCTGCAACGTCTTTTCAGGTGTAGCAAGCAGGGATTTATACTCCAAGTTCAGTTGCGCATCGTTGGTTTGCGCTATGAGCCTATCGACGAGCGCGGGGTCGGCGGCGAACCTATGCAATAGGTACATTACGTTAGCCATATTTCGATATTGCTCGTCTTGTGCCAGCGTGAGGCGTATTAAAATCTGCAACAATGTCTTAACTGATAGTGACCAAAACGGGTCGCTACTATTGCCCTTATCCAAACTGGCCGCCACGAGCACATGTGCCACCTTGTTAATGTCATTGGGCTTCTTGATGCGCGACAATATATTGTAGCCGCTTGATATGCTGCTATTGGAAAAATTCAGGGTGCGAACGGTGAAAAATTTTGACAAATATCCGCTTGTCAAAAGGAATAGTTCCTTTGATGGGTCATTGACGATTATCGTGCATTTTTTAAGGGAGAACAGGCACTTAATAATTATACGGGTGCTTTTCCCAGAACCAGTAACCGCACTTAGCAACATATTGGAAAATGAGGCCTTTCTCGTGAGCTTGCGATGCTTTGAAATAACCAAACCCCGGTTAAAACGAGAAGCAATAAGTCGCTCCTTACCAAATTCGGCGTTAAAGCCCGTCTGCTTTGTGAACGCATCCACCAACGCCCCGAAAAAGTCGCCTATGAGCGAAAGTATAAATTGCAGAAATATTATTAGCTGTTCCATAGTTAATCATTGAAATGGTTTCTTTAATTGTATTGTGATTTCGAGCAACATTTTTAGTGCATATTCCAATACCGTGATAATGCAGTAGAAAATGAACTTTAAGATTTGGACGATTACTTTCATGGCATTGAGAATTGGGTTGCCACATGAACATCCGCGTTGTGCGCCCTATATATGCTTTCATAAAAGCGGGCTATCGGCATATAGACGTTATTTTGACTGTATGAACTTGGTGCGAATAAAAACCATACTTGCATGCCATTGAGAGACGGTATGCGTATGTTACACTGCAATTGCTTCTCCATCGTGGCGGGGCTATTTTTCAATAGGGCGAGCGTTTGCGGATTGTAGAAGCTAACCTCACTGTTCTCCAGTAAGTCGCTGAAAACAAGAAGATAGCGTTTATTGGCGGCACTATTAGCCAGTTGGGTGGCTTGCTCGGCTACGGCTCTAAAAATGATGGAGCGGGGACACTTGTGCGGCCTGAAAGTTGCCACCGCGTTCTGCAACTCTGTTATGAAGCGTTGCACTTTCGCCCGTCGAATGGTCAAGTTACCCGTAAGCCTATCCTCTTTTTCTAAGGACACTGTAATAATAGCGTTTACGTCCTTATCTGCAATGCCCACCAATGATATTTGCATGCCTTGCCACGGATCATCTGAAAGTTTAAAGGGCGATAATAATGTTTGCGTGGTAGGATATACGGGTAGGGTGTCCGTTTCATCGACCATCACCGTTATGGCCGTGTCGTAGGGATTTGAAGGCTTTTTGCAGGCAATGAGCACTATGCCCATTGCCAATAAATAAAATACGAGCGTTTTCATCGTTAATTGAGATTTATGGGCTTGAAGTTCCGTTGGAACGTGAAAGGGTATTCGTCGCTGCCGAAGCATATCGGCCTGCCATTGTCGGGGCGGTGCATCATGTTCACTTTCTCCCAGGTGGCGAAAGCTATCTGTGCATGAGAGATAATCATGTCCTCAAGCTTGCTGCCGTAGACGTAAATCGAGCCGTTGACTTGCACCAATTCTTCATGCAGTTGCTTCAGCGCTTCTATTTCTTTCTCGATGCGCTCGTGTTCGGCTGTGTTAAAAGCGTATTCGTGCTTCAGCGCGTAATATTCTCGCGTCGCCTTTCGCTGCTCTTTTGTAGGAAAGAAGAAGTAGTTTATCGCCACCGCTATGCCAAATAGCAGCACCGACAGCATGGTAAAGGGTATGGGGCTGAAATGTATGTCTTTCCCGTCGCCTGTGTAGGTTGCGGCTTCATGGGTCAAATAGGAAGCCCTTGTGTCGGCTAAGTAATAAAATAACACTGTTACCAATAATAAAATGACCGCAACGATTGCCCTGCGCTGCCAAACGGTCTTGCCCAACGCCACTATCTTGCGAAAGCAATGGGCAAGCACCGCCAAAGATGCCGCGAGCAATAGGCTCATGCCAACCGATTCTATGAAGTTATAGCCATACGTTTCAAAAGTGGGGCGGTTAAGCATGGCGTCGCCTAATAAGGGTATGCACACCGCCCCCCAAACCAACGGCACTCGCAGTCGTCCATATTCGAGATGCTGGCCCTTTAATGCCTTTTCAAGTTCGACCGCCTTTTGTTTTATGATTACAAGCTTGTTTCGCAAGGGCTGTATCTTTCGCTCCGTCGATTTTTCGTTTTCAACTACCTCAGAGATTAAGGCCGCCGGTTGCAACACTGACGCAACATGCGAAATGATTGCTTGAGCCTTATGGTAGTTACCAATGAGATACGGCTTAATATTCTCCTCGTGCAACAACGGCTTATTTCTATTGCCGTGATCTTCTGCATCGATATTATTGCTCTGCTCAAAGTCCTTTAATTGTTCCTGTACATCTGCCGTTAATTCCGGCCTATGGTACGTGTTTGTTTCAATTGTCTTCATAATTGTTGATTTTTTAGTTTGAGTTCGTGGAAGTGCATACGTTCAATTAATTCCGCTATTACGGTATCGTAAGAAATGCTATAAAGCACAGTATTTGAATTTTCAATAAGCACGTATGTATCGTTGGCCTTTGCTATTGAAAAGTGCTCCCATTGGGGATACCATATCAATTGCACATCGATTAACTCGGCGAGAAGGCCAGAGTGCCGCGAAAGTGAACTAATGATTGATTTGGCATCAATTGTCGATAAAGTTTTAGTTTCCATATTTTTTGGCTTTATTATTTGTTATCGGTTTAATTGCGGGGTGAAGTGATTGTGAGGCAGTGAACGCGCCTTTCATCAAGTGATTCAATTTTAGATGCCGACTGTCTGTTAGGAAGTGGAAATGGATAGGCTTGCTATCTGCTTCATTATTAGTTAATTTTAGCTTTTTCATGACTTGCATATTTTGGTTTATGCAAGTGTAGGGGAGATATTTTATTAATCTATTCAGCTAACAATTCAGTTTTTCAGCTTTTAATTCCGCTTATAAATGGGGAAAATTTCAACGCCGTCGGTGCTCAAAAGGCTATTTAAAGAAGATGATAGAGAAGAACTCGTTGAGAGTTATGAAAGTTATGTTGATTATGATAATGATGTCCAACACTTTTACAGGTATCTTTTTAATCGTTATTACTATCCTTATGAAATAAAGACGACGCCGGACTTCTTTGAAGCTTTAAAAGAAAAAAATAATGAACGAATTGGTGAGGAGTTGTTTAAACAAAGCACACTAAGAAATATTTATTTTCCTGACGGTAAAAAGAAAAGAAAAAGAGTTCTTGTGTTTCTCTACAATTTTTTCGAGGTGGAGCACATCAAACGTTTAGCGAAAGATGAAAAATATCAAGGTATTTATTCTGATGAGAATATCGGTCTAATAACTGGAGATATCAATATTACGCATAACAGTGAGAGTAACGCAATCAATTATAAAATCACAGATTTTATAATTTCAGGTGCAATATTAATTAATAAAGAATTCGTGGAACATACTCTCAATTCCAGCCATTCTTTTACTCGAAGTGACTTCTTCATGTCAAAACAAGATGATAATTGCCAATGGTTTCGCATATTTTCAAATTGGGATTATCCTCGATCGTTGCACAACAAGGTTATTAGAGAAGTACAACACGCGTTTGACTTTGAAAGTAGAATTTCTGCGTGTATTTATGGTGCCGGTGGGAGTGGCAAAAGTACCGCTCTCCGTAAATTAGCATTTAGAAGCATCGAT
>Ga0206949_1344_pt1 | contig 11107 bp, 9 predicted proteins | sample Alteio_BWOrgHeat_40_FD_153240 | JGI IMG/M metagenome (GOLD analysis project Ga0206949, IMG submission 153240) | Enriched cells from forest soil in Barre Woods Harvard Forest LTER site, Petersham, Massachusetts, United States -... | ecosystem: Environmental > Terrestrial > Soil > Temperate forest > O...
TGCGGTGGATTCCATACCCGCTATTTTTTCGGTGACTAAAGATCCTTACATCGTTTTCTTCTCGAATATCTTTGCCATACTGGGCCTGCGCTCCATGTTCTTTTTACTGGTGAATATTATTGATAAGTTCCATTACCTGAAGGTGGGGCTGGCGGCGCTGCTAACCTTTATCGGCCTGAAAATGCTGCTTGGCGATTATGCTGAGCGTATCGGTCTTACCACGTTTAATTCGCTTATTGTTATCCTTTCCATATTGGTGATAAGTGTGGTGGCATCGCTGGTATTTCCGAAACCCCCACCGACCCCTGCCGATTAATAGTATTTATCGTCCTTTACTGAAAAGCCGGTTACAATGTTATTCATCATGATCCAAACGGGCTGATGATAATCCTGCGGCGCTACTTCAAACAAAATTGCAGTCCGGTTTACCTGCGGATAATTGCGCACATGTATGCGGATATTAAAGGTGATGGGTTGGCCGGTGAGGAAGTTGAGCGTTGTTATTTGTCCCTCGTAGGTTTCGGCATCATTTAATAAACGGTTAATGGGCCTTACGTTTGCCTTAGTAAAGTTTGCCGGCGCATTGGTTTTGTTCTTCAGGTTCGATAGGTATAGTCCGTTATAATATTGTGTAAGGTAGCTGTTCAATGTATCCTGATGCAACCACGGCTTGCCATGTATAAACCACAGGAAAACATATGCCCAGTATTCGCTGCTTTTGCTGTTGCCCCAGCCCGGTGCGAAGCGTAGTTCCTCGTTTCCGTTGAAAGGTATGTTGGGCGCGAAATCAATAGGGAAGGACAGCTTTTCAACACCCCATTTTAATGGTGTGGGTAAACGATAGGCGGCTTGCTGGGCGTTGCTTTTTTCAATGCAAAGCATTAGCAGTAAAAGGAATAAGCTTTTTTTCATAATGGTTTAAAATGGTTAGCCAAGTGAAAATACAATTAAAAAATGATTGCGCCATAGGCATGGCGTTAATGTTTGTTAAACAGCCTATGGTAAAAAAAATAATGATGCCGCTTTGAGGTATTGGCGTAAAGCAGAAAGTATTACCTTAGTAAAATGGAATCCTTTTTTAATATTAGTTCGCTGCATTTTAACTTTTGGGATATACTGGATGTGGTGCTGGTGGCATTCCTTATTTACCAACTGTATAACCTGATAAGGGGTACCATTGCCGCTAATATTTTTATCGGGCTTGCCATCATATTCGTACTTGGGTTTTTGGTTAAGGCGCTGCATATGCAATTGCTTACGGCCATATTGGGCAAGTTTGTTGATATAGGGCCGATAATGCTTATCGTGGTGTTCCAGCAGGAAGTGAGACGGTTTCTGTTGCTGGTGGGTAAAAGCGCATCGCTGCAGCGAAATAAAACCTGGTGGCAATACTTTTTTGGCAAGGCCGAAGCAGATAAAAATAACTACGCACGCATTAAACCTATTATTGATGCCTGCAAAAGCCTTAAACAAACCCGCACCGGCGCGCTCATCGTATTCGCGAAATATTATGACGAGCAATTTTACCAGAACAGCTGCGAGGTGATAGATTCCAAAATATCAAAACGATTGCTGGAAAGCATCTTTCAAAAAACAAGTCCGTTGCATGATGGGGCGGTTGTTATATCAGAAAATAAAATAAAATCGGCCAGTTGTATTTTGCCGCTAACCGATAAAACCGACCTGCCCCCGCAATTTGGCTTAAGGCACCGCGCGGGCATAGGCGTAACTGAATCAAACGAGGCCACGGCGATCATCGTATCGGAAGAAACGGGGGAGATCTCCTATGCCAAACAGGGCCGTGTTAAAATGAATATCAGCTTTGCTGAACTGGAAAAACTGCTGAATAAGGATTTTTAAGCAGTTTAGTATGTTTTCTTAGAATCTGTTTAAAAACGAATCAAGATTTATTATAAGCACAATATATATTGCCGTTTGGCTTTAGCCAACGGATAATGGGAAACATGATATACGGCTTTAGCCCAAAAGATAGACATCAGTTTGGCTAAAGCCTTTTCTTTTCAATTTATCAGTTCCGTTGGCTAAAGCCAAACGGCAATAAAAAACTGGTCGGAAAACATCTTTAAATAGCTTTTACGGCTGCGGATTTTGAGCAGGCTCCCCAGGATTTATCTCCACCTTTTTTATCAGCATAGTATATTTAGTATTCGGATCGCTGCCAAGCACCGCTACGGGCATACGATCGGTGCTTGTTACTTTTACCACCGGCATATTACTGTACACAATAATATTGTTTGCGTTTGCGGGCTTGGCATTAAAGGGCTGTAATAACAGGCTTTTGGGCGTTGGTGTGGCTTCGGGCTTAAAAAGGTTTTGCAGTCCGTTATTGAGTTTAAGATCGGGTGTTGTTTGCAACGATTGCTGTGCCTTTAATTGTGTTGAGGCTGCGATTAACAATAAACCTAATATTATCCTTTTCATAACTGTGATCTATTTTGATAACACTAAAATAAATAATATTGTTGAAGTGAAGTGTTAAATAGGGTTAATTGTTACAGAGGATATACGCGGATTGTAAATCGGGACTAACACGTGAATGAAATAATTCTTATATTGAGAGGATTAACCGTAGCAGCCGCTTTTTTATGGCTAAAAATTTAGATATAGAATTTCTCGAGTTCTTGGAGCCACAAGATGGCGTTCCGAAAGACGTTGACATAACAACGTTTATTTTAAAGAATTTTCCAATTCCAAATATTGAAGATTTTGAAGCCCCCTATGATGATACGGATGCCTTAGCTTTTTTAAGAAAGTCTAATATTAACAAGTACTTTAGTTATTATGCTGACGCTTTGGGGCCAATAGTTAATAAATTTAGATATTACAAAAACGGGAAAGAATACCGGCACTGGTTTGGTGAATTAGAACCGCATGTGTTTGCTAAAATTCAAGATGCGGGGCTTAAGCATCTATATGAATATAGAACTAATGAAATTTTAAGGCTTACAAACCAGTCAACAGTTGATACAAATAAAGCGTTGCAACGAAATATAAAATTTCAAATCGCAACGGGCATAATAACGACTGCGGCGATTGCTCTAACTGCGTCAATAGCCGTTATGGCTTATAATAAAGATGATTCAATAAACCTGATACAGGCACGCAAATCATTACAACAGCAGGAGCAAATATTAAAAAACATCGAGCAATCACAAAAAGGGATTGACACATCTCTTCGGACATTGGCAAAGAAAACTTCGGCCAAAAAGAATTAGCTGTATTTTTAAAGTTGTTTCCCCTTTCTTCAGGGCTTCAACTGGTATAAAGTTACCTTTAAGGGTATGCCCCCTGCGCTTCATTAACACACCCCTGCAACCGCACCGTCTGCGCGGCCCCCTCTCAAGAGGGGAACAAAAATCTTTTCGGCACTCCTGATTATAAATCCGGGTTAATATGGTAGTTTAATTATGGGGTATTCCTTTTTTCAATACATCAAACATATCATTTATACGTTTGTCTAATGCGCGCTGAAGATTAATTAATTGAAAGGTAGTAGTCGAAGATTTTATAATTAATTTATCATTCGTTTTTTGGATAGTGTAAATACCCGAATAAATTTCAATCGGTACTTTAAGCACGTTTACATTTTTAATATCTAAAATGGAATCATGCTTAAAAACATATTTTCTTTTCAAAGCGGAATCGTGATTGAACATAGTTTGTTTTGCAAGACTATCAATTTGTAGTAAGGCATTCTCTCTAAACCTTACAGTATCAAACTGAATAATTAATTTTCCGTTATCGATTTTCCATTTGCATGGTATATCCTCGGTATTTATGCCCGGAAAATCAATGGTGGAATCGGGGTTAAATTTTAAAGTAAATTTATTTTGAAACCCAGTTGGAAGAAAATATACTTTGATAGTTTTAGTGGCCATCGGAATTAAATTGCCCTTATAAATAGCTGTATCAATTATCCAATCACCATAAAAATCTTTCTGTTTAACCTTCTCGCAAGTGGTCAAAAAGCAAAGTGATAATAATATAAGCAGCAGTTTGCATTTGCGCATATAGGTTGAGGTGTAATATTTATATAAATATACAATGAAGCTATAAGAATTTTTAAATATGTCAAAGAACGGCCTGACCAATATCCATCGCGGATGATGGATCAGGGAATAATGTAAGTTACGAAAGATAAATGATGGAAGTACTGACACTGTTTTGTCAGTACCTGATAATCAGTGGGATTAATTTGACGGATGCGGGCAAAGGCCTTTACGCTTATGCTTCGACAAGCTCAGCATGACCCACCTGTACATACGCGCATAAAAAAGAGACGCAATACTTTGCGTCTCTACAGTATGTTTTAAAAAAAAGAGGTTATCCTTTTATCGCTTTTATAGCATTATCAGCGGCTTGGGCCGATGCATTGTCGTTCATTTTTTCGCGTTTTTCTTTGATGGTGCTTAATATGTCAAGCACCCGGCGCGATAATCGTTTTGATGATTTCCCCAGCTTTTCCAGTTCGGCAATGCCCTGTTGCGCATCGGCGGGGTTATCAACGCGCCCCGTGAAGCCGCCGAATTTATCCATTAACCCAAATTTTGCCCTGACACTTGCCTGCTGAAATGTTTGCAGCATAAACTGCCATTGATCGGAATTGCCATTGGCTGCATACACATTCATGATGGCTTGCGCAAGCGGACCGTCGCTGCCTTTTTCAACGGTCCTGGCCAGTTTTACACTCTCGGCCGCATTAAGTTTGCTGATTGCGGTAAGCGAAGCACCAGCAACGGCATACGACTGGCTGTTTAACGATTGTTTGAACAGATCCATATTGCCCGCCAGTTTCAAGTCGCCCAGCGAGGTGATAGCCGCCGCGCTTACAAGGGTATTTACATCGTTGTGCGCAAGCGAAACTAAAACCGGTAATGCTGCGTCGCGGATTGAAGCGGTATTCATATCCAATGCTTTTATGGCCTTTATCTGTAACTCATAATATTTATCTTTCAACGCGGCTATCATTACCTTTTGCGCGCCTTTATCGCTTTGATTGGCAGCGGCAACGGTAATGGCTTCGTAACGATCGAGGAACAGTGGCGCATTAAAGTATTGGAATACATATTCATCCAATGATTTACCATCGTTTTTCTCAGTAAGCAATACTTTGTCGCCGTCAACATTCACCAAATCGGGTTTAGTGTTTGCGGGGAAAGTAAGTGTATCGGCTTTGTCGCGCATCCACTCTTTATAGCGTGTTTTCTTACCGCCTGCATAAACATCAACCGCGAATGGTAAAATAAAAGGCTTGCCGTCCTGTGTTTGCGCCAGGTAAACAGTTTCGGTTTTTGTGCCTTCATCCCATTTATAGGTAATGTTCAGGTTGGGGTTGCCGTGGCCGTAATACCATTGGTTAAAATACCAGTTAAGGTCGAGGCCGCTGGCTTCTTCAAGGGCAAGGCGTAATTGCTGTGCCTCGCCATTTTTAAAGGCATTTGTTTTTAGGTAGATATTTAACCCTTTGAAAAATGCGGCATCGCCTAAATAATTGCGCAGCATGTTTAATATGCGGCCGCCTTTTTCGTAGCTAACGGCATCAAAAACATCCTCTTTATCAATATAATGAAAACGCACTAAATCCTCATTTTTGCCTCCCGGCAACCTTAAATATTTCTCCAGGGCGTCATAACTATGCGCATCGGCCATGTCTTTGCCGTATTTGTGTTCGGCCCAAAGCATCTCGCTAAAATCAGCGAATGATTCGTTCATGGTGATATTGCTCCAGCTTTCGCAGGTAACGTAATCGCCAAACCATTGGTGGAACAGCTCGTGTGCAATATCTATCTGTGCGGCATCGGTATTGTAATACGAATCGATCATTTGGCGGGCGGTTTCCTGTACCTGCTCGCCGTGCAGTGTGGCACTGGTGTTTTCCATGGCGCCGCTCACATAATCGCGTACAACTATCTGCGCGTACTTGTACCAGGGATAATCAACGCCTAAAATTTTTGAATAGAAGTCGATCATCTCGGGCGTATTGCCAAATATCTGCTTAGCATATGGCGCGTATTTAGGCTCGAGGTAATAATCGACTGATTTGCCGTGCCAGCTATCGTGGTATATTTTAAAATCGCCCACAGCCATCATAAACAGGTATGGCGAGTGCGGCAGCTCCATTTTCCAGGTGTCGGTACGTGTGCCATCGCCATTGAGTTTTTGCGATGCCAGGCGACCGTTCGACAAGGTTACATATTTAGCCGGAACGGTCATGCTGATCTCGTCGGTAGTTTTTTGGTTGTTTTTATCGATGGTAGGGAACCATGCCGATGAGGCTTCAGTTTCGCCCTGCGTCCATATCTGGATAGGCTTATTTTTATCCTTACCATCGGGGTTGATGAAGTACAGGCCTTTTGCATCATTAATAGCGGCGCTGCCTTTATGATGGCTCAGTTCATTCGGCTTCGAAGTGTAATCAATATAAATGGTATAGCTTTCGTTATTGTGGTACACCTTGTCGAGGTGTATGGCCAGCGATAAGCTATCCTGGTAAACATATTTCAGCGGGAAATTCTTGCCATTCTTTACAACAGAAACGTTATGAATGTCCATGCCTTTGGCATCAAGCCTTAGGGTATCGGTGGGATTTATATGTGGTTTTAGCGTAACCCATTCCTTGCCATACAGGTAGCATTTTTTATAATCAAAACGCACATCCAGCTTAGTGTTTATTAGGTCGTTAATTTTTGGAGGGGTTTCGCGGTATATTTTTAATGCGGGGTCGTTGTCATTGGATTGCCGCGGCATTTGTGCACATGCAGTGCTAAATAGGCCGGCTACAAGCATAAGGCTGCCGGAAATGGCAGCAAAGGAATGTTTTCTCATAGAAACTAATACGGTCAGTTAAGTTATGCGGTTGCCCCGTTTTACGGGAACCCCAAAGTTAAAAGGAAAAAGCAATAACTGAAACATATATAGGTGGTTGATCAAAAATGTTACAACGGATATGCCTGTTTACTTTTTAGAAAACCTAAATTAGCACCTCACCCTGCCCTCTCCATAGGAGAGGGTTCCAAGAGCGTGAAGCTCAAGTCCTCTCCTTTGGAGAGGATTTAGGTGAGGTCACTAACCTACAAACACTATGGAAAGAAGAAAATTTATTCAAAACGCATCCATTGCGGGTACCAGTTTTTTAATGATGCCGAAATTGGGATATTCCAGTTTTTTTAAAGGGTCGCCGAATGATAAGGTGGTGGTCGCGATGATGGGAGTTAACAGTCGCGGCGAGTTTTTGGCTAAAACTTTGGCCGGATTCCCTGATGTGGAAATAGCTTATATATGCGATGTAGATACCAAAGTGTACGATCGCGTTAGCGCTGAAATAGAAAAAATTACCGGCAAAAAACCCGTTTTCGTGGGCGATATAAGAAAGCTGCTGGAGAAAAAGGATTTTGATGCGCTGGTAATAGCCGCGCCCGATCATTGGCACGCCCCGGCAACTATACTGGCCTGCCAGGCGGGGAAACATGTTTATTGCGAAAAACCCTGCAGCCATAACCCGCATGAGGGCGAAATGGCTGTTGAAGCCGCTGCAAAATACAAACGCATTGTGCAATTGGGCACACAGCGGCGTTCATTCCCTAATTGCACCAAAATGGTGGCCGACTTACAGGGTGGTATTATAGGCCGGCTGTATTATGCAAAGGGGTGGTACGCTAATCACCGGCCATCGATAGGGACTGGTAAGGTAGTACCTGTGCCCGGAAATTTAGATTACGAATTATGGCAGGGCTATGCCCCGCGCAGGGCCTACAAGGATAACCTGATACATTACAACTGGCACTGGCACTGGAACTGGGGGACAGGCGAGGCGCTGAACAACGGTACACACGAGATAGACGTAATGCGCTGGGCGCTGGGGGTTGATTATCCTACAAAAATTACTTCATCGGGCGGGCGGTTTGCTTTTAAGGACGATTGGGAAACGCCGGATACGCAGGTAATAACCGCGAATTTTGCGAATAACACAGCGTTATCATGGGAAGGCCGCAGCTGCAATGGCTTTGCCACCGAAGGCACCGACCGCGGCGTAACTTTTTATGGCGATAACGGCACTATTTACTATGGCGGCGGCGATGGCTATAAAGTTTACGACGGTAAAAACAAGCTGGTAAGCGAAGTAAAGGAATCTGTAGCGGTTGACGCGACAAACAAGGTGAGCCCTACAGCTACTTTGGATGGCGTGCATTTGGCAAATTTCATCAGCACCGTAAAAGGTAACAGCCATTTGAACCAGCCTATTTTAGGCGGGCATAAATCAACCCTGATACCGCAGCTGGGTAATATTGCCATTCGTGTAGGCAGGGAACTGAACCTTGACCCAACCAACGGGCATATTTTAAATGACCCGGATGCAGCCAGGTTATGGCACAGGGAGTATGAACCGGGATGGGTTTTGAAGGTGTAAAGGGACATTAATACGTCATTGCGAGGAGTGTAACGACGTGGCAATCCCCGATATATGAGGGTGGATTTGCATAGTCGGGGATTGCCACGCTGCGCTCGCAATGACGAAAATTATAAAATCAAACCAAAATGAAAAACTACAAAACATTATTAATACTCCTCATAGCTGCTATAAGCGGTAACATCGCGTTAGCACAAAATAAGGATACAAGCGCCGTGCCCAATACGCTAACCAAGTATGAGCAAAAGCATGGCTGGAAGTTGTTGTTTGATGGTAAAACTTCGGCAGGTTGGCGCAGTCCGATGAAGGATGAGTTCCCGCAAAAGGGCTGGAAAATAGAGAATGGCACCATGACCGTCGATCCGCAGAAAAAGGATGTGCCGAGCGGGGGTGATATTATCACCGAAAAACAATATAAGGCGTTTGATCTGAAATTTGAGTTTAAAACAACGCCTGTGGCCAATAGCGGGGTTAAATATTTTGTTTATGTAGATGAGAAGAATGGTCCGCTGGGGCTGGAATACCAGGTATTGGATGATAAACTGCACCCCGATGCCAAGCTGGGACGCGACGGTGACCGGAAGGAAGGTTCGTTATACGACCTGATCCCCGCTAAAAAGGATTCGACACTGGATAAACCGATCGGCGAGTGGAATACCGGCGAAATTATAGTATACCCTAACAACCATGTGGTGCATTACCTTAACGGAGTAAAAGTGCTGGAATATGATCGCCTGTCGCCCGAATTTAAGGCGCTGATAGCCATAAGCAAGTATAATCATTATCAAAATTTCGGCATTTTGCCGCAAGGGTATATCCTGTTGCAGGATCATGGTTGCGTGGTGAGTTTTAGGAGCATCAGGTTAAAGGAATTATAGTGGGGGAAAAATCCTCATTTTTTGAGTGATTTTTGACGAAAAAGGCCGATTTTTCGTGTTTTTTCACGTAAATAAGGCCCGAAAACATGCGTTTTCGGGCCTTATTTTATATGAAAACGTCGTAATTTGAGGCGTTTTTTAGCGTTTTTCGGTCTAAAAAGACCTTTATTTCAAATCATAATTTATTACCACTGTCGGTAATAGCGTTGCCGTTGCAATAGGTATTTGATTAGTGGATAATATCGGGTGGCGTTGCTTGTAAAATTTGTAGGCTGCCTGTGCCGCTTCAGCACCACCTGTAGTGGGCGGGTTAAAATTAATGGAGAACGGGATGATAAAATCGTGCTGTTTTTCGTTATCGGGTATCACCCATTGCTTGCTCGATCTCTTTAACGCTTCTATCAGTGGCGTGGTTAAAATATAGTCATCGGCATAATAGATGATTATTTTGGAAACGCGGCCATTCAGGTCGGCAGTGAACTTAAATATGGCCATGCCGGTGGCTCTTTTCTGTATAATATCGGGCGAAATGGTAAGGCTGTCAGTAAAAAACCTGTTCATGATCTCTGCTCCGCCCTGGAATGGGAAATTCAGTTTCTCCTGTGCCTTTGAACTAACGGCTGCTGTTAATAATACAATAGCTATTAAACTGCTTTTTATAAATGTTTTAATCGCGTGGTTCCCTTTTGGTGCCTTCATATAATTCATATTCAAATAAGCGGCAATCCAGCTTGCCGTTGTAAAACTCAATTTTCCGTGAAGCTCGCAGGCCTATCTTTTTTGCCAGATCGGGGTTGCCGGTAAAAACGTAACCCCGGTAGCCAAGGCACTTCTTTTTCAAAAAGTCGCCTATGCGTTTGTAAGTTATTTCCAGTTTGGTGTGTACGCCCAGGCGTTCGCCGTATTCCGGGTTAAACATTACAATACCCGGTTCTGCAGGCACATCAGTTTCTTCAAAATCACAAACAGCAAACTCGATCAAATGTTCTACACCCGCTGTACGCGCGTTTTTTTGGGCGATGTCCACAGCATCTTCCGAAATATCGGTAGCTATAATTTTAAACGAAAGTTCCTTTTTCGATTTATCCTTCAGCTTCCTCCGTTCAACAAAAAATACCTGCTCGTCATAGCCCATGATATGCATAAAGCCATAGTTCATGCGAAAAAGACCGGGGCATTTGTCGGTAGCCAGCAATGCTGCTTCAATAGCCAGTGTTCCCGAACCACACATGGGGTTAACGAAGGTGCTTGCCTTATCCCAATTTGTCGCCATAATGGTTGAAGCGGCCAAAGCCTCAAGCATGGGCGCTTTGCCCGGTATTTTACGGTAACTATGCTTGGCCAGCGTTTCGCCCGATGTATCCAAAAATATTTCGGCCTTATCATCCTGCCAGTATAAATGTACCACGGTTTTATTGGCATCGGCACCTGAGTTAGGGCGTATGCCCTTAACCGATTTTATACGGTCGACAATCGCATCCTTAACCTTAACATTGGCAAAAAGCGGGGTAAGGATATGCTCGTTATTCACATTCGATGTAACCGAAAAATAACCGGTAAAATCAATGTATTTTTCCCATTCAATCTTAACCAGGTTATCATACAATTCTGTTGGATCGGCTGCTGTAAAACTCTGCAACAGGTACAATACCTGGCTTGCGCAACGCAGGTTAAGGTTTAGGGCTATACTATCATTAACAGTGCCTGTAAGCTCAATGCCGGTTTGGAAAACGCGGTCGGGGGTAAAGCCCAATGCTTCAACTTCATGCTGCAAGTAGGGCGACAGCCTTTTATTACAGGT
>Ga0206949_1345_pt1 | contig 11069 bp, 11 predicted proteins | sample Alteio_BWOrgHeat_40_FD_153240 | JGI IMG/M metagenome (GOLD analysis project Ga0206949, IMG submission 153240) | Enriched cells from forest soil in Barre Woods Harvard Forest LTER site, Petersham, Massachusetts, United States -... | ecosystem: Environmental > Terrestrial > Soil > Temperate forest >...
AATTACCGATGATAAATACCCCGATAAGTACCCCCACAAACATTAAGAATTGCAACGAAGGATGTAACCCACTTGTCACTTTACTTGCCTGTTTATCAGCTATATTTTCCATCCGGCTTAAAATTCGTATTTTTGCAACGAATATAAGGCATGAGTGTACAAATCGGAAATATTGATTTAGGCGAATTCCCACTATTATTAGCGCCAATGGAGGACGTGAGCGATCCGCCCTTCCGTTACGTGTGCAAGCAAAACGGCGCCGATATGATGTACACCGAGTTCATCAGCAGCGAGGGACTAATACGCGATGCCGCTAAAAGCCGCGCCAAGCTTGATATTTTTGAGTACGAGCGCCCAATAGGCATACAAATTTTCGGCAGCGATATTGAGCACATGCGCGAGGCTACCGAAATTGCCACCCTTGCCGGTCCCGACCTGATGGATATTAACTATGGCTGCCCGGTTAAGAATGTGGCCTGCCGTGGTGCAGGCGCCAGTTTGTTGCAGGATATTGATAAAATGGTAGCCATGACCAAAGCTGTGGTTGAAGCCACGCATCTGCCTGTAACTGTAAAAACCCGCCTCGGCTGGGACGATAATACCAAAAACGTTTACACGGTTGCCGAGCGTTTGCAGGATGTAGGCATAAAAGCTTTAACTATACATGGCCGCACACGCGCGCAGATGTATAAAGGCGATGCCGACTGGTCGCTCATCCGCGAAATAAAAAAGAACCCGCGCATACAAATTCCCATTTTCGGTAATGGCGATATCGACTCGCCCGAAAAGGCCGCCAACTGGCGTATGGAATTTGGGGTTGATGGTATGATGATAGGCCGCGCCGCGATCGGTTATCCCTGGATCTTCCGCGAGATAAAGCACTATTTTAAAACCGGTGAACACCTGGATAAGCCTACCATTACCGAGCGAATTGAGGCATGCCGTACCCATTTAGAGAAATCTGTTGAATGGAAAGGCCCCAAAACCGGCATTTTTGAAATGCGCCGCCACTATTCAAATTACTTTAAAGGCATTGATCATTTTAAAGAATACCGCATGAAATTAGTTACCGCGGGCACTTTAGAGGAGCTAAACGAACTTTTAGAGCAAATAAATGAAACTTATGGCTTCATGATGGCGTAATATTTGAATAGATAATTTTATATTTGATTAAGCTAAAGATAATCCCCGAATGGTTACTACTATTACCGATGGTGTTAAAGTTTCAGTGGAAACGATCTATCAGCCTGAGTATTCAAACCCGGCGAACGACCATTTTATGTTCGCTTACAAGGTAAAGATCGAGAACATTAGCGACTATGCTGTGCAGCTTTTGGGCCGCCACTGGTATATATTTGATTCAAACGGCGCCAAGCGCGAAGTTGAAGGCGAAGGCGTAGTGGGCCAGCAGCCACTTATCGAACCCGGCCAGGCACATGAATATGTTTCGGGCTGCAACCTTAAAACCGATATGGGCAGCATGAAGGGCGAATACCAGATGATCCGCCCGATGGATAACTTTACTTTCAATGTAAAGATCCCAGAGTTTTATTTGATCACACCTTACAGGATGAACTAATTGCGCCATCCACGAATGATCAGGTATCTTATTTTTCATTACAAATTTTCAAAAAAGTTAATTTTTATAACCATTTGTTATTCAACAAATAACATTTGAATTCTTATAAAATCCATTTATATTTAAAAAAAATCTAGACCTTGTATCACATTCTAATTACCCCAACAATGAAAAAAACTTTTCTTTTTATCGTTACGCTAATATTTGCCGTAACCAGTGCAAGCCGTGCCCAAAACCCGGTGGTTGATAAATACCCCGCGGCAACTATTTATATTATCGATCCGCAATCGGGCCAGGAGGTTTTGGCACAAAGCGATGATGCTGTTTTATTTAAAGATGCTTTTATCGACCTGGTAAACAATACCAATAGGGTAAAATATATTGTAAAAAGCCCCGGCAAAAAATCAATCGTAATCACACAAACCGACCCTGCCGATGGCAATGCCTTCCAGATCACCAGCCAAAGTAAATTTTTGGGCCAGGAAATAACTAACTATACCTTCTCCTATAGCGTAGATCAAAATACCCTGTACTATCTTGATCCTAACTCACAAAACTGGGTTGCTGAACTGGTACAAGGCTACAACGTGGTAAACCTTAACAATTGCCTGGCTTATGGCAAATTTAATGAGGTACAAACAGCCGATGCAGGCGGTAATACTGATGTACAGCAAACCAGCGATGATGGTTCGGATGATGGTGTAACCGCCGACACTCCCCCACCAGCGCTACAGGATTACGACCAGCCCGAATGCCCGCAAGATGATTACTTATGGCAACCCGGCTACTGGGCATATAACCCCGGTGGTGGTTACTATTGGGTTGCAGGCACCTGGGTTGCCCCTCCAAGCGTAGGCCTGTTATGGACACCTCCTTACTGGGGATATGAAGGCGCCCGCTATGTTTTCCATGGAGGATATTGGGGAGCTGAAATAGGCTTTTACGGCGGCATCAATTATGGCTTTGGCTATGCGGGTGTTGGTTTTGTAGGCGGCAACTGGTATGGCGGCCACTTTCGTTATAATACAGCAGTGGTTAGGGTAAACACGCGCATCCGCAATGTTTATGTCGACAGATCAGTTGTAAGGGTTGGTGTAAGGGCTAAAGTAAGCTTTAACGGCCCCGGCGGTGCAAATAACAGGCCTAACGAACGCGAACTTAAAGCAGCCAACGAAAATCATATAAGGGATAATCACCAGAACCCGAGGGCCGCAAACGCTGGAAACAATCATCACAACGCAACCGGTGGAAATGGCGGTGAAAGAAACGGCAATGCCCCACGCAATGGCAACAATGCCACCAGGGGGCCGGGAAATGCTCCGGGTAGCGCAAGAGGCGCAGGTAACGCCCCGGGAAGGCCGGGTAACGCCCCGGGTGCCCCAAGAGGTCCCGGAAGTGGTCCGTCTGTCCCTAAAGGGCCGGGCCATGGCAGCAACGGCACGGGCGGTAACAATGCCCCGCGTAATGGCGGCCAGGGCAAAACCGGCGGAAAAGATAAGGGCGGCGATAAAGCACCAAAACAAGAAAAGAAAGACAATAAAAAAGGGAATTAATAATAAATCCCGCAAATACTAAAAAGGCCTCTTACTTTCGGTAAGGGGCCTTTTGCTTTTATTGGTAATATAATTATTCCTGCTTCTTTTCCGGTTTGTTTGCCGGTTTTTGATTAGGCGTCCTGTGTTGTTGCTGCCGTTGTTGCTGCTGTGGGCGCTGTGCATTGTTCTTCCGGTTTGCAGGCGGGTTATTTGTTCTTGCCGCAGTATTATTTCTTGTCGGTTTATCTGCATTGGCGGCCGGTGCCTTATCCGGTGCTTTATTAGGGCTACCTGCATTGTTTTTATTAACGTCAGCATTAGCATTGTCCGGTTTGTTCCTGCCGGCATTATTCGCATTGTTATTCGGCGCACCATTCTTAGCACGGGGCGCTGCTTTAGCGCCGCCCGGTGTAAACCTGCTGCCGCCAACCTTGTTCATGGCAGCTGCCGCTGGTTTCCCATGATTCGCTTTAGCAAACTGGCTTTTATCCTGGCTTGCAGTGTGTTCGTGTGATATTTGCGCACTTGTCGGCTGTACATGTTGTTCGCGCATAGCTGCAAGTTCTTCCGGACGTGGTTTTGCTTCAACACCACCGGGGCCGTTAAAACTGTTATGATTGTTAACGTTAACAACAACCGTGCGGTCAATATAAGTGTTGTGTACTACTGTACGGTCAACATTTACTACTGCAGTATTGTAGCGGAATGAATTCCCGGCCCAAACACCGCCGCCAAAACCCACACCGCCATAACCGAACCCATAATTAATACCGCCGTAAAAACCTACGTGCGGGCCCCAGTAACCAGCATGGAAACCATAAACACCACCATCATATCCCCAGTAAGCAGGGGTCCATAACAGGCCCGGACTTGGCGGGGCAACCCAGACACCCGGTACCCAATAATAATCTTCGCTATCATTGTCATAGGCCCAATAGCCCGGCACCCACATGTAGCCATCGGTAGGGCAGGCTGGCTGAACATAAACCGGTAAAGCGGGAGGGGCTACATTGGCCCTGATACTCACATCAATACTTATTTGTGCGTACGTTTTAGGGGTAATGACCGCTATTACCGCGATCATTAAAAACATTTTCATTATCCTTTTCATAAGTTGTATAAATTTTGTTACACAACAGTTGTGACAGGATATTAGTTTCAAAGTTTAACTAATTGGATACCAACTTCATCACTTCTTCATCTTTCAAAAGGAAATATTGATACTCTTTACTTTAAATTATCTTATTAACGCCCGGTATTTTAACAATAACAGCCGCCAGTAAAAAAGCCCCAATTACAGCGCAAGGGGCTACAATGGCCAGTTTTATAACAGGGCTAACCATCCAGGTGCTTAACAGCAGCGCAAGCCCGATCAATACAATAGGGTGAAAAATATACACCGCGAAAGTATTGCGCGATAAGGTGCTCAAAAACTTCGACTGCCGGTTCCATTTATACTTACTGATGCCGGTTAACGCCACCATTATACAAACCCCTATCATCTGCTCATAAAAGCTGTAGAATAGGTTGAGCCAGTTCCAGCCGCCGCTAAAGTTATCGCCGGACTCATGGGTTATTTTTTGAACAACACCCAACATAGGGAACAATATCACAAACATGCCCAGGGCTATCCAGGCAAATCGTTTACCCGTTTTAAAGTCGAGGTGGTCGGCCAGGTTACCGCGCCTTGCCATTATGCCAACAGTAAACATGGCAATGTACTGCGTAAAATGCCCAAACTGGAACCCCAGCGGGTGCAGTACCCATCCTACAGGAAATTCAAGTCGAACCAAAAAAGTAATAAGGCCCAGCAGCGCCGCAAATAGCAAAACCTTGCCCGTTTTTAACTGTGATATCGCCCTGGTACCGGTAAGCTTTAAACTGTATAATGCCACAAATATCAATGTAAACAATAACAGCGCGGCAACAAACCACAGTACACCAAAATCTATCCAGTCGTTAAAGCCCTTGAGATACTGCAAAAAGTTTCCTGGCTGTTTGTCACCAAACTTATAGATCATAAAATTAAGTATGGGCGAAAATATGAGCGAGTAAAATACCAGCGGTATCCCAAGCCGTTTCAGACGATCGAGCAAATAAACCCGGGTTCCCTTGCGCTTAAGTGATGGCTCGATAAAATAGGCCGACAACAAAAAGAACAGCCCCATAAAAAACGCCTGGTTGGTTGACACAAACATGGTCATGGGGATAAGCGCCACATGGCTGGTAGTGGGTTGCCGGTAATACCAGCCGCCCGGCCCGCCATAGGTAATGAATGAATGGTGCAGTATCACCAACACGGTAAGCAAAACCTTAACATGGTCCAGGTAATAAATTTTTTGCGACGGGATGATCGCCGGTGCTGCAGGGGTTTCAGGGTTCATACTTTGTAGGATTGCCGTTTGCGGTTTTTGTTACTCAGTGTGGTATTCCTTTTTTATGGCGCTAAGCAGCGCTGTTGCATGCGCCAATACTTTATCGGCCACTTTTACCTTCCGCTCAATATATCTCGATCGCACCAATTCAACATACTGGTTAAAAATAGACTTATCATAAGTAAGCAATGGCGGGTTACTGTTTATAAAAGAATCCAGTTTGGCAATATCGGCTGCCTTATGGCTATACACATATCCCGGGGCTATTTTATCCCACAAATTATTCGACATGATATTATATTGAAATTCAAATATTTGCGATCGCAATTTTCTTACTTCAACATATATGGCCTCTTCGCTTTCGTCAAACGCCGTCATATTGCGGCAAAGCTGGTCATATTTTGCCGCTTGCCGTGCCAATGGTTTTTCAAAAAACTGTAACGCACCGGTACTTTTCATCTGCGCATAGGTGGCGTCATTTGGTATAAAAAACCGTTGTGCGCCACCCCATAGTCCATAGAGGTACAATTTCCCGGCAGGTATACTTTTAATATCGGTTGTGCTCAACAAATGCATCAATGTATCAGCATTCATCCTTGCAAAATTGTAATAGGCAATATATACTTTTAATTGCGCTGTATCCTCCTTCAAGTCGCTGATCATCGTAGCCGCGAAAGCTTCAGCTTTTTTGTGTTCAGTGTAATCCTCGCGAATGTTCTCGGCTATAAAACCCATAAATACAGCTAAAAAAATCATAAGGCCCTCAAGCAGGTATTCTTTAATGCCTTTCTTTTCTACTTCGGGGTGATGATGTACTTCCATGTCTTCTTTTTCAGGGTCGGTTGGTTCTTTTTTGGGCGATGGTATTGCAGGTGCTTCAGCAGGTTGCTGAGGCGGTTCTTTTGTTTTGGGCGATGGTCGTTTTCGGGCCATAGAGGGGTTAATCAGTTAATTGATTGTGATTCTTAAAGTTACTGATATTCCGCTACTGACAAAACAGTGTCACCACTTTATTAAAATTTTCTCCCGATATTTGAAATGTACCATAAAAAAAGTCTCCCCCTTCGGGGGAGATTTAGAGGGGGTCAATCGGTGGAATCATCAACACAATTTTCATACTGGGAACGCAGCACTTTTATCGATAATGCCGATGTTATCATCATTGGCAGCGGGCTTGTGGGCCTAAGCTCGGCATTGCATTTAAAAAAGCGCGATCCCGCTTTAAAGGTGTTGGTTTTGGAGCGGGGTTTCCTGCCATCGGGCGCCAGTACAAAAAACGCGGGCTTTGCCTGCTTTGGTACAGTTTCGGAGCAACTGGCATCATTGCAGCATTCATCAGAAGAAGAAGTAGCGCGGCTGGTAAATTACAAATGGCGGGGTTTGCAGCGGTTAAGGCAAAACCTGGGCGACGCCAATATCGACTTTTACCAGCACGGCGGTTACGAGTTATTTATGGATGATGAAATCCACCACGCCGATGAGGCCATCGACCAAATACCTTACCTTAACAAACTGTTGCAACAGGCCATAGGGAGTGATCATATCTATTCCATTGCCAATAACAAGGCGGCGGATTTTGGCTTTGATAGGGTAAGCCGCATCATCTATAACCCATTCGAAGGGCAGCTACATACCGGCAAAATGATGCGCACCCTGCTGCAAAGGGTTTATGATGCAGGCGTGTTGGTGCTTAACTCATGTTCGGTAACGGCTATTGAACAACAAGGGCAGGGCATACATCTCACCACATCGCAGGGCAATTTTAAAACAGGCAAGGTAATACTGGCGACCAATGCCTTTGCCAACCAGTTGTTCCCGGGTTTGAAGGTGGTACCCGGCCGCGGGCAGGTACTGGTTACCAAACCCATACCCGGCTTAAAACTACAGGGCACTTATCATTTTAATGAAGGTTATTACTATTTCCGCAACATTGAAGGGCGCGTACTGTTTGGCGGCGGCCGCAACATTGATTTTGATGCCGAGGCCACCTGGGATTTTGGCCATACCGAAAAAGTAAAAGAAAAGTTAACCACTTACCTAAACGAAGTGATATTATCCGGCCAAAATGTCCAAATCGATTATTGGTGGAGTGGAATTATGGGTTTTGGCGACGATATAACCCCCATAGTAAAAATGGTTGAACCCAATGTGTTTTGTGCCGTGCGCTGCAATGGCATGGGCGTGGCCATGGGCAGCCTGGTAGGCGAAGAGGTAGCCGAACTGGCGCTAAGCTAACTATATTTCGCCGGGCTTAAACTCATGCCCGGTTGAGTGGGTTGTTGTAGTAATGCCGTCAACTGTTTTGATCTCGAAAAACACAGTATAGCTTTCAATTGCCTTCGGATTTTTTAAAGTAGATTTCACCAATTTTGCCAATTGTTTAGCTAAGGCTGTCATTTTATCATCGTCCGCGGGCAGGTTTTTGCCATTTACAAACCTTATGGTTAAAACACTATGATTGCCACCTGTGCCGCTTGTTATTTTACCCTGTATTTCTACATCTTCAAAGCTGTATTTGCTGTTAATGCTATCCAGTACTGCCGCTTGCTTCCCGTTAAATTCAGGCGTATAGGTTTGGGTATAATTGCAGCCGCATATCCATAAAAAAGCAGCAACGGCAAATACTGCCAAAAAAATAGGTTTAAAGGTTCTCATCTCGTGTTAGGTTTAACAAAATAAAAATAACCATAATTATTTGTTTGTAGTTTATCGGCGCTGCATATTTTGTGATAAGTTATTTATATTTAAAAAAGTATTTGCAGCCAATACTGCATTACCAACCAATAAACCACCTGAATTTTACATCATGAGCAATAACACATACCTGCAAATTGGGCGCATGTTTTTCGCCATCTCTATGTTCGCCATCGGCATTGTACATTTGGTTACGGGTAATTTCCCAACCGGTTTATTGCCTGTAACAGCAACGTACAGCGGTAAAATAGTTTTGGTGTATGCCAATGGTATAGCTTTGATACTTGCCGGTATACTCGTTGCCTCAAAAAAATACACCTATCAAGGTGCTTCGCTTGCCGCTGTTATCTGGCTCATTTGGTTACTAATATTTCATCTGCCCCAATTAGCCATGACCTATAATTCCCCCTTTGAATGGACACCTACGTTTGAAGTAGCCATGCTTTTTGGCGGCGCGCTGGTATTGATGGGCCTCACTGCTCAACCGCAAAAAAGCAGGTATAAATTAACCATGATCGGCAGTTATATAGTAGGCGTATCCATTTTAGTATTCGCAGTGCTGCATTTAATATTCTTGCAGTTCATCACCACACTATTACTGCCCTGGATGCCCTTTAAGTTGTTTTGGGCATACCTGGTAATGATAGCTTTTTTTGCTGCCGCGATAAGCATTCTTACAAGGATCTGGCTCCGGCTGTCAACAACCTTATTGGGGCTGATGTTTTTTACCTGGTTCTGGACCTTACACATACCACTGGTGGTAACTCATTACAAGGTTGAGCCGCAGTGGACAAGCATAGCCGTAGTACTAGGGGCAAGCGGGGTGGCATTTTTAATTACGGCATCTACATTTAATCGCCTTAAGTATTGATGGTTTGGCGGTAATCATCTACTTTTAAAATCGGGTCGCCACTGGCAGATTTTGGCCCGATATTTATAGTTATCATCCCAAAAACCCGATAAAACTCTTCCCATGAGAATAGCCACATATAATGTTAACGGGGTAAACGGTCGCCTGCCTGTACTGTTGCGCTGGCTCGATGAAACAAAGCCCGATGTTGTTTGCCTGCAGGAACTAAAAGCGCCGCAGGAAAAATTTCCCGAACAGGCGATAATCGATGCCGGTTATACCGCGATATGGCACGGGCAAAAAAGCTGGAACGGCGTAGCCATACTAACCCGCGGCCATGATATACAGGAAATAAGGCGCGTACTGCCCGGCGACCCCGAAGACGAACATAGCCGCTATATCGAGGCATTGGTTAATGGCATCACCATCGGCTGCCTTTACCTGCCCAATGGCAACCCCGCACCCGGCCCAAAATTCGATTACAAACTGCGCTGGTTCGACAGGCTGACAACCCATGCCGCCGAACTGCTTAAATCAGGAAAACCTGTAGTATTAACCGGGGACTATAATGCTATCCCAACCATGATCGATGCCTACAAAGCCGAACGTTGGGTTGATGACGCGCTGTTTCGCCCCGAAACCCGCGAGGCATTCAAAAATCTGGTTGAACAAGGCTGGACAGACGCTATCCGCAAAATATATCCTACCGAAACCATCTACACCTTTTGGGATTACTTCCGCGACGCCTATGGCCGTAACGCGGGCCTGCGCATCGATCATTTCTTATTGAGTCCAGATCTTAGCGATAGGCTAAAAGCCGCCGGTGTTGATCGCAATGTACGCGGCTGGGAAAAATCAAGCGACCACGGTCCGGTTTGGATAGAACTGGCTGATGGATAAGCCAAAAGTTCCCCTCTTGAGAGGGGGCGCGTTGGAAAGTGCGGCTGCAGGGGTGTATTAATGAAGCGAAAAAACACTTTATTATTCCACCGCCTTTTTCAATTCCATCAACACCTCAATGTCCTTTTGCCGTATTTTCCCATTCCTATCAGGCGGGGTATCCAATATCAGGATATTATTTTGCGCGGTTGCTATTTTATAATCTTTTGCCAGCACAGCTATTGATTTATACACCGTATCGGTAGTATTGTAGAACCAATAACGGCTTATACACATGGTCGATTCCCATGGCATATAATATTGTTTACCATCGTGCGAAAACAACTTAGGGTCGGGCGTGGCCGGCAAATATGGGTCACCTAACCTGAAATCACTCGGGAAATAACGTATAGGATAGCCCTCCTTTTGCGCTGTAGGTAAAACAGACTTATCCTCGTCACCCGGTTCCCCTATCGACCAATTAATTCCTATCTGGCACTGCGGTTCTCTCGATTTTATCGTAGCATATATTTCAGCGGCGGGCCAGCGGGTATTTTTCTTTACCCAGCTGCCATCAAACCAAAATTCCACCACCCTGGTATTACACTTTTTGGTGATGGCCAGTAGCTCTTTTAATTGGTTTATCATGTAGGTGTTATAAGCCTTATCAAGCAGGGTATCATCAACATTGGCGTTTTGGTGCCTGTCCCACAACGAATAATAAAGTCCCAAACCAATATGATATTTATTACAGGCCTTAGCCAAAGCCTCGATCACGTTCGTTTTATTGCCCGAATTTGCCACATCATAATCAGTGTATTTACTATCCCACAAACAAAAGCCGTCGTGGTGCTTGGTTACCAGTATAATATATTTCATACCTGCATCCCTGGCTGTTTTCGCCCACTGGTCAGCATCAACAGTTGTTGGGTTATACGATGATGCCGGAAGCGTCCCGTCCGACCATTCCACATCATGAAAAGTATTAATGCTAAAATGGATGAACATACCATATTTGCGTTGTATCTGTTCAAGCTGGTATTTACCGGGTTGAGTTGAAGGTACCGGGGCCGTTATACCATCCTGTGCAATTGCAACAACCGGTAAAATATAAAGCAAGTATAATAGCGCTATTTTTTTCATTGGGATATGTTTTT
>Ga0206949_1348_pt1 | contig 10988 bp, 11 predicted proteins | sample Alteio_BWOrgHeat_40_FD_153240 | JGI IMG/M metagenome (GOLD analysis project Ga0206949, IMG submission 153240) | Enriched cells from forest soil in Barre Woods Harvard Forest LTER site, Petersham, Massachusetts, United States -... | ecosystem: Environmental > Terrestrial > Soil > Temperate forest >...
CTTATGACTATTGACTACACGGGAATCAGAAAACTCTATTTACATGCAGCAAGTGATGAGAAGGTTCATGCATTAAATGTATGCTTGACAAATGATCGTGTTGCTGCAATAAGCTATCCTGTTTTATTTGGTGTTGTTGCAGATAATGAAGAAACATTTCTTTCAAGCTTCCAAAGAGATACTGGTGAAATTAAACTGAGTCAAGTAGGACAAAGGCAGGAAATTCTTCGATGGAGAAAGTCAGGGGGATATGAATATTACTGTCCTGAAGTACCCTTGTGTTTATTACCTGCGAACGAATTTGACCCAAGTCAATTCATTCGAAGCTATGATGAGATAGCTGTTTTAGATTGGCTACTAATTCCTGAAAAAGCTATTTATGAAAATGAGTTTGCAAAAGGGGACTCTTGGCTACACTGGATTACTATGGAATGTAGATCAATTGAAGCAAGTATTGGCTACTACTGTGCTTTTGGCTTTCATATGGAAGATGTTTCAACCGATTTGGATGAAGAAACACTACACCTAGTAACAGATACAAATATTGGTATTTATCTGAGAAAGAGTCAAAAATCAAATCCTAATGATAGTAATGTCTTTTTTTCTGTAAATATTAAATATGAAATTGAAATTTCTCCGTCATGGGGTAATGGAAAATATTCATTCGCAAGGGTGGACAAAAGTGAATCTGAAAATAAGGAAGATGATCTTATTCTTACCGACGTAAACAGGTGCACATGGAAAATAAATTCCTCAAACTAATACAATAGCAAATTTTATAAGGCGCATCACATATTGATGCGTCTTTTCAAAACAAAAAATTATGAAATATTATATTCCAGATTCATTCGATATTGATTTTTTTATCACTCGGATTCCCACTAGTTCAATCAAACCATTTAAAAAAAAGCATCTGCTTTATATTTTAGACTTGATTACATCCATACCCGCTAACAACAAAGCATTGGATTTAAAAGAAGGATTTGTACCGATTAATGCCAAAATCTTACAAAACAAAGTTCGCAATTATAAACAGTACCTAGAATACTTAGTTACCAGCGGTGTTCTGATTGTTAACAAGCATTATATACCCGGTGAAAAATCAAGAGGGTACAAATTCATCGAGCAGTTCTCTGGCATTGTAAGAATGGTTATAGATGATGACGAGAATAATACTCAGGAACTATCAAAGCAATTGAATGGCATATCCAAACTTCACCGAAAACAATATCAGCATCTTCTCAAATGGTATGACACCTGTTTTCAGATTGATAGCAAATTAGCATTATCATATATTGAAGCAGATTACAATCGGAAGATCATAAATCCATCATTTCAAGATTGTGATGAACTTACAGGACAATGCAAAGACCCGGTTGAACAGTACAACAGTGCGTTTGTGAACATCGAAAAATTTTCCGGCGGCGCATTGCTTTTAAACATAGATGATTTTGGTAGACGGATACATTCTCCTCTTACTAACATAAGAAGTGAACTTCGTAATCTACTGACATATAATGGATTACAATTGGCTTCTGTTGATATTAATAATAGCCAACCCTATCTCAGTACACTTCTATTTAATCCTTCTTTTTGGGACATAACAAACACAACATATGTGTTAACACATAACAGTGTTGGTATTACTCTTAAAGAAATATTTAATAGTAATAGTGTTACTGATTATTTCATTATGATATGCAAAATAGCTATAAGCTGCGTGGATAGCGATGTACACACATATACTGAAATAGTGAAATCAGGAAGGTTTTATGAGTATATGGCTGAGCAGACACAAACAGATATGTCAGACAGGAGTAAGCTTAAGGCTGCAATCTTTCAGGTATTATTTACAGACAATAGCTACATCGGACAGACGGAAGCCGCACCCAAACGAAAATTTCGCGACCTATTTCCAGATGTCTATCAATTGTTCAGCTCTATAAAGAGAAAGGAAAAAGCCAATATGCCGAAGCTTTTACAGCGGATTGAGAGCCATATCATACTATCTATTGTTACCAAACGGGTCGCCATAGAGAAACCGAATCTTCCCATTTTTACAATTCACGATAGCATAGTAACAATACAAGGGTACGAATACTATATCGAAAGAGTAATGGAAGAGGAGATGATAAAAATCCTGGGCTTTCCTCCCAAGCTTACCGTCTCTCTTTGGAAGCCTGAGAACTTGAAATTTAAAAATGGCGAACCTTACAATGTATTGAAAAAGGTGGCATAAAAGCAAACGCGAAAATTCGCTCACACATCAGGCAATTTCTTTGACCGTATTGTAAAGTGACAGAATGTATCACTGAAATATCAAAAAGACAAAAAAAAGCATGATGTGAGAGTAAGAATTAAAACTAAATGCAGTAGCAAATAAATAATTAACCTAAAATAAAAAAAACATGGAACAATTAATTGATAAAGAAGCCCTATTAAACTTATTTCAAGACAATGAGGAGGCGTTAACTGCCTACCATATTTTAAAGGAAACAAATATACCCGTCTTTATTACCGGCAAAGCCGGAACTGGTAAGTCAACGTTTATAAAATTAGCAACGACCATTAGTGAAACAATATGTCAGATTATTGCGCCTACTGGTATCGCTGCATTAAACGTAAATGGCAAGACTATCCATTCGGTATTTCATTTGCCTCAAAGATTTGTTTTGCCAAACGATCCAGTTCTTAAGGGTATTAAATTCTTCGAAGACGATGAGTTTGCTATAATCAATGCTGATTTGTTGGTTTTTGATGAGGTGTCGATGATTACGAGCGCAACATTAGACTGTGTTGATGTAGTTCTCAAGAGCCTTTGTAAATCCGATGCACCGTTTGCAGGAAAAAAAGTGCTGTTTGTTGGAGATCCTTTTCAGTTGCCACCTATTGTCAATAAGGATGATCAAGCAACATTAAAACGATTTTACGAGAGTGAATATTTCTTTCACTCTGAAGCTTATCAAGAAGCAAACCCTTTGCGGATTGAATTCCAAAAAAATTATCGCCAAAAAGACGGTCAGTTTGTTAAAATATTAAATAACATAAGGGAGCGATCGAATTTGCAAAATAGCATCGCTAAATTGAATCGAAACTGTTTCAGGGAAAACAAAAGGCTTAGTGCAGAATCTCCTAAAAACAATCTCATCAATTTAGCATTTACCAATATTGTGGCTGATGGAATTAACAATAGTAAATTAGGGAGAATTCCTAAAGATCAGTACACTTTTCATTCAATAGAAAAGGGACAGTTTGATTGGAAATCCGTAATTGCTGAAAAAGTGCTAAACTTGAAAGTAGGCGCTAGAATTATGTTTGTTAAAAATGATAATCTAGACGGTAAGTTTGTTAATGGAACATTAGGAACCATTATGGAAATCGATGATAAAAAAATTGTAGTAGCTACTGATGATGATCAAGTATTCGAACTTGAGAAAATGAAATGGGTTACACAAAAGTATCAACGCGATTATAAAAATGGCAGGTGGGAGTCTGGGTATAAGGATGTAGGTTCTATGTTGCAATATCCAATTAAACTTGCTTGGGCAATAACAGTCCATAAGAGCCAAGGATTAACCTTTGACAATGTGAATCTTGCAAACTCGTCAAGTTCATTTGCATACGGTCAGACATATGTAGCCTTGAGCCGTTGTAGGACGATGGCAGGACTGAGTTTTGATAGACCGCTTCGTATTTCAGATATTAAGGTAGATATGCGTATCTCTGATTTTTATCAAAATATACATGACAATAGAGTGGAAGGAGTAATAGAGGAAATATTGACTGCTATGGAAGCTAGTTAAAATCAAAGCATTATATTAAACACGAGCAAATTGTCTTTACATTCTGCCTAAATTCAAATGTGGTAAGAATGTAAGGACAATGGTCATGCAGAGATTTGCATTGAAAAAAGTGGCTTATGTGTATGCAAGAAATGGCATTCTTATAATTTAACGTCAACCAAGGTTTTCAATTCAACCTTAAGCGCATTGGCGATAACGAATAGCGTCGAAATGGTTGGGTTGTTTTCACCACGCTCAATCCGGCCAATTTGTGATAAGGGAATGTCTGCTTCATTGGCAAGTGCCAACTGAGACAACCCTTGCTTTTTCCTTAGTTTCTGTATTCGTTCACCTAAGGCTTTAGCTAACTCTTTGTTTTTCACGTTAATCACGAATGACAAGATGTGACTAAGTTGTTGCTCAGATAGACGCATGTATGCGCTATTTTTGAAATGCTCCCATTAAGTGGATAGTATTTCATGGAACTGGATACTTATACAGAACTGATTAGGCAACTGCCTTACAAGGATCAGGCTTTTTCAACGAAAGGGTCTATATGGAAACCCTATGTAGAATACAAGTCGTTTGGACGTTTCTATCAGGAAGCCTTCTCCAAAAAGGAATCGATAATAATTTCTCGCGGTGAATTATTTTCTATCGCTAAAAAAGATCCACAAAAAGGAATTTTTACAACCATCTTATGGGGTTATCCAATGGGATATACACGTGGTTTTAATATGTCTACTTTATTTCCCCTTTTCTTAGGTCAAGTTGAATTCTTATCTGAGCGATTATCTACTCAAAAGAGCATTACTAACGATGAATTAAAACACATGCTTGGTCGGTGTGATGGCATAGGATTGAGTACGCTTAGTAAACTGCTGTATTTTTTTAATACCAAAATCAATGGTTATAGATGTTTAATCATGGATGCTCGAATTATACGTGTTCTTAATAACGCTCAGTTTACAGAGTTGTGTTCATTTTCGAGCATTACTGAACAAAATGGTAAGCATCATTATGCGGATTACTTGAAAACCTGTACACAGTTATCTAAAAAGTATGGGTACAAACCCGACCAATTGGAACTGTTTCTGTTCATGTTTGGAAATAACTTAAAAAATAGTTGTAGAGGTAAACAATCAGCATGATTTTCAGTAAAAAGAAAAGTACATGAAAAAGATACTACTTACATTTTTAGCATTTTTATACTTCTCTTCCTGCGATACATTTGATGATAAGATTAAGGTTGCACAAGAGGCAGTTAAAGAAAGGTATGATAATCCCAAACGTTTTCCTGCTCAGATGGTAGGGTTTCAAAAAACGGATGGCGAGAGCTTTGAAAGTAAAATATCTTTTGAGCCTGGAATTCATAAATTGTATAAATTATTTTATTCAGCGGAGTATGAAGCAGAAGTAGATGGTTTTATTATGGAAAATGAGAAAAATGAATCAGCTTACCCTACGATATATAATGAGAGAAATAAAGGATTAGATCATGATGCAAACGGCAATTTTGCGTACTCAATTTTTGGGTATAAAGTAAAACGAGAAATAAAAGTTGGCGATAGATTCTACATCAAAAGTTATGTGATACTTAGACAGAAAGAAAGTGGTTGGGAATACATTGCTGAATAAATATTACTAATTGTAAAACTGCCATACTGCAATAAAATGTCAGTCACCATTTTTTCTGGCCTTATATTCCAATTGTTTTGCTACACCACTTGAATTAACCCTGTATTGCACCATATCGAGACTAGCAGAAAAGTGTGCTGATATTTGCTCATAAGTGAAATTTCTTTTAAAAGCCCAAAACAAGCCTGCCCTTGTCATTTGCAAACAAGCCCCTAAATATTTTGCTTCTTCTTCTTGAACAGCATTGGTTGATTGCAAATTTAAAAGGTAACATAAGCGTTTAACTTCAATAGATGTTTGATGATTTCGTATTACATGCGCAAGTTCATGCATAATATCGCTTTGCTGCCGATAAGGTGAATTATTGCTATTATGTATTATTATGTTGTCGCCGTCACAATTAATCATTCGCGTTGCGCTAAAGTCTTTGGGTGCGCTTTTTGTTCCAATTAGCTTTACTAAATCATCCTGTGACAATGTTTTGGTTATGCAAACAATTGGAACTTCTAAGTACTCGGCGAGTCTAAAAGCATCTAAAGGGCAGAATATAGTAAGACCTAATTCTTTACGATATGCTTCAGATATTCTTTCAGCCTGAGCCTTAAATCCATGAGGAAGAATCGATTTACTTTTTGCCATTTTTTCTGACATTATTATAAGCGAAGTCTATCATCTTAATCATAGTATCTATAGAATCTTGATCAAGCTGACGGCTGGCTCGTAATTGATAAACGATCATATCCTTTTCAGATATTTCGTGTGCAACAGTGGGGGGAGAAATAATAAAAGTTTCGGTAGAAACTTGTAGCCACTTGCAAATTAATATTAATGTTTCAACATCCGGCAATTTGAATTGCTCAATTCTTGAGAGCGTTGCGGCACTGATTTTACTTCCTGTTTCCTCCGTTATTTCTGATGCTGTCTCCCGAAGCCCCTTTTTACCTCGTTTAGACTTAATCATACTTGACAGCAACTCAGTATTGAGGGTGGAATTCATGTGGATAAGTTTTATATGTGATACGATGTATTACTTATGCAACAATTGCATATATTTGACAAACAAGACATCGTTGCATTAATTAAACAAACATACAAAAGGGGGGCCAAATGGCAAAAGGTAAAGATCAGCATGTTACTAAACATGGGGATAACTGGCAAGTAAAAGGAGCCGGTAATGAAAGGGCAACTAGGGTTGTTGAAACGCAGAAACAGGCAATTACGATTGCCAGAGAAATAGCAACTAACCAGCATTCGGAGTTGGTTATTCACGGGCGTAATGGGCAAATACGGGACAAGGATAGTCACGGCCATGATCCAAGAAACATAAAAGGTTAAGCCTGAATCATCCGGGCGAGAGTGGTGAGATTACTAACCGTAAATAAGATTATATGAATCGGAATTTACAATACATGCCAGCCGATGAGATTAGGCTGTGCGATACAAACGGTGACTGTATCGAGGCAGGAGGTAAAAATGCCCAAAATATTGTCGCAGGTGTATTCATTTTATTGATTTCTATTTCTGTTTATTACTTATTCAAAAAGAAGTAAGCAGCCATTGGTTTTCAAAGCAAGTCTATCTTATGGTGGTCTTGCTATTATTCACTTATAAATTTCAAAAAAAATGCCAACTTTTAAACCGGGACAATCTGTTCCTCAAAGTGGGATTTACGCCGAACTTTCAGCCAGTGGAATTAAACAAACTGAAGTTACATGCGTTAAGAACGAGCCATTTCCACCAACCAAAGGAAGCGGCTATCATTATGAATTAGTTAAGGCTGCTGTTCATCGCAAGAGCGAAGGATAAGTAAAGCTGATGCTAGATTTTTTGGTTAGCGTAGTATTTTTACTGCGCTTTTTTTTTGAGAAAATAAGAGGCAGGTCTATGAAGATATATGCGTATGCCTCTTTCCAAGTATTTTATGTACAAACCAGATTATTGAAACTATTTCTATTCATAGTTTGGTAACAATTCAAAAAAAATATAGTTGTTAATTTCGCCGTTCAATTCATAATGTATTGGTAAACAGTGGCTTTGATAATTATTGAATTGCATTCAATTTTTATATCTTTAAGCCTGTATATCATATAATTATTATGGCTAAAGTTAAAAAAACTGCTACTTCAAAGAAACCGATTGAACAATATGAACACAAGGATAAAGATCGATTGAACAATCCGCCAGTTGGTTTAGTTGATGCACATACAGACAATGGTGGTTATAAAAAGAAAACCTATCAATACGACACACATATTGACCCACAATTGCAATGGGCGGGTAAAGCAGAACATACCAGTTTTGATGTGCCTACGGTGAGTTTGCATGTGCATGAACGTATAGACCCAAGACGCATAATTGAATCCGTAAAAAAGGACGAAGAAGCGCCTGCGCAAATGAGTTTGTTTGAAGAACAAAAGAAACCTTTGCGTGAGGCCATTGAATTTTATAAACACAAAGAGAATTGGAGTAACCGACTGATTGCAGGAGACAGCCTTTTGGTAATGAACAGCCTTATTGAAAAAGAAGGCATGGGCGGTAAAGTGCAAATGATATATTTTGACCCGCCTTATGGAATTAAATACGGGAGCAACTTTCAACCATTTGTAAATGAGACAGCATTAAAATCATCAGATAATGATGGTGATTTAACTGCAGAACCTGAAATGCTTAAAGCATTTAGAGATACATGGGAACTTGGTATACATTCTTACCTAACTTATTTGAGAGATAGACTATTACTTTCATTTGATTTACTGAATGACAGTGGTTCTGTTTTTGTTCAGATTTCAGAAGAAAATTTACACAGAGTTAGAATTGTAATGGATGAAATATTTGGTGACAAAAATTTTGTAGCTGTCATTACAGTCAAGAAAGCAAGTGTAATGTTTTCAAAGAAATTATTGAATAGCGCATCATTTTACATTTTATGGTATGCAAAAAACAAAGAAAGCATTAAATATCGTCAACTGTTTACCGAAAAGGAAGTTCAATGGTTTGCAGACAATGCAGGTTCGCACTTATGGGTTGAGAACATTAAAACTAAAGAAACTAGAAAAGTTACTCCAACTGAAAGAAATGATATTGAAGCGTTTTTAAAACAAAATAGTGGTTTTAGAATATTTGGAACATGGAGTTTAAATGCACAAGGAACAGAAAAACAAGAAGTGTATAATTATGAAGGCCGGGACTATTATCCACCAAAAGGAACTCAATGGAAAACTAGTTATCCGGAGGGCTTAAACAAACTAAGCAAAGAAAATAGGTTACAAGTTGAAGGCAATAATTTAAGAGTAAGACTTTATCCTGAGGATTATCCGGTGATGGCAATAAATAATTTGTGGGATAAAATTGGTGCAGCATCAAATAAAATTTATGTAGTCCAAACATCAGAAGAACTGCCAAAACGATGCATGTTAATGAGTACAGACCCCGGTGATTTGGTTTTGGATATTACTTGTGGTAGCGGAACAACTGCCGTAGTTGCTGAAAATTGGGGTAGAAGATGGATTACTTGCGATACTTCAAGAATTTCAATTGCCTTAGCTAAACAAAGATTAATGACTTCCAACTTTGATTTTTTTGAATTGGCTTATCCGAAAGAAGGTGTTGGTAGTGGATTTAGGTACAAAAGTGTTCCCCATGTTACATTAGGAAGCATTGCAAATAATGAAATTGCTCAAGAAGAAGTTTTATATGACCAGCCACTAACTGATTCAAAAAGGCAAAGAGTAACAGGCCCGTTCACCTTAGAAGCCGTTCCAGCTCCAGTTGCTAAATCATTTGAAGATATTGAATCCGATACAAATACAGAAGCGGATATTTCTGTTTCAAGAAGCGGAGAAACCTTGCGCCAAGATGAATGGCGAAATGAACTATTAAGTGCAGGTGTTAGGGCAAAAGGTGGTAAGTTGATTGAATTTACAAGGGTAGAACCATTAAGTGGTACACGGTTTTTACAAGCAGAAGCTGAAACCAAAGAAGTTAACCCCAAACGAGTTGTGGTTTGTTTTGCACCAGAACATGCTCCATTAGAGCAGCGAGTTGTTGAATTAGCATTGGAAGAAGCAAGAACTTTAAAACCAAAACCTGAAATCATTTTGTTTTGTGCTTTCCAATTCGACCCCGAAGCTCGAAAGGACATTGAAGAGACCAACTGGCCGGGCATTACGCTTTTAGAAGCCCAAATGAATGCCGACTTGCTGACAGACGATTTAAAAAAGAAACGAAGCAGCAACGAAAGTTTTTGGCTCATTGGTCAGCCCGATGTGCAAATCAAAGAAATCAAATCGGGTGATTACAAAGGCAAATACACTGTTGAAGTAAACGGTTTTGATTATTACAACCCAAAAACAGGAACGGTTGATAGTGGTAGCAAAGGCGACATTGCTATGTGGATGCTTGACCAGGATTATGACGGAAGAAGTTTGTTTCCTTCACAAGTATTTTTTCCAATGGCAGGAGCCTATGAAGGTTGGGCAACTTTAGCAAAAAACCTTAAAGCAGAAATTGATGAAGAAAAAATTGAAGCATTTGGCGGAACGGTTTCGCTTCCATTTCGAGCAGGGAAAAATGTAGCAGTAAAAATCATTGATGCAAGAGGAATTGAATCATTAAAAATAATACGACTTTAACATGAGCACTAAAATCCTTGAAAGGCTTTTTCTCTGAATTGTATATAGTCGAAGCAATTTTGAAAATGATGGATTGAAGTCTGAATTTTTCTCCAATCTCTTTTAAGTCAATTTCAGATAGTGCTGCGGGGTTTGGTTTGCCTGCAATGATTGCAGCCAATTCCGCTTCTGTAATGGATTCGTAAGGGTCAAGTTCAAGCGTTTTTACTTTGTTAATATTCAAAGCCAGTTGGGGTTTATAAACATGGTCAATCCTTAACACATTTGGGAAAGTGATTTCATGTTCTGCTTTTTCCTTAACTGGTTTTATTTCTGTCTTTGGTTTTGGTGGCGGTGGTGGTGGGCCATCCGTTCCACCTTCGTGTGGAAGGAATGTAAACGGAACACCAAAAATATTTACATACTCCGCTTCAAATAATCCATCTTCTGCAACATCATAAGAAGTTCTACGCAAACCTCTACCAACAACCTGTTCGCAAAGTAACTGACTACTGAATGCGCGTAAACCCATAATATGAGTTACGGTTTTTGCATCCCAACCTTCACTCAACATCCCAACAGAAATTACATTTTGTATCTGCTCTCCCGGTTCTCCGATCTTTCCAACGGTGTCAACCGTTCTTCTTAATAATTCTGCTTGTTGTTTCTTGGTGAACCTCTTTTCTTTTGGTGCATCTTCCGAATCATCATCGGTTTCTTCTATCTCTGCAATTTCAACTTCTTCTGTTTCGGCTTCAGCTTTCTGCAAAATGCTACTGTCAATTTGCAAGGTCTTTTCAGGGTTGCATAAATCGCCTAACCCCGCAACCAAAAGATTAAATGCGTCTTTGTCGAATGAGTATTTTATTCTGCCTGATGTGAAAGTGGTGTTGGCAACCGTAATCATCACAGGCGGAATTTTATACCCAGCCTTTTCCCAATCGTCTTTGGTGGCTTG
>Ga0206949_1349_pt1 | contig 10978 bp, 7 predicted proteins | sample Alteio_BWOrgHeat_40_FD_153240 | JGI IMG/M metagenome (GOLD analysis project Ga0206949, IMG submission 153240) | Enriched cells from forest soil in Barre Woods Harvard Forest LTER site, Petersham, Massachusetts, United States -... | ecosystem: Environmental > Terrestrial > Soil > Temperate forest > O...
AAGAATTAAGAGCTGCAATAAAACAACAATGGCAAGCGAACAAAGCAGTTACTGGCGGACATGAATGGGCGCCGCCAGAGTGGTGTGAAATAGATACAAATGGGTGTCCGTTACCACCCATCAAATGGGATGACGACCGTCGTGCAGTCCTGAAAGCGGAACTTGATGCTATATACGCTCAACTATACGAACTCACCACGGAAGAGCTTCGTTATATTCTTGACCCGCAGGATGTTTATGGGGAAGATTTTCCCGGTGAAACCTTTCGGGTGCTAAAAGATAAAGAAATGCGCCTGTATGGAGAGTATAGGACTAATAGGTTGGTGCTCGAGGCGTGGCAGCGATTACAGGAAAATCCAATAAATTCATTAGATTTAAGCAATATTTCAGAACCCATGAAAGAATTCTCTTTACACGAAGGAATTTATTCAATACAGGATGTAGTACACATTGCCCGATTAACAAGTGATAAAGTAAGAAGATGGTTCAGGGATTTGTCTAAGGCGCAATATGAAGGTCTTTCCGGAGATCAGCGAAATGATGTCAATAATTTGCGTATAAGCTTTCATGGACTTATTGAGATGGTTGTTATTGACACGTTGAGAGAAAATGGGGTGTCATTGAAAACCATTTTAAAAGGCCGAGCTGATCTGCAACAAAAAACGAACAAGCAATATCCCTTTGCAACGAACAACATAAAAGAAAATCTTAAAATAGCCACAAAAACACTGGTCTTCCAATTCCCATCCGGTGATGTAACTCTTGACGGCAAAGGCCAATATAATTTCGGCTTTATTAACGAATTCTTTGAAGGTATTGAGTTTGATAGTAATGGCATAGAACAACGTCTGTTCAAAACGGATTCCAGGTTAATTGTTATTGATCCCAAGCAAGGAGGAGGAAAGGCTGTGGTCAATGGCAAAGGTGTATGGGCTGAAACAATAGCAATGGCTTATGATGGCCCGGAATCTATCTCAATGCTTACTGAGCAATATGAAGTGACAAACGAAGAAATATTAGCCGCAATTGAATACTGTAATTAATGACTGCAATGAGAGTGTATTTAGATAACAACTATCCTAAAAACCTTGCTGAAGCTCTTCAGCTCATTCATGGTTTGCAGTATCCGAGGAAATTTGAAATTATCAGGACACAGCAATTTGACGAATCAGACATTACTAACTCAGTAGTGTTTTTATTTGACCGGAGTAAGAAGGGATTAGACATTGTTACCGAGAAACACTACGAATCCGGATACAAAATTTTCGCTTTTAAGTCTCATTCTACTGACAAGATTGATCTCTTTGAATTATCTCTTTGCATTCTAAAATTATGGCCTCGTATTCTGACCACGATTGTAGAGGAAACCGAGCCGTATGTATATACCTACAATTACAACGGTAAATCATTGGTAAAGGCAAAGGGCCGAGAGCAGGATATTGCTACGGTTGGGATAACTCAGGGCAACCAAGAACCGGCAAAGACATCCAATAGTTCATAAATCGCTTCCAGGAGCGAGTAGAAATGTACTTCCAAAGAAAGCTATCACTAAAAGAATTAAAGCATGAAACATATCTCAATTAGATTACCATGGCATGATAGAGGGTGGGATGGCTGCGTTTGCAATAACCCATCAAAGAACTCTTATTGTAAAGGCTTTAATTCTGTCAACTCAGAAAGAATACGTAAAGACAAGGACAATAAGAAAGAAGAGAAAATTAAAGGGCAGCCCTATGATGATTCCTGGAATTACCACCCACCATGTACTGAAACCATAAATGTATTCGGAAATGCCCCGGTTAAACATACACACACACCAAAATCTTTTATAAGAAACACATCCCCAAAAAGAATTGAGATCCTTGCTAACAGCAGCGGTACATGGCCGTTTGAAGATATGTGGGATGATTCAGGTGAAAGAAGGGAGGCTGAAGAGCGAAAGGAACATGTTGAAGATTTTTTTGATGAATTTAAAGAAGCAGGCAAGGCAGGGCTAATTTTTTATTACTGTAATTACGATAATCCGGTGTCGGGTGATGATAAAAAGTATCTCTTAGCCGGAATTGCCCGCGTAAAGAAAGTACATTCCTTTACCATGTGGGATGACATCCCTAAAGATCAAAAAGAAATGTATGGCGGTTACGTTTGGAGTCGACAGGTAGAAAATGACCCAAGGGAAAGAATACGTTTGCCATACCAGGAGTATATTGCCGCAGGTAAAGATGTGAGGTCCATTGCAGTTTTTCCGGAAGGAGATTTGTCAAGGAGTTTTAAATATGTGGCGCATCATGTCACTGATGATGATGCTATCAGTTTAATAGACAAAACCATAGCATCAGTAAAGACGGTTATAAAGCATAGTTATTTAGACAAAGATATAATAGAGCAATGGGAAAACCATTTACTTTGGCTACAGGCAATCCGCAAGGAATGTTGGATAAGTAGGGGTATATATCCCGGATTGAGCCCGGTTCTAAAATTTTTGGGAATGGAGAATCCTGAAGAGTTTATTCGCATTAGGCTTAAGGACTATCCTATTGATAAAATTAAAGATTACTTTTTTGACCGGCTTGAAGGAAGAAGAGCAATTGCATTGGATGAAAGAGAGGAACTCACTGTTCCCAAAGATCGCTATAGCGCAATGTCAAATTCAAATAATGACATTGAAATATTTAAGGCTAAATTATGCCGGGATAAACTCGCTTTCTTTGATCTTGATGAGAAGCAGGTAAATAATATTTTAGGTGACAAGAGAGGTATGTATTCTATACACTCTCCTTTAGAAAGTATTTATGAAAACCCATACATAATTGCAGAAGAATATGTTGGGAAGGACTTAACTGACTTTGTCAATTTTGAAAAGATTGACCACGGTATGATTCCGTCTGAGGATCTGGGTGATATAGCTCGCATAAGATTAGACGATGCAAGACGGCTTAGATGTCTTATGCATTCCATATTAAAAGAAGCGTCTTTAGCAGGTCATACATTTTTGGAATGGGTACCATTAGCGGAAATGGTAAACCTTTGGCATGAGCAAAATGATAAGTCAGGAGTATTCAATTTTGACCTGACAACATGGAATCAAAATCGAGCTGCTTTCGCGCCGAAAGTAGTCGAAGATCAGGCAGAAGGTATACATTCTATCTACTTAAAGCGACTTCATGACGCCGAAAGAAAGATCAGAACTGATTTTGTCATCCTGATAAAAGACAAGGGGATAAAATCTGGCGGAACGAATTGGGATGAAATTATTCAAGCTAACAATTCTAAACCAAGTAGGGAGCAGGTAGGAGCCTTAGAAAAATTGTATACAAGCCGGCTAAGCGTTTTGACCGGAACTGCCGGTACAGGTAAAACAACTGTTATTCAGTCATTGGTACAGGGCATCAAAGAAAATGAGCCCTCGCATGACTTTTTATTGCTGGCACCTACTGGGAAAGCAGCTTTGATTCTTAGAGATAGGATCAATGATGCAAAAGTTAAGGTGCTTACTATTCATGGTTTCCTGATGCGAAAGAAATGGATTAATAAGAATAACTTTACTCTTAAACTTAGTGGCGATATAAGTCAACCATCAACAGTCATTGTCGACGAGTGCTCCATGATTGACATTTCTCTTTTTGCTACTTTGTTGAGAGCACTTGATATGAATAATATCGAAAGGATGATACTCGTTGGCGACTATAATCAATTGCCTCCTATTGGCCCGGGCAAGTTTTTCTTTGATTTAATTACTTATTTGAAGAAACAGGATGAACGTGCAGACAAACATTTGGCTGAATTGCATTACAACTGGCGGCAAGCACAGGGTAGCAGGGCATCGGTGTTAGCGAGTCATTATGCAAAAGTGGCTGAAATACCAGATGAAGATATTTTTACAGAAATCGAAGCTGGCGAATATGATATCAGCAATCTGGCAAATAAATCTGATCTTATAATTGATACCTGGAAAGACGAGGAAGACTTGTATAAAAAAATACCAGACATCTTACGATATGCCATTTCCAGACTTGAAAAGGTTGTTACTAATGGTGAGCTGGGGAAAAGATACGATGATGTACACGGTATACCGTTTTCGGAAGTCAGAAAAATAGAAGCAATCAACGTCATTGCTCCATACAGACATACGCCAACAGGCGTTGATAGCATCAATTTGGAAATTCAAAAAGCATTAAGAGGAAAAGCATCTGTAGATAAGTGGAGTAAGTATGGTTTTCTATTTAATGATAAAATATTACAAGTGCGAAACTTTACTTATTACGCTTGGGATCATACTACGAATTCTAAAACGAATACCGACGACAACTATATTCCAAACGGAACTTTAGGTTATTTCTCGCCTAATAAAGCCCGGAAAGTTCAGATTAAATTCCCTAAAGATTATGACCGCTATTCTTATTTCCCAACAAAGAAACAGGCAAATGAAATGCTTGAGTTGGGCTATGCAACTTCTGTACACAAGGCGCAAGGAAGCCAGTTCAATATAACTATAATGATCGTCCCTGATGAGGATTCCAATTTCCTGAATAGAGAAATGCTTTATACTGCGCTCACAAGGTCGACCGAAATACAGATAGTGCTAATTCAAAATAGTATTGGATTACTTAAAAGTCGCCTTTGGTTAGGTTATTCGGAAATAGTAAAGAGAAATTCATCATTATTTTCTACATCAAGAGGAATACCGTCTAAAGATTTTGAAAAATACAAACCTGAAAACCTGATTTATGAAGCGCTACCTGATTTATTTGTAAGGTCAGAGGGAGAGCGAATTATATCAAAAGCATTAGCCGAAAATAACATTGGTTTTAATTATGAACTACCTTTAAATGCCAAAAATGGGAAATCATTTAAATTGCCGGACTTTACGTTTAAGTATAATCGTAAAGTATATTACTGGGAACATAATGGTATGATGGCGGATTTTAATTACAAAAATAGAGCAGAAAAGAAAAGAAGATGGTATCATGAAAATGGCTACCAGGATAACTTAATCGAGACACCAATCGAAGGAATGAACTTAAAACAATCAATTGAGTATATTCTAAAAAACACTCTAAGCATAAGTTAAGCATCGATAATGATAGCAAAGAGAAATCATATCAAGGTTTTCGTCGCCTCAACGGTTTATAATTTCGAGTATCAACTCAAACAGATTTATGAGCTACTTGATGGGTACGGTTATGATGTACTAATGTCACACAAGGGAACCATCCTGCTTGATAGTTTACAGTCTAATTTGGATAATTGTAAAGACGGAGTTGAGGAATGCGATGTTTTTATTGGATTTATCCGCCCCGATTATGGTTCTGGTGTTCTGGATAAAGGCGGGAAGTCCATTACTCATTATGAGTTTGATGCAGCTTACGCCCGGAATATCCCAAGGTTTGTGTTGGCTGATTACCGGGTAGTTTTTACCAGATCTCTTTTTAAGGATTCTTTTATTATCGAAGACATGACTTCCAAAAGAATTGATTTTGATATAATTTCTTTTGAAAATAATAGTGTGATGGATACCCGTTGCATTCGTATCTATAACGAAGCACTAAAGGATAAAGTAAAACCTGCCTCAAATCGCACGGGCAATTGGGTTCAGGAATATATAGGCTTTGATGATATTAAGATGCATTTAGATAGTCAATTCAAATACCCTGATCGAATCAAGAAATTAATTGACAAGTCAAAAGGAACAGCATCATGAGTAGTAATTCATTTATAAAGGAACTGTTAGACCAAAAAGGAAATTCGCAAATTGATTTTATCAATGATTATAGCATTGATGGTATTTTGCAGGCAATTTGTTCGTTCCTGAATAGTGAAGGCGGGTGGGTTGTGGTTGGCCACACCGGCAAGGAATTGATCGGCCTGCCCCATCTGAATGATAACAGTCTTGAAGAGTTAAAACAGAATGTAAACGACCGGATTTTCCCCCAACCCTTAGTATATATTCAAAGAGATGTTTACGAGGAAAAGAATGTTGTGCTTATAAATGTATTAAAAGGTTCCCGGCAGCCTTATTCGCTTGATAATAAATTTTATGTTCGGTCGGGCAAAGACTCAAAGGAGGCCAGTCCCGACGATATAAGTGTACTATTGCGTTCTTCAAATGAGTATAATTCCACCTGGGAAAAGTTGACAGCAATTGATACAACGTTTGATGATCTTGAGATACAGGAAATCGAAAAAACAATATCAGAAGCGAATAAATTAGGCAAAGGCAAAAGCCTGCCTGATAATTTACAGGAGTTTCTAAGCTATTTTCAATTATTTGATTATAGCACTGTAAAGAATGGCGCTATTGTTCTTTTTGGTAAATCACCAACAAAGTTTCTCGCTCAATGCAGAATCAGAATAACGGTACTTCCAGAAGGGAAAACAGGTAATCAGTTTGAGGACACAGAAGTTATTGAAAATAACCTGTTTGTTTCCTTTAATAGGGTTAGAGAGTATTTCAGGAAAAATCTCCCAATGATCAGTGAGTTTAAAAATGATAATTGGGATCGCATCAATAGGGAGAAATACCCATCGGATGCATTAGACGAAGCAATAGTTAATGCAATGGTGCATAGAGACTATGGCGATATGTCTGGTGATATAACTATCAATATTTACAGGACCAAAATTGAGATAATCAATTCGGGCGAGATACCTCCCGATATTATAACAGGGAAAAGTACAATTGAAGCCCACCACTCCGTTTTGCGCAATCCAACCATTGCCCATATGTTCTATTTAAGAGGGAAGATGGAAAAATTAGGAAGAGGTCTTTCCCTGATTAAAGAAAGGTTTGGTGCGTTGGGTCTGCAAACCCCTGAATGGTCAACCCAAAGTGGTTATACTACCCTTACTTTGTACGGTGCACCCAAGCCAATTGAAATAAATGAAAGGATGCATCTCTTTTTGGCCCAAATTAGAACAGAAGACAGGTTTAGCAGGGAAGATTATATGGAATTTTTTAAAGGGAATATCAAGGAACGGACAGCGAGAGCCGATCTTCAAAAACTGACTGAAGGAGGTTGGGTAAACAAAATTGACGATGGTCCTTTAACCAGGTATTATAAAACCAATAAGAAATTGCCGGGTAATGCCGGATAGTTGGTAAAGATGGAAAATAGCTCGTTGAAATACAATCTTTTACAAAAAACGGCCATGCCGGGTAATGCCGGATAGAAATCAAGTAATCAATAACCGAACGGTATTTGAGAAGCTTTTAGATATTTGCCGGGTATTGCCGGATAAAGCAATTGATTTTAAGACAAGCCCTCGATATTCAAGTAATTACCCCAAAGCTTACTTGCCGGATATTGCCGGATACGTAAGAGCTAAGTGGAAAGCCGAGCCAAGCTACGAGAAACATCAATAGAACTGTAGACTAAAAAAAATATGAAAGCGGTCTTAATTATCCCCGAAGGTTCCCAGTGGGGCAATCTTATTTGGCGTAATCCGTATCTCTATCCGAAGGAACATTTGGAAGAAGGAATAGAGACTCTGAATGAGAGTGGATTTCACGTTGAGTATCTCGAAGACAAAACCGGATTGGCCTTTAGCGCAGAATGTAGTCCTGATGAAATGCGCCACAAGATAGAAGTGACTTTCAGATGGATGGACATGACCTATTACAATGACGAGACAAAAGTAGATTTTGAGCATGACGTCTTTGATTACGCTATTGTTGCTTTGCCGCTTACCCGCCTGCAAATAGAAAACCCGGTCATAACTGACCATATATGTTTATTTCCGGCAGGAGATTTTTGGGTATATAATCCTTGCTATCTGAATGGCAAACCATTTGGTGAAATAATGTCAAATGCGCTGAGAGACCATACAACTCAAGTTACACAGGTATCGGTGAAAGTTTTTCAAAATCTACCATTGATGGTTTTCCCAATAAAAATGACCAGGGAAGCGTATATTAAATTAAGCCAGCATGAAGATGTCGATTTAATAAAGAAATGCTCCCGGAAAGCCGAAGACATGATGGATTTGATTCGATTTTATAGGGGTGATTACATTGTTCCCGAAATGCTACCTGCAAGGGCCGGAATCTGGAATGACAGACATTCTGCCATGTACATTTATTTCCCGAAATATAGAATGGGGCACATACAATCACGTGAGGTCGAACTAAGGACGTTTATTATGGGCATCGGGATGGATTTTGATGACACAACCAATATTGCAATTCATTCACTTATGTGGAAAGATACAAACGAGTTTCAAAATATTATAAAGCATGCGCTGAGAATCAATACCAGTATACAAGAGGCGGATAATGAGACAATGAAGTTTAGCTTGATAATGACATTATTCGAGTATATAGGTGATCCTGATAAATACGGTAAGTTTCAGGACATGAAAAGAAACTTTATTGGGGTATTGGCAAGGGATAAGCAAGATTATGATCGACTAAGCAAACGCTTCATCGAATTAACCAGAGGAGATAAGGATGCCCTCGGAAATTTACATATGGGATTACGCACTTCGATTGTGCATTTGGGTAAATCGATTGAGGACTTGATACCTGACCCTAAAGAACGAAAGGCATTGTTTAAGGAACTTTATAGGTACATTTTTACCTTAATCAAACACATGATGTTCAGTGATGCAACTACTTGGAATGAGTACGACGATGAAAGAACTGTTATAAGAAATAAGATCATGTAAAATTATTTCCCGTTTGTTCATTCTAATAGTAGCACATACACCAAGAGGCTAGCAGTTAAACAAAAAAAAATTACAGGCATAAGTATAGATATTTGCCGACTCTTCGAGTAAACTTATTTTTGCCTTGCTGCTTTTTTTCTCATGGATTCTCCACTAAGTTCTACCCGGTGCGATTGGTGAATAATCCTATCGAGTATTGCATCTGCCATTGTTTTGTCGCCTATAACATCATACCACTTGCTTACAGGAAGTTGCGAAGTAACAATTATTGAACCTTTACCGTGACGATCTTCAATGATCTCCATAAGCATTGCCCTGCCGGGTCCGTCAAAGGGCTGAATGCCAAAATCGTCAAGTATAAGCAAGTTCTGTTTCTCTATTTTGGCTATTTCCTTAATGTACGAGCCATCAGCCTTTGCAATTTTCAATTTACTGATTAGCTTGGGGGTGCTGTGGTAAATTACTTTATAACCCAGGCAACATGCCTGGTGTCCTATAGCAGTGCCGATATAACTTTTACCGATGCCGGTGCTGCCGGTAATCAGAATATTCTCGTTTTTACTAATGAAAGAACAGTCTGCGAATCGCATGACCTGGTTTTTATCGATGTTACGCTCGTTGTCGAATTGAATCTCCTCGACCGATGCCTTGTAACGAAACTTTGCGTTTTTGACCTGTCGCTCTATACTCCGGTTTTTCCTGTCGTCCCATTCTGCACTAATAAGGCAGGATACCATTTCATCAGGTGTATAGTTTTCAGTTTTACCTGATTCAATACTCGTTTTAAAAGCTCGGTGCATACCAAAAAGGCTCATTTTCCGCATCTTGTCTAATGCCGCTTCGTTCATATGTTGTGTTTTATGGTTGTTTACTTGTAATAATTGCTTCCCCTTATGTTATCATGCGGAGGCATTTCGGGGCCGCCAGTGCTTTCCACATCGTCATGCGTATCTAAGCCACTCTCCAGTATCTTCTTTACGATTCGATAGTTGTAAATGCCAAAGACCACGCTGCGCTGACAGGCCTTCACTAAACGGTCACTTCCATACTTCTTTGATAGGTTCAGTATCCCCAAACAAACCTTATTCAGATGTTCTGGATGCTGCTTTTGAGCAAGGATTTTTGTTATGTAAAGTCTTACGTCCTTATGAATATTATCAGCAATAGTCAAAAGTTTATCCGGTTCCAGTTCCGCAACAAAGCGATGAGCAGGAGGCAAGTGTTCCTTATCAGTTGTGTATTTGAAAGGGCTCTGCACTCGTTTGTGTATCGCTATTCGTTCATAATTATAGTATATTTCAACATTGTAATTAGTGAACATAAGCTTGACCTTTTTGCCTATAAACCGATATGGCACACTATAGTAGTGTCTATCCAAGCTAAGAGCTACATGTCCGTTCTTATCAACCGTTGCGTGAAGTTGTTTCTTAAACTCATAACGCATTGCCGGTAAAGGAAGTAATACGGTTTTTTCAACATTTTTATAATGCTGTCTTCGGCTGTAGTCTTTTCCAGTGATGATTTGATTATTGTGTTCATCTAAGGGTAAGCTAATCGCTTCGTTTAGACTCTCGATGGTGTAAAAAACGTCATCTCTCAATTTCGCATATATCCGGGTGTACACAATCTTAATTGTGTTCTCAACCACCGCCTTATCTGTTGGCCTATATGCCCGGGCAGGTAAGATGGTAGTACTATAATGCTCTGCAAAATCAGCAAATGTCTCGTTTATTGTCGGCTCGTACTTGTCACTTTTGGTAACAGCCGACCGCAAATTATCCGGGACAATGGCGGCTGGTACACCTTGAATAAAATGCAGGGCATTTTCACACGCCGAGATAAAATCTTCTTTCTTTTGAGTCATTACCGCTTCCACGTACGTGAGCTGACTGGCACCAAGGACCGCTACAAAGACCTCAGCGGGTTTTTCTTTACCGGTTCTTTATCCTTTATAATTAGTTTCTCCCCGGCGAAATCAATAAACAGCTTTTCACCAGCTTTATGGTTCTGACGCATTATCGGTGTCTTCGTTGCTTTCCATTGCGAGAAATGAAAAAGAAATTGACTTTTACCAACTCCATCCGGATGGGTCTTTTTATACTCTTCCCATAATAACATTTTGGTAACGCCTTTTCGTTTTAGCTCTTTGTCAATTCCTGGGAACAAACCGTAGAGTGTTACCAGTTTCTCACTGTGTATATTTTCAAACGGCTTCTGAAACAACTCATCTAAAGCGACATCTGACATCTCTACGATTTCCGAGAAACTTAATTTACTTTCTTTGAAGTCATTGATTATTTTCTTTAAGGTATTT
>Ga0206949_1341_pt1 | contig 10917 bp, 9 predicted proteins | sample Alteio_BWOrgHeat_40_FD_153240 | JGI IMG/M metagenome (GOLD analysis project Ga0206949, IMG submission 153240) | Enriched cells from forest soil in Barre Woods Harvard Forest LTER site, Petersham, Massachusetts, United States -... | ecosystem: Environmental > Terrestrial > Soil > Temperate forest > O...
GTGTCCGGCCTCGGTCCGCAGCTGGCGCAAAACATCGTGGAGTACCGCGACCAAAACGGCGCCTTTAAACGCCGCGATCAACTTAAAAAAGTACCACGCCTGGGCGAGAAGGCGTTTGAGCAGGCTGCCGGGTTCCTTCGCATCCATAATGCGGAAAATCCGCTGGATACCAGTGCTGTTCACCCGGAGCGTTATTCGTTGGTTGAACAAATGGCAGCTGACCTGAAATGCTCGGTAAAGGAGCTGATGGGGAATGACAAAATGCGCAAAAGCATCCCCTTGTTAAAATATACATCGGAAACTGTGGGCCTGCCCACCTTGAACGACATCATGGCCGAGCTGGCCAAACCCGGCCGCGACCCGCGCGAGCAGTTCGAGGCATTCAGCTTTACCGATGGCGTTAACAGCATCAACGACCTGAAGATTGGCATGAAAGTGCCGGGTATTGTTACCAATATCACCAATTTCGGCGCTTTTGTGGACATCGGCGTACACCAGGACGGACTGATCCACCTCAGTCAGATCACCAACCGGTTTATAAAAGATGCGAACGAGGTACTGAAGGTGGCGCAAAAAGTAGAAGTGACAGTTACCGGGGTGGATATTGACCGGAAACGTATTTCGCTTTCCATGAAAGAAAACGAACTGCGGCCGGCGCAAAAGGAACAGCAGCCACGTCAGCAAAGTCCGAAACCGGCACAAAAACAGAATTTCAATAAGCCACGCGAACGCGAACCGGAAAGTGATCTGCAAATAAAATTGTCAGCGTTGAAGGATAAATTCAGATAGATTTTGGTCGATTAAATCTATTAAACTTGTTTTATGGAAACCGTAATAGCAAAACCCGCAAATAAAGAACAACTGGCAGCGCTAAAAGCTATCATGAAAGCCCTTAAAGTTGATTTTACAACAGAAAAAAACCACTATAACCCTGAATTTTTGGCTAAAGCGGAAAAAGCTGAAAAACAAATAAAAAGCGGCAAATACCGCACGGTTACGTCTTCAGAAATATGGAAATAAGGCTTATCGAAGAATCTGAAAAGGATCTCGCCTATTGGAAGAAAAGCCACAACACAATAATTTTAAAGCGAATAGCCGAACTGTTTATGGGTGATCTCTTTAAAAGGCCACTACAAATAAAACGGTCAGAGACGCGATGCATCGCGATCTCTACATCGGTTAATATTTAGCCCTTCGCGCGCTCCACATAGGCGCCGGTAGCGGTGTCAACTTTTATCTTATCACCAATATTGATAAACAACGGCACTTTTATTTCGGCGCCGGTTTCAACGGTCGCATTTTTTAGCGCACCGCTGGAGGTATCACCTTTAACAGCAGGCTCGGTATAAGTAACTTCCAATTCAGCTGACGCTGGTACCGTACCCATGATCGGTTCACCGCTTTCAAACGCTACGATGACGTTCATCCCCTCTTTCAGAAATTTCACCGCCGGTCCGAACAATTCTTTTGGGACACTATGCTGGTCGTAGGTGTCATTATCCATTACCACCAGGCCCGACCCATCGTCGTACAGGTATTGGTAGTTACTGGTTTCAACACGGGCAATGTTTACTTCTTCGTCCGTACGGAAACGGTATTCAACCAGTTTGCCTGTTTTTACATTGCGCATGCGTGCCTGGTAAAAAGCGCGCAGGTTGCCCGGCGTGCGGTGCAAAAATTCTTCTACCTGTACCAGCTCCCCGCTGAAACGCAGGAAGTTGCCATTTTTTATGTCGGATGCCTTAGCCATAAAACTGATAAATATTTGGAGGCGCAAACTTAGGAGATTAGCGGGAAAGAAACAAGAGAAGAAGGTTAAAGGTGAAAGGTTGGTGCGGTATTCCTTCTCCGTTCCTTCCAAAAACCTTTTGCCTTTAGCCCAAAAAAGGGAGAGGTGATTTGTAAATGGGGGGGTGCTTGAAGGGCGATAATTGAAAGATTTTACCCCCCTCAACCTTTCGCCTTTTACCTTTTACCTTTTACCTCAAAAACGCCTTTCGCCTTTAACCTCAAAAAGGTACATTTGCACGTTAATTCTGCATAACCAAATTATGAGTGTATCCATACTGGCCCAAAACCTGCACGGGTCTGAAATTATAAAAATTGCCGGCGAGATCAATGAGCTGAAACGCCAGGGCCAAAACATCGCTAACCTGACAATCGGCGATTTTGATTCCAATATTTACCCCATCCCGGCGGGTCTGCAAAGCGGCATAGTGGATGCCTATGACCAGCATCAAACCAACTATCCGCCCGCAGATGGCATCCTTGATCTGCGTCAAAGTGTTTCCGCATTTTTAAAGAGCCGCTTCGACCTGGATTATGCAGCCAACCAGATATTGATCTCCGGTGGTTCAAGGCCGCTCATTTATTCCATTTATATGGCGATTGTTGATCCGGGCGATAAGGTTTTGTTCCCTACGCCGTCCTGGAACAACAATCATTACTGCGATCTGACCCGCGCTAATGGCGTGGAAATACCTACCGGTCCAGAGCATAATTTTATGCCGACAGCAGATGACATTCGGCCGCATATAAAAGGGGCCGCTCTTTTAGCTTTGTGTTCGCCATTGAACCCGACTGGAACCATGTTCAGCAAAAAAGACCTGGAAGAAATATGCGACCTGGTAATTGAGGAGAACAAAACCCGCAGCGCTGGCGAAAAGCCGCTGTATATTTTGTATGACCAGATCTACTCGCAGCTTACTTTCGGCCATCACGAGCATTTTAACCCGGTAAGCCTGCGGCCTGAATTAAAGGAAGTCACCATTTTTGTGGACGGCGCGTCCAAATGTTTTGCGTCGACCGGCGTGCGTGTAGGCTGGGGATTTGGCCCCGCGCATGTGATCAACCACATGAAAGCCATCGTAGGCCATATGGGCGCCTGGGCGCCGAAAGCTGAACAGGTAGCCATGGCGCATTTTCTGAAAGACGATAATGCCGTTAACGACTACCTTGCTCAAATAAAAAACAATATTCAAAAAAGCCTCATTGCACTCTACAATGGTTTTCAAAAACTAAAGGCTGACGGTTTAAAAGTTGATGCCATCGAACCGATGGGCGCCATTTATTTAACGGTTAAGGTTGACTATAGCGGCAAAACTACGCCGGATGGCAAAGTCCTAAAAACGGCTACGGACATTAATTTTTACCTGATCAAGGAAGCCGGCGTGGCTTTTGTGCCTTTCTCGGCATTTGGCACCGGCGAAGAGGTGAACTGGTTTAGGGCATCCGTCGGGGCGAGTACATTAAAGGATATTGGTGAGTTGGTGCCGAGGATAAAGGCGGCGCTTTTGAAGCTTAGTTAATTGCCCCAAAACGGCAGGTCTTAATTGCGCCGTTAGGTGCAAAATATCGGTAGAAAATCAAAAGAAAGAAATTAGCGTGCCGTAGGTACGCAACAAACGAAGCGATATTAACGCCAATGCACGGCGGTGTTCCGTACCTACGGCACGGCCTTTCGTGTGTATTTTTTTTCTACCAATATTTAACCCCGATGGGGTCGGTCCGCTAATTGAAATAAGTGAACGCCTGTAAAACAGGTATCTGATCTAAAGTGCGAATGAATTTTCATGAAATAAATGTTTACAATAAAACTACGCATACATAGGGGTTATTTTGGTTAGCGCAGGAACTTATATTTCGTGCGCGAAGAATTTGGACAATCCATTCATTTGGGCTTTATTAATTTTAGGTGGCCTTTTTGAATTAATGGCATTCCGAAAACCTAAAGAGGAAAATCATTGATTTCCCCTATATTTATCCCCGGCAGTAACGCTTCGTTACTGCCGCAACCAACTATGAAAAACCTCCGTTTATCTTTCATACACCTTTTTATATTTATGGCGACAACTGCTGCCCTTGCACAAGCGGAAAATCCCTATGCCGATTACCCGGTTTACACCGGCCGCGATCTCGGCGTTAAATACTCGCCTCAAAAAACGGTTTTCAAAGTTTGGGCGCCAAAGGCATCGGAAGTAAAGCTGCGCGTGTTTGAGGCAGGTAATGGCGGCGAACCTGTTAGCACCATCGGAATGAAAAAAGGCATTAAGGGTACCTGGTCGGCAGCGGTTAACAAGGACATCAAAAACAAATATTACACTTTCCAGGTGTTGCAGGATGGCAAATGGCTACTGGAAGCCCCGGATATTTATGCCAAAGCCGTTGGCGTTAATGGCGCCCGCGGCATGGTAGTCGATCTCGCTGCCACCAATCCCGCCAACTGGCGAAACGACAAAAAACCCGCCTTAAAAAGCTTTAACGACATCATCATCTACGAAACACATATCCGCGATATTTCCGTCGATCCAAATTCAGGCATCAAAAACAAAGGAAAATTCCTCGGACTAACCGAAACGGGGACGAAAAGCCCGAACGGTGAAGCCACCGGTCTCGACCACATCAAAGAACTTGGCGTTACGCATGTTCATATACTGCCGAGCTTTGATTTTAATTCGGTTGACGAAACTAAACCATCCGCCGGTCAGTACAATTGGGGATACGATCCGCTCAATTACAATGTGCCCGAAGGGAGCTACGCCACCGATCCTTATAACGGCAATGTACGGATAAAAGAGTTTAAGCAAATGGTGCAGGCGCTGCACAAAAATGGATTGCGCGTAATTCTCGATGTGGTTTATAACCATACCAGTGACATCGCCCATGCCAATTTCACCCAGTTTGCGCCCGGATATTATTACCGGCACAACCCGGACGGCAGCTATTCAAATGCCACCGGTTGTGGTAACGAGGTGGCGTCCGAAATGCCGATGGTGCGCAAGTTTATGATCGAGTCAGTAGTGTATTGGGCAAAAGAATATCATTTGGATGGCTTCCGTTTTGACCTGATGGGTGTGCATGACATCGAAACGATGAACATGATCAGCGATACGCTGCACAAGATCGACCCAACCATTTTTATTTACGGCGAAGGCTGGACCGCCGGCAACAGCCCCATGCCCGAAACCTTAAGAGCAGTAAAAAAGAATGCTTCGAAACTGAGCGGCGCTGCTGTTTTTAGCGATGATCTGCGCGACGGGCTTAAAGGCGGCTGGGGCGATCTGAAAGAAAAAGGTTTTGTAAGCGGTAATACCGCTATGGACGAAAGCATAAAGTTTGGTATTGTGGCATCTACCCCGCATCCCCAGGTTGACTACAGCAAAGTAAATTATTCAAAAATCCCCTGGGCGGCTGAACCCTGGCAAACCATCACTTATGTGTCCTGTCATGACGACAATACCTTGTGGGACAGGCTGAAAATCTCCAATCCAACCGCAAGCGATGATGACCGGATAAAAATGGATAAGCTGGCCGCTGCAATCGTACTTACTTCGCAAGGCGTATCGTTCCTGCACTCGGGGGCCGAGATGCTGCGCACCAAAAATGGCATTGCAAATTCCTTTAATAAGCCCGATTCTATTAACCAGATCGACTGGAGCCGGAAAACAACTTACAAATCCGTTTTTGACTACTATAAAGGACTGATTGCCCTGCGTAAAGCACACCCGGCTTTCCGGATGCCTTCCTCAAAAATGATCAGTCAGAACCTCGAGTTTTTAAAAACAGAACCTGGCGTAATAGCTTACCGGATAAGCAATAATGCCAACGGCGACGGCTGGAAAAATATTTTAGTTGTGTTGAATGGCAACACCGGCGAAAAAAATGTCGTTCTCCCTGCGGGTACCTGGACTTTAGCCGTTGACGGCAACACCGTCGGTCTAAAAGGGTTAGGCACCGGCTTGAAGGCTGTAATTACAGCAAAGGGCACAACTGCTTACGTTCTCTACAGCAATTAAACGATCTGTTGAATTTAGGATTAACCGGCGTTTACGCCGCCAGTTGATGCTCCACTTTCTGCATCAGGCTGCTAATATCAAATGGTTTTTCAAGAACATCATCGGGCGAGCCTTTTTGTTCCATTATCGTTTCCGGCGAATCATCCTCATTTGAGCACATGATCACGCGCATATTCCGGGTGGTATTATTCAGTTTTATGAGCCGGCAAATTTCGCGGCTATTTATTCCCGACAGGTCGGTATCTACAATGACGAGGTCGGGCCTGTTGATTTTTATCTGGTTGAAAACCTCGCCACCGCTGCTTAGTGTAGAAACATCATACCCACTGCTTGACAGTATGTAAGCCATCACCTCCAGCATTAGTGCATCGTCCTCAACTATCAATATTTTCTTTGACATTACCACCTTATATTATTATTCTGTTTTATAATACAAAGCTTATACCAATAATGGCATAATTGCTTTTATTTTAACGGGTTTAGCGTTTTTGCTTATATTTTTGCAGAATAATAAGGCAGAGTTGAAACTCAAATACCTAATTTATTACATTTGATGTACGCAACCGATTACTGCAAATGGATAATATTAACATCAAAGTACTTGCTAAAGAACTAAACATCTCTACTTCAACCATTTCCAGGGCATTTAACGGCAGCCCCGACATTAATAAGGATACCAAGGAAAAAATTTTAGCCTTTGCGCGTGAACACAACTTTTTGCCTAATCATTATGCGAGCAATTTGCGCGACAAAAAGAGCCGTACGCTGGCGGTTATTGTTCCCGAAATCGCAAACGATTTTTTTGCACAGGCCATAAACGGGATTGAAGAAATTGCCCGAAAAAAAGGATTTTATATTTTATTGTACCGTACCGACGACGTTTTCGATAAGGAAGTCTCATTTATCAATTATTTAAATAATGGCAAGGCCGATGGTATTATCATGTCGGTATCCGGCGAGGCAAACGACCACAATTACTTACGAAAACTGGAGCAAAAAAATATCCCGGTAGTATTTTTCGACCGTGTTTACGAGGACATTGAAGCTGCCAAGGTGATTACCAATGACTATGAGAGCAGCTTTGACGCCACCGAGCATTTGATTGACACCGGCTGTAAAAAAATAGCTTACCTGGTAGTGAATAAAAGCATATCCATCGGCCAGGTGCGTATGCAGGGTTATATCGATGCTTTAAAAAAACATGATATCCCGTTTGTTGATGAGCTGGTGATCGATTGCAGCAACGATGAAAAAATAAATTACGGTATCCTCAAAAAAGCGCTGGAAGAGATCAAGCCCGATGGCATTTTCAGTTCGGTGGAACGCCTGGCTTTCGGCACTTACTATGTTTGCAACGACCTTGGCATCGATATCCCCCGCGACCTGAAAGTGATCAGTTTCTCCAGCCTTAATATCGCTCCCTTATTATGCCCTGCCTTATCAACCATCACCCAACCCGCTTTCGAGATGGGGAGTAAAGCTGCTACCCTGCTTTTTGAGGAACTGGAAAAAAAAGGCGTCAACATCCAGAAAAAGGAGCACGTTCTTAAATCAAAAATATTTATCCGGAAGTCTTCGGGGGGATAACTAAACTGCGGAAGATTTTACCACAAAGAACACAACGGGGGAAGACACAGAGGTCACAAAGCTTTAATAGTTTGTCATTTTTTTCTCTGTTAAACTATGCTAAATTATCTCTCGAAGCGGCAGGCTTTGTGTCCTTTGTGCAAACCTTTGCGATCTTTGTGGTTAAAAAAAGCAATGCGTTTAAATAGAAAGCATTTCCACAATCTTCAAAAAATCAGGATCAAGTTCAGTAACATGCTTGGTGGCGTTTTCAAACGGCGTAAACGCAATCTGGTTATGTACCAGGCCAACCATTACATTTTTTTTGCCGGCTATTAAAGCCTCAACGGCGGCTACACCTGTACGGCTGGCCAGCACTCGGTCCATGCAGGTTGGTGATCCACCGCGCTGTATATGGCCCAGTATCGACACGCGGGTATCATGGTTCGGGAACCGCTCTTTTACCAGGCGGCCCACTTCAAATGCGTCACCCACTTTGCCATTTTCGGCCAGCATAATAATTTTTGAGGTTTTATCCGGCCGCCCGTTTTCAAGGCGGTCAAACAGGGCCTGTATATCGGTATTGCCTTCCGGGATCATGATCGTTTCGGCCCCGGCGGCAATGCCGGTGCGTAAAGCAATCAATCCTGAATCTCGACCCATCACTTCGACAATAAAAAGCCTGTTGTGCGACTCGGCCGTATCGCGAATTTTATCCACTGCATTGATGACCGTATTGATAGCCGTATCATAGCCTATTGTAAAATCCGTTCCGCACAGGTCATTATCGATGGTTCCGGGCAGGCCAATAATGGGAATATCAAATTCCTGGTTAAACTCCTTGGCGCCGCGGAAAGTTCCATCGCCGCCAATGGCGATCAGTGCGTCGATGTTGTTTTTCACCAATTGCCCGTAGGCAGCTTTTCTTCCGGCAACCGTTTTAAATTTTTCGCTACGCGCAGTTTTTAATATGGTGCCGCCCCGCTGGATGATGTTGGAAACGGATTTTATACCCATCGGGAACATATCCCCGTTGATCATTCCTTCAAAGCCACGACGGATGCCCGTTACCCCTATATTGTAATATATTGCCGACCGTACAACGGCCCGTATGGCTGCGTTCATGCCCGGCGCATCGCCGCCAGACGTGAAAAGCCCGATATTTTTTATTTGCGTCATTAGTTAAAAAAGCGCGCTGAATGGTGTTTAAAATAGTTCCCTCCAACTTTTTACAAAGTTACAGGGTATTAATTAGCGTATCGTAAAAATTGCGCGAATTTACACTTATTTTTTATCGGGGGGCACGATAAATGAAGATTTGTTATAGTAAATCTATAGATTAATACTGACTTAACACAAAGCGGTCTTTATTATTCAGCTTTATACGCCGTAATGCCGCTGTTCAAAAAGTTTACGTAGTTATCAACGCTGTAATTTGCTCCTTGTGGCTGTTCCAAAACCTTGCCACTGCTGTCAATTATGACGTATAAGGGCTGTGAGTTTGAATCAAAATCAGTGGTTTCGCGGTCGCTGTTTTTATCGCCTATGGTGGTTATCTTTTGACCGGTTAACGGCGAGGTATAAGCTTCTCCGGGCGGTAAGTCTGTTTTTTCATCAACATACAGCTCCAGCAAAATATAATCATTTTGCATCAGGCTGCGCACCTGCGGGTTTATCCATACCGAGTTTTCCATTTTGCGGCAATTGGTACAACCCCAGCCGGTAAAGTCGATCAGTATTGGTTTTTTTTCTTCTTTCGATACTTGCAGCGCCTGGTTATAATCATACCATTCGTTCATGCCGGCATGGTGGCCTCTCAGAAAAAGCGTCTCGTATTTTTTGTTTTTAACGGTGGTGTTGGCTGGTACAGGCGCAGGAGCGGCAGCGGTTATACGCGTCAGGTCAAAATCCTGGGTTGCCGGCGGTGGCAAAAAGCCGCTTATGGAATTGAGCGGCGCTCCCCACAGGCCGGGTATCATATAAACCACAAAGGCAAAAACGATAATTGAAAGAAACAACCTGGGCACGGATAGGTAGGCCAGGTCGCTGTCATGCGAAAACTTTAGTTTGCCGATGAGGTAAAGCCCCAGCAAAAGGCCTATGGCAATCCATAATGACAGGAATATCTCCCGGTCGAACCAGTTCCAATGGTAAGCAAGGTCAACCACCGACAGGAATTTAAGCGCAAGGGCAAGCTCGACAAAACCCAGAACCACCTTTACGGCATTGAGCCAACCACCCGATTTGGGAAGGCCTTGCATGGCCGATGGAAAAAGTGCAAACATTACAAATGGCAGCGCCAACGCCAGCGAAAAGCCAAGCATACAAATGGCCGGGCCAAGGCGTTCGCCTTTGGTCACAGCAACAGCAAGTTCGCCGCCGATCACCAGCCCGGTGCATGAAAATGACACCACTACCAGCGTAAGCGCCATAAAGAAAATACCGATCACGCCGCCCCGATTAGATTGCTCGTCGATCTTGTTAACCATTGAGCTGGGCAAAACGATCTCGAAAGCGCCAAAAAAAGAAATAGCAAATACGACTAGCAGCAAAAACAGCAGAATATTGAACACGCCATTAGTAGCCATTGCATTAAGCGCATTAGGACCAAACCAAACGGTAATAAGCAAGCCCAGGCTAACAAAAATAACGATGATGGAAAGGCCATAGAATATGGAAAAGCCAATAGCTTTAAGCCTTGTACCGCCAAGCTTAAGAAAAAAGCTTACCGTAAGCGGCAGCAGCGGGTATATGCAAGGCAACAAAAAAGCCAGGAAACCGCCGCCCAACCCGAAAAAAAACAATTGCCACAATGTTTTAGGCTTCTCTTTGATATTGCCTTTTGTTGTGGTAGCTATTACTGCCTTTTTTAGGCTGTCGGTTTTTTTTAGGCTATCCAGGCGTTTTTTTGCCGCGGCAATTTTATCAGCCTTTGTGGGGATACTTGTAAATTGAATATCTGATGTGGATACCGTATCTGCCTTTTTTTGAAAGGCCCTGGCCGGTGTGCTGTCGGCCAAAAGGATAAGCGTTAAAAAAAACAGGATGATACCTGTTTTAAATAAGTTGCTGGATTTGATCGATCTCATTTGGCTTTTGGTTATTTACCTAAGTCGATAGAGAATTGAACATCTTCAGGAGGAAGGCACTTATGGTCATTGCAGGTTTCAAATTCCAGGGTGCCTTTTACAACCGACGCCCCGGGCGATTTCAGTTTGATCTTTTGCTGAAAGGTAACCGTTTTTTCAAAGTAACTCACGTTCATGCTAAACGAGCTCTCGTACTTTGTGAGCGGGGTGGGTTCACTGGTTTGGCCTATCAAACTGTACTCCTTTGATGGCGTAAACGTAAACGAGGTCTTTATTGGTCCGCCGTCTTTTACATTCTGCGAATAAATATGCCAGCCATCCTGTATCGTGGCGCGCAAAAATACAACCGCTTCAGTGCTGCTTACCTTTTTGGCAGCGTATGACCATTTTACAGGGCTCTCAATCTGTGCGTTGGCGCCGATGCTAAAGAGCAGGGCGACTGCAGCAAAAAACAGTTTCTTCATTTT
>Ga0206949_1351_pt1 | contig 10838 bp, 3 predicted proteins | sample Alteio_BWOrgHeat_40_FD_153240 | JGI IMG/M metagenome (GOLD analysis project Ga0206949, IMG submission 153240) | Enriched cells from forest soil in Barre Woods Harvard Forest LTER site, Petersham, Massachusetts, United States -... | ecosystem: Environmental > Terrestrial > Soil > Temperate forest > O...
GTATATTTCGGTTCCCATCACGCTCGTGGAAGCAGTAACATTCTTAACATTATGTATGTGCAGGATATCATCTTTGAATGGCTGGAACGTGCCGTTGAAAACAGAATCCGTCATGGCTGAAGGCCCTTCCAGCACAAGGGTTTGACTGATATTGGTTCCTAATTTCTGGTTACGCATATAACTCAGCTGCTGGTACACGATCATTGTACCGGCAACAAGTACAACCGATGTAATAAATTGTGCAACGATCAATGTTTTGCGCAAGAGTATGCCGCTTGAACTGTTCTTGAAGATTCCTTTCAAAACAGTTACCGGTTTGTATCCCGATAAAACAAAAGCAGGGTAGATGCCGGCAAGAAAACTTCCTAAAAAGAACAGGGATAAAAATCCTGTCCAGTATTCTTTGGGCAGATGAAAACCGGTCACAACATCGCGCCCGGTAAAACGGTTGAATGCGGGCGTTAATAAAAAAGCTGCAATAATGGCCAAGACCAATGCCATGATATTTAATACAAAACTTTCCGTAAGGAACTGCCCGATAAGATCGGAACGCAATGCACCCAATACTTTCCGCACACCTACTTCTTTAGCTCTTTCAACGGAACGTGCGGTTGCCAGGTTGATATAATTGATCCATGCAATAAAAATAATGAGCACACCGATCAGGAACAGAAAAGAAACCGTTTGCCCATCGCCGTTCACTTCTGCTTCCTGGTTATAATTTGAATACAGATGTATGTCGCCAAGCGGAAGTGAATGCAGTTCATTTCTTACATTATTCTTTTTCGACCATTCCTGGTTATTCATATGCTCATCACAAAATGCAACCAGTTTTGCATCGAACTGTTTGATATCCGTTCCGGGTTTTAATTTTACATACGTGTAGAAATCATACCATCCAAAACTGGTCTCTGTTGAATTGGATGTATCACCATTCAGCCTTTGAAATTTCCCCAGTGATTTATATGATACGAGGTAATCGATGATCAGATGCGAGTTCAGCGGATAATCTTTAAAAACGCCTGTTACCTGGTAGATGCGGGGAATGGTACTTCCTTTCTGCACAAGTGTTTTGCCAACCGGCTCCTCATTGCCAAAATATTTTTTCGCTGTTGTTTGTGAGAGTATTATTTTATCCGGCGCATCCAATGCTGTTTCCGTATCGCCTTTCTGCAACTGTACACCGATCATGCTGAATACAGATGGGTCGGCATAATATCCTTTCTTTTCACTGAAATGAATATCCCTTGCATCATTTGACAATAACATTTCTGCATCTATCAAACGGCAATAATTCAATACTTCAGGGTATTCTTTTTTTAATGCGGGGCCAATGCCCGGATAACTGGTGGCAGATTTCCATTGCAGCTTTCCCTGTTGGTAACTGTCGAGCCGGAGACGAACAATATCACCTGCTTCTTTATTAAATTTATCATAACTCTTTTCATAAGAAACATACTGGAATATCAGCAGGCAGCAGGTAATGCCGATAGCGAGACCTGCAACATTCAGCAAAGAATATCCTTTCCTCTTTATGAGGTTGCGGAATGCGATCTTGAGGTAGCTTCTTATCATATGAATGTTTATTTTTTTCAATTGTCAGGGGTGAACGGTGAGCGGGGAAATTGCCTACTCACCACCGACGACTCACGATTCACTACTCCGTTCTCAAACTATTCACCGGGTTTGTTCTTATTGCGTGCCAAACTTTAATTCCTGATGTAAATGCAGTGATCGCGAATAACATTGATACAGCGCCGATCAACGAGCCAGACTGTACGCCCGCATTTACTTTAAAGATGTTATCAAGCAGTAATCTTGCGAGTGCAAGGCCGCTGTAGCAGCCCAGCACAGCAGATACGATAAAGATCCAGAAGTAACCTTTGTTGATCAGTACCAGTATGTGTTTCGGATCGGCTCCCACAATTCTGCGCAATGCGATCTCCTTTTTTTTCTTCAAAGCAGTTAATGAAACCAGGGCGAACAGGCCGGTTGCAGTTAATAAAATACTCACCATGGCAAACCAGAAAAATATGGTAGCAATACTGTCGGTTACATGATAGGCTTCGGCTTTGATATTATTCTGGTAAAAAGCATTGAACGGTTTTAACGGAAATAATCTTTTCCAGGCATCATTCACTTTTGCATACACATCAGTAAGGTCTTTTGGTTTTGCCTGTACAATGAGAAAACGAAACCTTCTTTCTTTGCCCAGCTTAACAGCCACCGGTTCCAATGGCCTGAACAGGCTTTCCGACTGAAAATCTTTCAGTACGCCAACCACAGAATAATCAACACTGTCTATATGTATTCTTTTGCCCAGCGCCTGCTGACCGCTCCATCCGTTTTGTGCGGCGAGCCTTTGTGTTACCAATAATGCATTTGCATAATCTGATTCCAGTTCGGGATTAAATCCTCTTCCTGCAACAATTTTTAACTGCATAGCAGCAGGATATTCTTTTCCTACTTCGAGATAATCGATCTGTTTTTTGATGCCTTCTATTTCTGCCACCACATTCCTGTTCGCAAAACCAATATGGTGGCGGGATCCGGCCAGGGCGGTTATTTGCGGTATGGTTGACAATTCATTTTTTAAAGCATTGTATGAAGTGCTGTCGCCCAGCGTTACGCCGATGGTGTTGTCGATACTGTAACCAAAATCATAATCACGCTGAAATGCAGTATTGTTTGAAAAAGCAATACCCGTTATCACAGTAATGATGGCGATGGTTAACTGCAACCCAAGCATTAAACGTGAATACAGGTTAGAACCGCCGAATTTTACCGTGCCCCTGAAAATAGCAGTAGGGTTGAAGCGGCTCATATAAAATGCGGGATAGGCACCCGCCAGTAAAGTTGCGCCTACAAAAAGGCAACCGATAAAAAGCAACAGGCCGGTATCATGGAAATAGTTTGCTGATACATTTATTCCGACAAACATTTGATTGAATGTCGGGATCCACCAGTTGTTGAGGACAACAGAAATGAAAATAGAAGCAAGCACAATGATGGCACATTCCAGGAGCAGTTGCCAGATCAACTGGCGGTGTGTGCTGCCCATTACTTTGCGCATGCCGATTTCTTTTAAACGCTTATTGGCATTGGCAACAGTTGTGTTGGAAAAATTTAAACAGGCAGAAAGAAAAATAAGGATAGCCAAACATAACGGGCCAATGGCTGCCGAACTTTGCGGGCGCTCGTATAAACTATTTGCGGCTATCACATCGCGCATGGAAGCATTTTGCCTGATGCTGATCAGTTTGAAAGATGCGATCTTGCGGTCATCCCTTGCTTTATTCTGAAGCGGTAAATATTTATCCAGCCCTTTTTCTACCCGCGCAACATCGGCAGGATTCGGGATGCTGAAAAATGCAGCATCAACAAAAGGCCGCCAGTCATCCGCCGCTATCTTTTTGCCATCATCTGTTAATTCATTTTCATAATGAGAAATGATCTCAGCATGTATGGTTGAGTTAAGCGGAACATCTTTCAACACACCTTTTACCGTGAGTTGCAGGTTGTTCTCGCCGGCATAAAAACTTAATACTTTTCCAATAGGGTCTGCAGAACCAAAATATCTTTTTGCAATTTTTTCCGTAATTAAAACAGCATTGCGGTCTGTAATGTCGTTGCTGCCGGCAAGCAGCGGAAAATTGAACACGGTAAAAAAAGAAGGGTCTGTAAAATAAACCTGTTCTGAAAATGTTTCGTTCTTATCATACCGCACATCAAGCCTGTCGCTGGTTAAACGCACGGCATCTTTGATTCCCGAAAGATCGTTCTTCGCCATCTGTACGGCTGCTGCGGGAAAAATTCCCTGCAATCCTTCACGGTCTTTATTGATAATGAGTGCACGGTAAACATGATCACGGTCTTTATGAAAATTATCGAAACTGAAAGAGAATTTATATGTCTGGTAACCCCACACCATGGCAGCGATACCGATTGCCATGCCGGCAATATTAATGATCGTGTAGCTTTTGTGGCGCCACAGGTTGCGGAAAACGACTTTTAAAATGTTCTTATACATAATACTTAGGTTTGTGTCTTTAGTGGTCGATAGACCATAGACCATGTCCATGGACTATGGTCTTTATTTACTCCGTCCGCAAACTATTCACCGGATTGGCCACTGCTGCTTTCATTGAGCGGTAACCAACAGTTATTGCTGCGATCACAAAAGTGTAAGCGATGGCAGTAAGAAAAATACCGGCACCCAATTGTATGCTGTATTTAAAATCCTGCAAATACTTCGACATCGCCCATCCTGCAAGCGGTGCGGCTACCATGAACGCAATGATCAATAAAATGCTGAACTCTTTGCCGAACATCCAGAGAATGTTCTGAATACTTGCACCCAATACTTTGCGTATGCCTATCTCTTTTGTTTTACGAAGGGCCATAAATGAAACCAATCCATATAAACCCAGGCAGCTGATAAAAATGGCGATCGCAGCAAATGCTTCGATGATCTCAAGCATAACCGTATCCAGTTCATAAAATTTTTCAATGCGTTTATCAAGGAACTCGGAACTGTACACGAATTCAGGATATGTTGCGTTCCAGGCTTTTTCGATAGCCGTCATGGTTGGCTTGATATTATTGAGGTTGATCTTCACCGCGTAATTATCATAATCACGTATGCTTGATGCGATCGTGATGGCCGCGATATCTGAACGGAACGAATTATTATAAAAATCTTTTACCACGCCAACTACCAGTGCACGCCTGCCGCCTGTCTCGACCGTTTTATTAATGATATCCTGCGGTGAACGCAGATTTAATTTCCGTACAAGGGTTTCATTTACTAAATATTCTTTTACGGTATCGGAAGGATAGAAATTTCTTCCGGCTACCAGTTTGAGGTTAAAGGTTGAGAGATACTGTTCGTCTCCGTACTTTGTATTTACTTCCCAGGGTTCTTCTTTTGGACGGGTATCATATTTAAGCCCGGTGGTATTGTTCGCATCGGATGCAGGCGCCTGCATACACAGGGAAACTTTTTCAACACCTGCTATTTTGGAAAGATCATTGGAAAGTACTTTCATCCGTAAGCGCCCGATAGAATCTCCCTGCGGTATTGGCAACATCACAATACCATCTTTGGCAAAACCGAGATCAGTTTTTTTCGAATAGCTCATCTGGCCGGCGATCACGATCGTAACAATGATCAGCGCCTGCGAAATAGCGAATTGCGAAACCACCAATATCCTTCGCAATGAAAAACCGCCGATCTTTTCTTTGGCCAATGCACCTTTCAATGCAGTAACGGGTTGAAAATTTGATAATACCAGGCCGGGATAAGCGCCCGATAAAAAAATAACCGCCACACAAAGGATAATGATGAAAGCAAGTAAACCAGGGTTGTTCAGAAAATTAATCGAGAGTTCCGATTTAAATATTGAATTGATAAAAGGCAGGCCCAGTTGCGCCAAACCATAGGCAAGCAATACTGCGAACAACGTGATCAGCGTTGTTTCTGCAATGAACTGCCAGAATAACTGGCCGCGCATACTGCCCAGCACTTTGCGCACACCTACTTCTTTTGCACGGTTCATGGCCTGTGCGGTGGCGAGATTGATAAAATTTACACAGGCAGTAATGATCAAAAACAAACCTACCAATGCCAACGCCCACAGATATTTTTTTTCTACATAACCATTGTAGTTGGGATTGAAATGTATATCTGCCAATGGCTGCAGCCTGAACATGAAATAATCCTGGTCGCTCGGTTTCTTTACATAATATTTTTTCTTTAATGCAGGAAATACAGCCTCAACAGAAGCGGGCGTAACACCGGGTTTTAATAAAACAAAGCAATGTGTTTCGCTGTTGATGCCGCCCCATGTATCATCCCTCGACAAAAAATTACTGATGCTTTTCATGCTTGCATTCGAAAAATAGATCTCCTGCGTTCTGTCTGTATTAACAGGAATGTCTTTTAGAATTCCCGTGATCCTGAAATCAGTTTTATTATCATACCGGATAACTTTTCCGATAGCGTTCTCTGTTCCGAAATATTTTTTTGCGATCTTTTGTGTGATCACTGCAGTGTTGGGTTCTGTGAGCGCTGTTTTTTTATCGCCCTGTACAAACGGGAAATTGAAAATGTCAAAAAACTCAGGATCAGTTACCGCTACACCCTTCTCTTCCTGGAATTTTTTATTTTCAGATGGAATAGAAATGATCCTGTCTCCAAAAGTTGCTACACGCGCAACTTTTTCTGCAAACGCATAATCATTGCGGAACGCTTTGGCAAAGGGTGGGGGAGTGCCGGGTGTATAACTGATGTTTTCATTATGCAGTTCCGTAACGACCCTGTAGATCCTGTCTTTGTTAGCATGAAAATTATCAAAGCTCAAATGATAACTTACCAATATAAAGATCAGTATGCTGCATGCAATGCCCAGTGATAATCAAATGATATTGATAAACGCATAAGCTTTATTGCGTTTTAAGTTTCGCCAGGCGATCTTGAAATAATTTTTGAGCATAGAACTATTTATTTTAATGGCTCTTTATTTTATAAGATGCAACTGTACTATTCCGTTCTCAAACTTTTTACCGGATTCGCAGTTGCCGCTTTTATTGCATGATAGCTTACAGTAAATAATGCGATCAGGATACTTACTGTTGCAGCAAAAGCGAAGACCCACCACTCGATCGTTATATGGTATGGATACTTCTGTAACCATGAATCCATAAACATCCACGCAACAGGCGATGCAAATACAAATGAAAGCGCCACAAGTGCTACAAAATCTTTTGATAATAAAGTCACCACACTTGTTACCGATGCTCCCAATACTTTACGTACACCAATTTCTTTGATGCGGCTCTCCGCCATATAAGCGGCCAGTCCGAATAATCCGAGGCATGAAATAAAAATGGTAAGCCCTGCGAATAAACTTGCCAATATTCCTGTGCGCTGTTCCGCTTTGAACTTGTTGGCATAATCCTCATCAACAAAATTGTATTCGAACGGATACTGCGGATTGTATTTTTTAAATATCGCTTCGGCTTTTTTCAGGTTATCTGCTGTGGTGTTTTTACTGTTGAGTTTAATGTGCATCACATTGAACCAACCTTTCGCACCTTCAATAACCATAGGCCTTGTAGGCTGGTAAGGCGATAACAGGATAAAATCTTTGATCACGCCTACCACATGAAATGGCCTGTCGCCATCTTTCACGATCTGCCCGATCGGATCTTTGAATCCCATTGCTTTGGCAGCAGATTCATTTAATATCATCCCGGTTGAATCGGTGAGGTATTGTTTGAGATTGAAATCCCTTCCGCGCACAAATTTTAATCCAACCGTAACACCGAGATCCTCATCTGAAGAGAAACGATCGAAGTCGGTTTTATCGTCGGGTTGTTTTCCTTCCCATTGAAATCCCCAGCTGTCGCTCCAGCCCTGTGTAATGGGCGCGCTTGTTTTTGCAACAGAAGTGGCTACGCCGGATGAGATCAATTCATTTTTTACAAGCGGATAATTTTTTTCAAGATCGCCTGTTAAGTAGTGGAACACGAGATTGTTCATGTTATATCCCGAATCGCGGTTCCTCGCATGCAGGATCTGTTCTTTTACAATGGTTGTGCAGATGATCAGGATAATAGCGAAAGTGAATTGCAGCACTACCAGCACTTTTCTTGGTGTAACCACTTTGTCCGATTTGAGAAAAGTGCCTTTTAAAACTTTTACCGGTTTGAATGCAGATAAATAAAATGCCGGATAACTTCCCGCGATCACTCCGGTAAATATGATAAAGCCGAGAAACAGCAGCCAGAAATAAATACTGCTGTAGTTGATGAATAATACTTTGCCTGTCAGGTCGCCAAAAGCAGGCAACGAGATCTGAACGATCAATAACGCAAATAATGCAGCGATAAAAGAGATCAATATTGATTCGCCGAGAAACTGGCTGATGAGTGATGATTTATTGGCGCCCACTACTTTTCTGATGCCTACTTCCTTTGCGCGTTTCTCACTTCTTGCCGTACTCAGGTTCATAAAATTGATACACGCGATCAATAAGATAAATGCTGCGATCACCGCAAACATTTTTACAAAGCCGATCAACCCGCCATCATCTTCCACACCATTGGTAAAACTGGAATGCAGCCTCCAGCGGCTGATGGGATATAAGAACATTTCATTGGTAGGCTCATCTTTTGTATGATCTCTTTTGATCGTTTTTAATTTGGGTGCGATAGAAGCCAGCGTGGCATTGGGTTTCAGCAATACATAATTACGTGTTGAATTGTTGCCCCAGTTGTCATCATCCTGTCCCAGTTTTCTTGCATAAGCCCATGGTATGAGGTAATCGAATTTAAAACGTGTGTTATTCGGAAGTTCTTTGAGGATGCCGGTTACGGTAAAATTATCTTTATCATTTATTCTGATCACTTTGCCCATCGGCTCTTCATTACCGAAAAATGTTTTGGCCAGTTTTTCGGTAAGCACGATCGAATACATGTCTTTCAGCACAACATTCGGATCGCCTTTAAGTAACGGGAACGTAAATACATTCAGAAAATTCGAATCAACGATATTGCCGTTCTCTTTCAGTTTTTTTTCGCCAACGGTAAATAAAAAACTACTTGGCCAGTTAACACGTGTTACCTGCTCCACTTCGGGAAATTCTTTTTCAACTATCCTGGCAAATACTTTTGGCGTTGTGTTCCAGCATTGCAGTTTACCGCTGAATGTATCTTTGTTCCATGCTTCATAGATACGGTCTTTTTTTTCATGAAACTGGTCGTACTCCACTTCATTCTGTATCCATAATAAGATAAGAATGGCGCTGGCCATACCAACAGAAAGGCCGATGATATTGATGAACGAAAATCCTTTGTTCTTTAAAAGGTTCCGAAACGCGATCTTTAAAAAATTCCTGATCATAGAATTTCTGTTTTAATGATTCTTGATTTTGGCCATAGTCTATAGTCCATGGACTATGGTCTATTCCGTTCTCAAACTTTTTACCGGATTAGCCAACGCCGCTTTAATGGCCTGCGAACTAACCGTTAATAATGCAATGATAAAAGCTGCTAAACCTGCTGCAGCAAATACCCACCATTGTATACGGATGGGATAAGCAAAATCCTGTAACCATTTATTCATGGCCCACCATCCGATCGGGAAGGCCACGATAACGGCGATAAAAACAAGCCTGATAAATTCTTTTGAAAGCAACCCGACAAGATTCTGCACAGTCGCACCCAATACTTTCCTGATACCGATCTCCCTGGTTCTTCTTTCGGCTGTATAAATCGATAACCCGAATAAACCGAGACTGGCAACGAATATGGACAAACAGGTAAAGATGCCGAATACTGTACCGAGTTTTTGATCGGCTACATACAGCGCCTCGAAATTTTTATCCAAAAAAGAATAATCAAACGGAACAGACGGCGCGAAGTTTTTCCAGTTGGCTTCTATCTGCGAAATGATGGTGTTGATATTTTTTGGATCGGCTTTCACCAATATCATAGAAGCCCCTGTGGTATAGGTTTTAGAAGAATTATGAAACAATGCAAAAGGGGTAATGGCAGTATGGATGGATTGAAAATTAAAATCTTTTACAACACCGATCACTTTAAAATGCTGGTCGTTATTGCCCGGATAATTGATGAATTTACCAACCGGATCTTTCCAGCCTATTTGTTGAACCGCCGTTTCATTAAGTATTACGGACAGTGAGTCGTTAAAGGCTTTGGAAAAATTTCTTCCTTTCAGGAGTTGTATCTGCAATGCAGGGATAAATGATTCATCAACCATAAAAGAACTTAAGCCGATATCGTGTACCAATGGCTCTTTCACACCATCGGTAACCGGTTCATAACCGTCGCCAAATGTTTTTTGTGTTGGGATACTGGTTGTAATACTTGCACTCGATACGCCTGGAAATCCGGCGATCTCCTGCCTGAAAGTTTCCTCGGTACCTGCCGCCATTTTTTCTGTGTTGGGTATTACGATCACATTTTCTTTTTGTAACCCCATATCCATTTTCCGTGTATGCTGTAATTGCTGGAATACGATCACCGTGCAGATGATCAGCGCAATGGAAATAGTGAATTGAAAAACAACGAGCCCATTCCTGATCAATAAATTGGATAAACTTTTTTTGAACACACCGCCTTTTAATACCGCAACCGGATTAAAAGAAGTAAGATAGAATGCCGGATAACTGCCCGCAAGCAAACCGGTCACAACCGTTAATAACAGAACGAACAGCCATATGCCTGAACGGAAAATGTTATCGAAACCCAAAGTTTTTCCTGCAATGGAATTGAATACGGGTAACAGCAAAGCAACAAGCAACAAAGCAACCAGTGCAGAGATAAAACTATATAACAATGCTTCTGTTAAGAATTGTTTGATCAGTTGTTTTTTTTCTGATCCCAGTACTTTGCGTATACCCACTTCTTTTGCCCTGGTAGCAGACTGCGCCGTACTCAGGTTCATAAAATTCACACAGGCAAGAGCCATAATGAATAATGCGATCACAGCAAAAATGTACACGTATTTGATATCGCCCAGCGTGGTGAGAAATTGAGAACTGATGCCACCGGAATATAAATGCACATCTGTTAATGGCTGAAGATGCAGATCCCATTTGCCACCGCTTTTAAAATATTCATCGATCGGTTTGCCGATGCGTTTAAAGCCACTGGCTGCTTCTGTCCTGACCATCGACGGGAACTTTGCTTCCAGTTTTAGCAGGTTCTCTTTGGTAGGTGCAAAATTCTTGTCAAGCAAAACATATGTATTCACCTGCTGCCACACCCAGCTCCAGTTAAAGTGTTTGATGATGGGCCGCGCAGCCACCGGT
>Ga0206949_1240_pt2 | contig 10790 bp, 9 predicted proteins | sample Alteio_BWOrgHeat_40_FD_153240 | JGI IMG/M metagenome (GOLD analysis project Ga0206949, IMG submission 153240) | Enriched cells from forest soil in Barre Woods Harvard Forest LTER site, Petersham, Massachusetts, United States -... | ecosystem: Environmental > Terrestrial > Soil > Temperate forest > O...
TACTGAAAGGCCAGAGTGAGCGTGAGTTGGGAGTTTGCCCGGCGAAACTTACTCTGGCCTTTTCTTCATTAGTTTCATGAGTCACTTTCACACTTTCATGTTTGATTTTGAAAATCTTGAGGTTTACAAAAAAGCCAAGACCTTTAATGCTATTGTCCGCAACACGCTGCTCAAAGTCAATACTTTAGACAGTGTCACTAAAAACCAAATTAAGGAGAACGTCCCTGAGTATCGTATTGAACATTGCAGAAGGAACAAGTCGATTTAGTAAACCAGATAGAAGAAATTTTTGTGTTATTGCGCGTGGTTCTATTTTTGAATGCGTTGCTATTTTTGACGTCTTAAAAGACAAAAGCCAGCTATCTGTTGATGAATATCATAAGTTTTATGCACTATCCGAAGAACTTTCTAAAATGCTATTTGCAATGATCAGAAATCTGGAAAACTAAAAAAACAATAATAAGTCCGAAATAACTAATTGTGGGAAAGAAACAGAGCGAAGAGCTACGTGGCTTTCGCTTTTTTTATCGCCAAAAGAAGTAACATTTCTTCAAATCCTCAATGAAGCGGTTTGAGAACAATCGAATTTGGCCCAGTTTATTTCAAAAAAGCCAATATTCTTTAGTGGCTTTTCGTATTTTTACATTACGTTAGATAATTGCGTTTATGTCTTCAAATCTCAATAAAGATACCATCCTTCAAACCATTGCAAATCATAAAAAGCAATTGGTTAGCTACGGCGTAATTAAGATCGGACTTTTTGGGTCATTTGTTAGAAATCAAGCGAACGACGGTAGCGATATAGATTTTTTAGTTGATATTGTAAAAGAAAAAAAAACATTCCGGAACTTTATGACCCTAAACTATTACCTGGAAGACCTTTTTGGCCGCAAAGTAGATCTGATCACTATACAATCTCTAAGTCCGTATATTGGCCCACACATCTTGAAATCTACGGAGTATGTTTCCATCACAGACTGAGTTTTTACGTCATATACTTGATGAATGCAGATACTTACGGAAAGAATATTCCTCGAACAATTTTGAAGAATTTATACATAATGAACGGCTGACAAAAGCTATCTGTAGAAGTCTCGAAATTATAGGTGAAGCCTGCGGGAAAATTCACCCTGATATAAAAGTTGCTTACCCGTCAATAGAATGGAGAGCGATGAGCGACATGAGGAATAAAATTATCCACTTTTATTTCGGCATAGATTACGATGTCGTGTGGGACACAGTTAAAACTGATATTCCTATTTTAGAGCAAGGCGTCAATGTTATTTTAGCAGAACATACCGACTCCTCGAATTCAGAATAAATCGAGACATGCTTCTCAATAACTACCAACTGATAATGAAAGTTTTATGGTGGCATAGTTTTTAAGGTATGTGGATTAAACATACATTCTAAATCAACATCATGAAAAAGACAATAAGAATCGTCAGCATCGTCCTGATCAACTGTGCAGTATTATTTTCCATGGGCTCTTGTAGTAATAACCCAACTGCCAACGGAGCAAAATGCGCAGATTCTACTGCGGCAAGCACGACCACAACAGTAACGACCACCACCACTACAGCCTCAAATACTGATAGCATGGTGAACGGCACAAGCGATGCAGCGAATATGAATGCCACTGCTGAACATAGTACTGCCAATGAAAACAACAAAACAACGAAAGGAAAGTCAAGGGAAACAATAACCTTACCTGCCGAGCCTACCTCGAACAGAACACTGGCTGTGACCAGTACCGCTTTTGCGAACAATGGTGTAATACCCGTGAAATATACCTGTGACGGACAAGGCGCTACCCCGCCGATAAACATTGGCAATATGCCGCCGGGCACCAAATCATATACCCTAATCGTTCACGATTACAACGCGCACCCGGATGGCGGATTTACCTACTGGATCATCTGGAACCTGGACACTGCGGGTATAGTACCCGAGAATTTTACCAATGACCATGAAAGCATGAATGCAGCTAAACAGTACGGCTACACACCTATCTGCTCAAAATCGGGCAACCACAAGTACCATTTCATTGTTTATGCACTGGACACTAAACTGGTGATGGGTAGAAACACGACCAAAACAATGATGGAACAGGTAATGAAAGGGCACATACTGGCAAAAGGTGAATTAGTAGGGATCTATAACAAACAGTTAGAATAATCAATTGGCTTGTTTTCTATTAGAAAGTCCGCTTCAGCTTATGTTGACGGACTTTCTTGTTTCGGAGATGCTGATGTTAAATCAACTATGACGGCATAATTTTTATATTATGTTGATAAAGAATCTGTTCACCCAAACACGCACTTTTATGAAAAATGTAAACAGACCGATGCAACGCACGACCAGCCTGGTGATACCAGTGATCATTTGCATTATTACCGGCTATTGCATGACAAGTGATACAACTGCAATTGTAGCTTCCCGGCCGACGGAAAATCAAAGCGCATCAATGTCTAACCTGAACCTGCCAGACGGGAATAAAACAGTGACATTTTACAAAGCAATAGAAACAAGAAATGCCGCATACAAAGGCAAAACCAAGAAAAAGAAAGCAACGCCTGTGGAAAGCGTGCTGCCTGAGCCGACCGCGAAAAAAATATTGACCATAACCAGTTCTGCATTCAAAAGCAATGATATGATACCGCCGAAGTATACCTGCGACGGTCAAGGTACCACACCGCCGATAAGCATTGGTAATATACCAGGGGGCACGCGATCGTTTGTGCTCATTGTTCATGACTATGAAGCAACTCCAAAAGCCGGGTTCACGCACTGGATCATATGGAATATTGACACAACGGGATACATACCTGAAGGCTTTATCAACGATCACGAAAGCATTAATGCAGCCAAACAATACGGTTATGCCCCCATTTGCCCTAAATCAGGGACACACAAATACCATTTTACTGTGTATGCCCTTGACGTGAAACTGGTGCTGGACAAGAATACTACCAAGCAATCGATAGAAAATGTAATGAGGCCACATGTGCTGGCAAAAGGCGATCTTGCTGGTACATATAACCATGATGTAAGGCAATGAGCAATGCAAGTGATCCTATGAACTGCGCTTGATTTCGTAAACGGCTTTATCAAAAAAATCCACTCTTCGTTTTGCATTAGATAATACTGATATTCCGATGCAGTAAAAATCGAAAAAAATATTATTTTTGGGACACAACCAAACACAAACAACTGTGAAAATCGTAAAATACTTAGTCATAGCCATAATGGCAGTAATAGCATTGGTACTGGTTACCGCAATCTTTACCAAGAGAGACTATGCAGTAGAACGCGAAATAACCATTGCCAAACCCAAACAGGATGTATACAATTACATAAAACTTCTTAGGAACCAGGTACATTATAGCAAGTGGGTAATGATGGATCCGAACGCAAAAATGGATTATACAGGCACTGATGGCACAGTGGGATTTGTATCGGCATGGGATAGTGAAAATAAGAAAGTAGGTAAAGGATCACAGACGATCACAAAATTAGCAGATGGTGAACGCATGGACCTGGGTATTCACTTCATTAAACCATTCGAAGGCACTGCAAATGCATACATGACAACTGAGTCGGTTGCCGACAACCAGACAAAAGTAAAATGGGGCTTCACAGGCACTATGAAGTACCCGATGAACATTATGCTGCTGTGCATGCACATGGATGACGCCATAGGCGGTGACCTGCAAACCGGCCTTAATAATTTAAAAGGCGTACTGGAAAAGTAACATAGCGACAATTCCCCTTCAGCATCTATCCGTTCTTCATGAACGGATATTTTTCTTTTATGCTCCTTTTGCCCAATCAATAGTATAGCTTTTACTTATACATGCATTTCAAAAAAATCTAAAAATAATTAATCAAACGTTTGTTTAGTTTTAAACAGTTGTTTAATTTTGTGCCGTCTTCGGAGATATTGTGAGGAAGACTTTAACGGAACGATATTTTGAATTGATTGAAATATGGAATACAACGAAAAGCAATTAGCAATCATAAACAGCGCAGAGAAGCTTTTTGCATTGAATGGTTTTGATGGTGCGTCTGTGAGAGACATTGCGCATGAAGCCTGTGTGAACCTGGCTATGATATCCTATTATTTCGGGTCGAAGGAAAAACTGATGGAGGCTGTATTTGAGCAACGGACCACCAAAATCAGGCTCAAAGTGGAGAACCTTATCCAAGACACAAGTATCGGGAACCTGGAAAAGGTAAACATACTTATTGATGATTATGTGGATAAGTTCATTCACCAGCAGGAGTTTCATAAGATAATGCTGCGCGAACAACTGATAGAGAAAAACACACCTATCGCTGCATTGATCCATGAACTAAAGAAAAAGAACATGGAGTCTATTAAGAAACTGGTAATGGACGGGCAGAAAAGCGGTGAATTCAAGAAAAATATAGATGTGACGTTGATGATGAGTACCCTGGTAGGGACTGTGAGCAATATTATTACCTGCCAAAGCTTTTACCGCGAGATGAATAATCTTGAAAATATGACTGAAATAGAGTTCCAAAAACACGTAAGAAAAAAACTAAGCACCCACCTTAAGAACATCTTTAAATCAATACTGACTAATGAAGGATAAAATGTACCGAAAATTAACTGCTCTTGCCCTGACCGCAGCCTTGTCTGGCACACTGCCACAGGCATACGCGCAAAAAAGCAGGAGCCTGACGCTAGACGATGCCATACAAATGAGCATTAAAAACAGCGGGCAATTGAAAATAGCCAATGCAAAAGTGGATGAAGCCATTGCGGTTTCGCACCAGGCATGGAACAACCACCTGCCGGATGCCAAAGCTTCTGGCGCCTATATGCGCTTAGACAACCCCAACGTGGACCTGAAGGTAAAATTAGGTAGTGGCAGCGGAAGTGCGCCAGCCATAAAAGTAAATGAAGCAACCTATGGTATTGTTAATGCATCACTTCCTTTATTTTCAGGATTGCGTATAAAATACGGTGTAGAATCAGCCAAATACCTGGAAGAAGCTACCAAACTTGATGCCGATAAAAATAAGGAGGAAGTAGCGCTGAATGCCGTCAACGCTTATAACAACCTCTATAAAGCTAAAAAATCGGTAGACCTGGTAAAGGAAAATCTATCGCGCGAGCAACAGAGGGTGACTGACTTCACGAACCTGGAGCATAACGGCCTTATGGCACGTAATGACCTCTTAAAGGCACAGTTGCAGCAGTCGAATGTGGAACTTTCCCTGCTTGACGCGGAAAACAATCTGAAGATCACCACAATAAATATGGACCTGATGCTGGGTCTGCCTGAGGACACGGAGTTACTGCCAGACAGCACCGGGCTACAAAATGCCCCGGACGCCGGAAGTGTGGCATCTTGGGAACAGTCGGCATTCCAGAACCGTAAGGACATGGCTGCATTATCTGTGCGTGAGAAAGCTGCTACAAGTAATGTAAAATCTATAAAAGGAGAATACTATCCCGGTATAGCCCTTACCGGTGGATATATAGCAGCAGATGTACCGAACCTGCTTACGCTCACCAATGCACTGAATATAGGTGTGGGACTACAGTATAACTTCGGGTCGCTATGGAAAACAGGCGCCAAAGTAAATCAAGCGAATGCACAGCTTCACGAGATACAAGCCAATGAAGGAATCATATCAGACCAGGTACGCCTTGAGATCAACAATGCATATGAGAACTACCTGCTGGCTGTAAGAAAGATATCTGTGTACGAGAAAGCAGTGGAGCAATCTAATGAGAACTACCGCATTACCAAGAACAAATTTGACAACAACCTCGTAACAACAACTGATCTGCTTGATGCAGATGTAGCACAACTCCAGACACAGTTGAATTACGCCTTCGCAAAAACAGATGCTGTGGTAGCTTATAAAAAATTACAACAGACAGCAGGCGTACTATCAAAATAACCAACAAACGAAAACATTTAAAATCACAAATCGAAAAATCATAACTACTATATGTCACAGGAACAACAAACCAACGAAACAAAGAAACATCCACATCCGCACACAGAACATCCCGCACCCAAAAAGAGCAGTAAGGGATTTGTAATAGCCCTGGTAGTGCTGGTATTGGTAGGCGGCACATTTGGCGGCACCAAGTATATACACGGCCTGCACCATGAAGAAACTGACGACGCGCAGATAGAAGCGAACATCAGCCCGGTAATACCACGTATAGCCGGCTACGTTATGGAAGTGCGCGTGAAAGACAACCAGAGAGTGAAGAAGGGCGATACGCTTATAGTGCTGGATAACCGCACGGAGCAGATACAGGTAATGCAGGCCGAGGCCGCACTGCAAGCGGCAAAAAGCAACAATACCGTTGCACAGGCCATGACTACTGCATCGAGAGCCACAATAGCTACTTACGAAGCAAATGTGCAGACATCAGATGCACAGATAGAGGCCGCGAAGGTGACACTGACACGTGCCACGCAGGACTATAACCGCTATGCCAACCTGATAAAGGATCACTCTGTAACACAACAACAATTTGAACAAGCCGATGCAGCAAAGCAAAGCGCAGAGCGCCAGCTACAGGTGTTAACGGACCAAAAGAACGCCGCAAATCGCCAGACAAGCGCTGCCTCTTCGCAGAGCAATGCAACAGCACAACAGGTAAGCGTAACCAACGCTACAATACAGCAGCGTCAGGCAGACCTGGAGAATGCGAAACTTAGCCTTTCATATACAGTGGTTACTGCCGCAGAAGATGGGCTGGTATCAAAGGTCAATGTGCAGGTGGGGCAATATCTGCAGGCTGGCCAGTCCCTGTTCAGCATTGTTCTTGACGAAAGCCCATGGGTAGTGGGTAATTTTAAAGAAACTCAGTTATCGAAAATGCGTGTGGGACAGAAAGTAACCGTACACGTTGACGCATTCCCCGGCCATGATTTCGAAGCAAAATTATCTTCGTTCTCACCAGCCACTGGCGCCCGGTTCGCATTACTGCCTCCGGATAACGCTTCAGGAAACTTTGTAAAGGTGGTTCAACGCCTGCCTATTAAAATAGAGTTTACCGGAAATGATCCGTTAGTAAAAGATATGCGCCCAGGTATGAACGTGGACATAGATGTACACATCGACTAAAGAAATAAAAATAGTTTTTCGAATTATTAATTGTAAACCATGCACGAATCATTAGTAGAATACGGGCCGCGCCGGGTGATCATCACCATCACCGCAATATTTTGCGCGCTGCTGGAGATCGTAGATACCACCATTGTGAACGTGGCGCTTAATGATATGAAGGGAAACCTTGGCGCTACACTGAATGAAATAGGCTGGGTAATTACCGCATACGCAATAGGCAATGTAATCATCGTACCTATGACAAGCTGGCTGTCAGCCCAGTTTGGCAGGCGCAATTACTTTGCAGCATCCATTATCATATTTACCGTCTGCTCCTTTCTTTGCGGTAATGCCTCCGGTATATGGCAACTGGTATTCTTCCGCTTCCTGCAAGGGCTTGGCGGCGGAGCGCTGCTGGTGACCTCGCAAACGATCATTACAGAAAGTTATCCGCCCGAAAAGCGCAGTATGGCACAGGCTATATATGGGCTGGGTGTGATCATAGGCCCTACATTAGGACCACCATTGGGCGGTTATATTGTGGAGCATTATTCGTGGCCATTTATCTTCTACATCAATATTCCGATAGGCACCATTGCTACCCTGCTTACATTACAGTTTGTACGGAGCCCTAAGTACGCAGAAAAGAAAAAGGCCAAAGAAGTAGACTGGGCAGGAATAGGGTTACTTGCCGTCTCAGTAGGGTCGCTACAGTATGTGCTGGAACGTGGGCAGGAAGACGACTGGTTCAGCAGCCCGGTAATTACGTTACTTACCGTCACGGCCGTTCTTGGGTTCTTCTTCTTTATCTGGCGCGAGCTAACGGCAAAAAACCCGGTGGTGGAACTGCGAGTCTTGAAGAATGGTAACCTGCGTGTAGGTACGATCCTATCGTTCATACTCGGTTTCGGTTTGTATGGTTCCACCTTCATCATACCCTTGTATACCCAGAGTAACCTGGGATGGACAGCAGAACAATCGGGGGCATTAATGATACCTGCGGCGCTTACAACAGCCTTCATGATGCCGCTTATAGGTAAGATGCTGACCATGGGCGCCAAACAACAGGTATTGGTAGCCATAGGGATGCTCATCTTCTTCATATACAGTTTCTGGGGCTACAAGATACTCACCCCGGATACGGGTAAGGACGCGTTCTTCTGGATGCTCATCTTCCGCGGGCTTGGTATGGGCTTGTTGTTCATCCCGATCACTGCCTTGTCCCTGTCTTCACTTAAGGGACAGCAGATAGGCCAGGGCGCTTCATTCACCGGTATGATGCGGCAACTGGGTGGGTCATTTGGTATAGCCATAATCACCACCTTCATGGCACATCAGAACATTGTGCACAGAAGTGCGCTATTGAGCCACATGGCTTCAGATAACCCGATTGTGCAACAGCGCGTGTCTGGCATAGAACACAGCTATATTGCTAAAGGGATGGCTCCGGACATAGCACTAAAAAGTGCTTACCAGGCTATGGACTATGCGGTGATGAAACAAGCGTCGGTACTTTCGTATATGGATGTTTTTCTGTATCTCGGATTAATGTTCCTGGCTTGTATACCTTTTGTATTGATGGTAAAATCGAAAAAGGCGCCTAAGATAGACATGGGAGATATGCACTAAAGCTGCGGCATTTCAATACTGGACTTACCTTACATCACAAAGCCTCTGCTTACGCGGAGGCTTTGTTGTTTGCTGCAAAACAGGTAATTGCTTACCCTTTGCAGCCTCGAGGTTTGGCACCGCGGCAAAGATAGCAAAAAATTCGTGTTTTAAGAAGAGGTCATTTTGCAGGCCTGAGCAGCGCACCGGCCCATGCCGATAAACCGCCTACCAAACCACCGATAAGCACGGTTACCAAAATAAATAAGCTATAATTGGGCAGGTGAAACAACATAGCCATACGGGTAGAAAGAATATGATCGTTGGCAACATCATGCCAAAATGAAACGAGAAGCCATAATAAAGCGACACCCAGAAACCCCATGAGAAAAGAACTGCCGGGACGGGCATTTACCAATAGCGAAACGATAAAAGAGATAACTGCGACGCTCCACCATGGCAGAAAACACTCCGCGATTGCAGAAAACACCAAGACCGACATTACCCCTGATAAAAACCTCATCATGTTTCAACCAATTAACTCTTTTAATTAATGCACTGTCCATGTATACTTAATACTTGCATTGTCCTGCTGATCTGTATTTGGTAAGAACTGCAGGCGATTATACTTACCATCAACCCAATTCTGCAAATAGTTAGCATAATATTTACTGCCCGGATTGCCTGACTGGCCGCCGGGGTATACACCATAAGCTTCTATCTCCTTACCCATCTGCACCACCATGCGCCAAGACGGCCCGTGGTCCCCTTTTGCTGCATTAATTGTATTACCCCACCCTCCTATCTTAAGATGGTCATAACTAAATGCCGGCAGCTTAGCGAGATGGGTAACCGATGTATTCTTCACCTTGTACCAATCAAGCCCAATGGTTTGCCTGAGCTTTCTTACGCTATCCACCATTTGCGCAAAACTATTAACGGACACATATTCAATCAATCCGTCTTTCGGAGGAAAGGCATCGTATGCATTCACATCTGCTGTTACCATTCGTGACTTTGCAGAAGAGTCGAGGGTCGTAAAATTATTCGACTGTATCAGCTGCATCACACGCTCCTGCAAAACAAGAGATTTGTGGGCCATATTACCAAAACGGCTTTGAAGCAGGTCATTGTACAGAAAATACCACCAAACCTGGAACATTGTACCAGCCTCAGTTTCGGCAGACAATTTATAGTCCCATTTATCTAACAGCGCCAGGCAGCTATCCCAGCCTTTGGCATGATAGCTGCCTGTATTATTGTTCAGCGCTGCCTGCGGATATTTTAGTATCAGCGGCAGCACATTTGCTGCCAGGTAAGAATAAGTATCCTGCTGCATAGCAAACATATCAGCTATGGTAACTTTATTCATTCCACCCAGCAGTTGGTTTATGCGCCATGCACGCAACTCTATGAAATCACCATCATACCAATAGGGGTAGGTATCGTCTGTGACTGATTGATTGGCCGAAGCTACATATCCCTGGCCGGGGTTAAGGACGTGCGGGTTTTCGTTCATAGGTATCAGTTGGCCCCATAACGTAGCGCTGTCGCTGCCATCCATTACAAACCTGCCCTGTTCTTTCCATTTATTTACAAACTGACCCTGCCCCCACATAGCTATATTCCCTGCCCTGTCGGCATAGGCAAAATTCTGTGCCGGGCATTGAAAATTCATTATTGCTGCTACAAACTGCTGATAATTTTTTGCGGTATTCATGAGGTATATAGCCAGCATTTCGTTTGTAGCACGATGTCCCATCCAGCACATAGCCAATGGCCTGCGCAGCCCGCCCACACTTGCATTCTGCGCCTCATCTACAACCGGTCCGTGCAATGTATAATTAATGGTATCCACTACATCCGGCTTGTTCTTAACAGCGATGTGTTCTACCCGTTTGGTATAGTCTAACTGTTTGCCTGCGAACCAATATTTATCATTGTTACCCGCAACCGGTTTTACAAGATAGAAGTCTTTTACGTCGCGATAGTTGTTCGTAACCCCCCAGGTAAGGCTGTCATTAAAACCGATAACCACGCCGGGCGCACCGGGCAATGAAGCTCCGTAAACATTC
>Ga0206949_1260_pt2 | contig 10665 bp, 11 predicted proteins | sample Alteio_BWOrgHeat_40_FD_153240 | JGI IMG/M metagenome (GOLD analysis project Ga0206949, IMG submission 153240) | Enriched cells from forest soil in Barre Woods Harvard Forest LTER site, Petersham, Massachusetts, United States -... | ecosystem: Environmental > Terrestrial > Soil > Temperate forest >...
CCGTATTATATTAGACAGTACGCCCGAGCACGAAAAGGCTGATTGCTGGAAGGCTTACTCTATCGTAACCGATCTGTACAGGCCAAACCCCGACCGGCTGCGCGACTGGATATCATCGCCCAAAGCAAACGGATACGAATCCCTGCATACTACCGTGATGGGCCCGCGCGGGCAATGGGTGGAGGTGCAGATCCGTACCAAAAGGATGAATGAGATAGCCGAAAAGGGTTTTGCCGCGCATTGGAAATATAAGGAGTCGACGACAGATAGCGGGTTGGATCAGTGGGTGCAAAAAGTTAGAGAAATGCTGAAAAACCCGGATTCCAACGCATTGGATTTCCTGGACGACTTTAAGATGAACCTCTTTTCCGACGAAATATTCATTTTTACGCCAAAGGGGGCCCTCATCCAGTTGCCCCTTAACGCAACCGCGCTCGATTTTGCCTTCGAGATACATACCGATGTTGGTGCAAGCTGTATCGGTGCAAAGGTTAATCATAAGCTGGTGCCGCTGAACCATAAATTGCAAAACGGCGACCAGGTAGAGATCATCACATCGAGCAAACAAACGCCAAAAGAAGATTGGCTGAATATTGTGGTGACAGCCAAAGCAAAGGCCAAGATCAAATCTGCGCTTAAGGAGGAGAAACGCAAAATTGCCGAGGACGGCAAAGAGATATTGGAAAGGAAGCTGAAGTCGTTAAAAATCACCTACAACTCCGAAAACATACACAAGCTCAGTTATTTCTTTAAGCTGCCTTCTGTTCAGGACCTGTTTTATAATGTGGCGCAGGGCATCATTGACATGAAGGACCTGAAAGAATACCAGGCGTCGGAAAGGGTAGTTGAGAATAAGCCGCAGGACAGAATAGAGGCCGAGCAGGTGCAGAGCCTGATGCGCAACTTAAAGTCGAAGGACAGCGACATGCTCCTTATCGGCGAGGATATGCAGAAAATTGATTACAAGCTGGCCAATTGCTGTAACCCCATCCCCGGCGACGATGTTTTTGGTTTTGTTACAGTTAGTGACGGTATTAAAATACACCGCACCAATTGCCCCAATGCAGCCAAACTGATGGCCAATTACGGCTATCGCATAGTAAAGGCCCGTTGGACCAACCAACAGGAACTGGCATTTTTAACCGGCCTGCGGATAACCGGTATTGATGATGTGGGTCTGATAAATAAACTAACAACCGTTATATCCAATGACTTTAAAGTGAATATGCGGTCCATCACGGTGGATAGCGACAACGGTATTTTTGAAGGATCTATTATGGTTTATGTAAACGACACCGAACACCTCGACAACCTGATCAGGAGATTAAAAACGGTAAAAGGCGTAACCGGGGTAAACCGCTTTGATTCAATGGTGGAGAAAGCGTCTTGAAGATGAGCTAGTATCGGAATGTCGATTGCAGCACTAGTAACGGAATTTTTAGTTATATTGACTCTTTAATTTAATATTTATTTCACGATTAGAAGATGGACGTTATTGCTCTTAGAGGCCAAAAAAACAATGGTAAGTCCGAAACTATAAATATAGTATACCAGTATTTGCTATTGTTTGGATACAGACAAGTCCCCGGTCATTTCAGAATATTGGGTAACGCTGCAAACAGAGACTTTTTTGATGTACTTGAAAAGAAAAATGACCTAATTGGAATTTTTTCAATGGGTGATTATTCTACCGGTCCCGACAGTGTTGCCAATTTACTTTATGCTCTATTTCAGGTGGGATGTAAAAAAGCGGTTTGTGCTTGCACTATACAAGTCGGTACAGAAAAGGCGGTAAGGGCGTATTCTCATATCTTTATAAATAAGAAAGTTGCCGGCGTTAACTCAATTGAAAGAATTGTAAATGGGGAGGACGCCGAGGATATATACAAACTCATATAGTTTATTGGTGAATGACATGAAGCGGATTTTTAATTGCGTAGTTGCGATTTTTTTATGTGTTATTTCAAGTCATGTTAGTGGCCAAAACCAGTATTTGGTGTCGCAGATAGATCAATTAAAGTTCAAAGGCAATGGGAAAGTAAAATCTGATAGAGAATTTGTTTTCGACGTTGTTAACCAGTTTGGCGATTATAGTGAAAATTATAGCAAACAAAATCCCTTAATGTTAATATACGATAAAAATGAAAACCTTGTGCTTCAAATGTCATTCTTTGTGACTGCCGCTTTCTATAAATATGATGATAAAAATAATCTAATCGAGATTTCGGTATATGAATCGCCTTCCATCGACTATGGAGATTTACCGAAACTTAATAAATCGCCGCGATGGGACACAATCGATTATAGAAATTATTGTAGAGTAAACAACTTACAAACTAAAGTCAAGTTTAAATACGATAATAATAACTACTTACTAGAACAGAATAACTATAACCAAAATGGTTTAACTTTTAAATTGACCTTTAAGTATAACGATAAAGGTAACATTTTAAATATCCAGAATTATGGGGATGATTTTAGCCCTACATCTTTGGATAAGTATATTTATAGTGACAAAGGTAAACTAGTAGAACTTATCCAAGAAAATGGGAAAACGGTGTACACTTATGATCCCAATGGAAATATGGTTAAAGAGAGTCTCTATGTATATTCTAATTCTAGCAGACTAGGTCAAGCGAAATTTAGACTATCCGTGGATAAATTTTTTAAAAACGGGCTGATTATAAAACAAGTTAAATATGATGAAAGCCAATTGAAAGCTTTCAATAAGTATGAAGAATTTAAATACGATGATCATAATAACGAAGTTTTTCATAGTCTAAAAAGCGGATCAGAAAACTATATTATGACGTCAAAATATAGTTATGATAATTTGGGAAATTGGATAAAAAGGACCGATTATAAAAACGACATTCCAATCAGCGGAATTAGGAGGGAAATTGCGTATCAATAATTCAAACGATTTATATACAACTTTCTCTAAACTAATTATTCATAACTTTGCCAAGTAATAAAACATTATGCCTCAACAGGAAACCATAGCAATGGTTAAAAAGATTTTCGAGGCCTATCTCGAAAATAAGAACCTCAGGAAGACCCCCGAGCGCTTTGCAATACTCGAAGAGATCTATTCAAGAACCGACCATTTCGATGTGGAATCATTGTATATCCACATGAAGAATAAGAAGTACCGCGTAAGCAGGGCTACCGTGTACAATACGCTCGAATTACTGGTATCATGCGACCTGGTAACCAAACACCAGTTTGGAAAAAATATGGCCCAGTTCGAAAAATCATACGGCTATAAGCAGCACGACCATATCATTTGCATCGATTGCGGCAAAGTTGTGGAGTTTTGCGACCCTCGCATTCAGCAGATACAAAGCATGATGGGCGGGCTGTTAAAATTCGAGATCAAACATCATTCATTAAACCTGTACGGCAATTGCGATAAGTTAAAGGCCGGCTTTTGCGATAGAAAAGTTTAGTTATGGACAAACCGGTTTTAAGCAAGCAAGCATTTTGGGACGTTGATATGGATAAGATCGACTACGAGAAAAATGCACGTTATGTTGTTGAAAAGGTAATTGAAAGAGGTAAATCTGAGGACTTTGATAGCCTGCTAAAGTTTTATGGTATAAAAAAGGTAAAAGAATTAGCATTGCAGGCGCTTTGGTTGTCTGATGTTAGTATAAGTTTTTGCTGCACCGTATTTAAAGTTAAACCAACTGATTTTAAATGTTACGAGAAGAAACAGTCGAACCGGGCACACTGGAACTTCTAAAAAAAATAGTCACTTTACCCGAACTAAAACAATTCAGGCTTGTTGGTGGCACTGCATTTTCACTATTGTACGGACATCGTAAATCAATCGATTTAGACTTTTTTACGGACGAACCTCTCCAAAAAGAAATTTTGATTCCGGCGTTAGAGGTTGCCTTTGGTAAGATTACCCCATTTAATCCAAACCTCAAAAATATCTATCAATGCATTATACAAAATGTAAAAGTTGATTTTGTTTCGGTAGATGACCCCTTTTTAAACCCAATACAATTAATTGATAATATTCCATTCGCAGATATTAAAGATTTGATAGCTTTGAAACTTAATGCAGTAAAAGGCAGAGGAATCAAAAAGGATTTTTGGGATGTAGCAAGATTGCTGCAAAAATATTCCCTAAGTGATCTTTTTCAATTTTATCATGACAGATATGGTTACGAGGATAGATTTGCTATGATAAGATCTGTGAATTATTTTGCCAATGCTGACGGTGATCCGGATCCAGAAGCTTTAGACGGAATGACCTGGGAAGAGGCGAAAGAGATTGTAAAGGAAGCAATACATAATAATTATAATAAGTGAAATTTTAATGGCTGTTGACGTATTATTAGGCCTCCAGTGGGGCGATGAAGGTAAGGGAAAAATTGTTGATGTACTGAGCGCGGAGTACGACCTGATCGCGCGTTTTCAGGGTGGACCCAACGCGGGGCATACGCTTGAGTTTGATGGTAAAAAGTTTGTATTGAATACGATACCCTCGGGGATATTTTTTGAGAACACCATGAACCTAATAGGTAATGGTGTGGTGATCGATCCTATCACTTTGAAACGGGAGATCGATAAGCTGAAGGATGCAGGCCATGATCTGTTAGCTAAAGGCAACATGATGATCGCCAAGCGGGCACATCTGATCCTGCCGACACACCAGTTGCTGGATGCAGCCTCGGAAAAGAAAATGGGCGAAGGCAAAATCGGTTCTACTTTAAAAGGCATCGGCCCAACTTATATGGATAAAACAGGCCGAAACGGCCTGCGTGTGGGGGATATTACCCTGCCGGACTTTAAAGAGCGCTATCAAAAGCTGGTGGATAAACACGTTTCGATGCTGAAAGCCCTTTATGGTGAAGTAGCGGATTTTTCGGAACGCGAAGCAGCATTTTTTGAGGCGATCGAACTGATCAATAAATTTCAATTGGTCGATTCCGAGCATATCGTCAATAAATATCTCAGAAAAGGTAAAAAGGTTTTGGCCGAAGGGGCGCAGGGTACTATGCTTGACATTGATTTTGGCTCGTATCCTTTTGTCACTTCGTCAAATACCACAACCGCCGGCGCCTGCACAGGTTTAGGTATCGCCCCAAACAGGATAGGCGAGGTGATTGGCATTTTTAAAGCATATTGTACCAGGGTTGGGGGCGGCCCTTTCCCAACTGAGCTGAACAATGAGACGGGCGAAGAATTGAGGCGCATTGGCCACGAGTTTGGTGCAACTACAGGCCGGCCGCGCCGGACCGGCTGGATTGATCTGCCGGCCTTGAAATATGCTATTATGTTAAATGGCGTTACCCAACTGGTAATGACAAAAGCAGATGTGCTAAGCGGCTTCGATAAAATATATGCCTGCACCCATTATAACTACCTGGGCGAAATGATTGACTACATGCCTTATGATATTTGTGCGGTTGACGCCATACCGGTATTAGAAGAGATTGATGGCTGGCACGAGGACTTAACCGGCATTACGCAGGTATCGCAAATACCTGCCAAACTAAGCAGTTATATCCGTTACCTGGAAGAACAACTGGGTGTGCCGGTGAAATACTTATCGGTTGGCCCGGACAGGGTTCAGACACTGGTATTAAATTAAGATCGTTTTAAATACTTTTGTAGAGACGTCCCGAACGTTTGGGAGGTCTCTATTTTTTTTCCTTGTGATCAAATCCATCAACGATCCGCTAACCTTTAAAGCAAATGCTCTCCTGTGGGCCGCTTCGTTTGATGCTTGCTGCTACCTTGACTCCAATAATTTTACAGATCCATATTCAAAATTTGATTGCTTAATAGGGGCCGGTGTAAAGGATCAGCTTTTAGCTAACGCGGGTAATGCTTTTACTAAATTAGAATACTTTCACAGCGGGACCCCCGGCTGGCTAATGGGTTTTTTCGGCTATGATCTGAAAAATGAAACGGAGCGGTTAGGCTCAAATAATAGTGACTACCTAAACTTTCCCGACCTCTATTTTTTTGCGCCGGAGTATGTAATACTTATTAAAGGAAATGAGATCGAGATCGTAGCGGATAATCCTCAGACCGTTTTGGACGCGATTGAGTCGCAGAGCTATCAACAGCAAAGAGAACAATTGCCGGTAGCGATCAATGCAAGATTTAGCAAAGTCGAATACCTGGACACGGTAGCCAAAATAAAAGATCATATCGCGCGCGGCGATATTTACGTAACCAATTTTTGCCAGGAATTTTATGCGGAGCATGCCGAAATCGATCCGCTGGAAGTATTTGCAAAACTGAATGAAATTTCCCCGGCGCCTTTTTCTGCTTGTTTAAAGTTGAACGATAAATATGTGATCTGCGCTTCCCCCGAGCGTTTTTTAGCAAAACGAGGGAGCAAGCTGATATCTCAGCCCATTAAAGGCACCGCCAAACGCGGAAAGAACGAGGCCGAAGACGAAGCAATTAAACAGGAATTAAGGAGTCAAACCAAAGAACAGCAGGAAAATGTGATGATTGTCGACCTTGTGCGAAATGATCTTACCAGGTCGGCAAAATCCGGAACGGTTACAACGGAGGAGCTTTTTGGTATATACACCTTTAAGCAAGTCCACCAGATGATCTCGACCGTTGTTTCTGAATTAGATTCAAACAGCTCAGCGGTAACTGCAATTAAAAATGCCTTCCCCATGGGCAGCATGACCGGCGCCCCAAAAATTAGCGCCATGCAGTTAATGGAGCGATTTGAGCGCAGCAAACGCGGTGTTTATTCGGGTGCCATTGGCTATTTCAGCCCGGACGGGGATTTTGATTTTAATGTAGTGATCCGAACGTTGCTGTATCATCAGAAAAATAAATACCTCTCTTTTCAAGCGGGCAGTGCGATAACTTTTCATGCAGATGCGGAAAAGGAGTTCGAGGAATGCTTGCTTAAAGTGAAGGCGATACGGGAGGTGTTGGGTGGATCGGATTTTAGTTAGAGATCGTCCAATTTATTTCCCTATGTTTGTTTGATTAAACCTTAGTTGGGATGAATAAATTTTTACTTTTTATGGGTTTTATTTTCGCGGCAGTAACGGGTTGCTTTGCCCAAACAAACCCCACCCCTGAACTGAGCATCGGCGGAGAGTTTGGTTTCCCGACAGGTCAGGCCAGCTCCATTTACGGGACGGTTTTAGGCGGGTCGGCAAAACTTGAACTGCCGGTAGCGAAATCTAACTTTCGTATTGCCATTACAACAGGCTATAGCATTTTCCTGACTAAGTTTAACTATCCAGGCACTTATACAAGTTCGCTGTATGTGCCGGTTGAAGCCGGCGCCAGGTATTATTTTAGCAAAATAGGCTATGCGGAAGGTGACCTGGGCTTTTCAGCCGATCTGACCGGAAACTATTCGACGGAAAAAACGGCGTTCATCTATTCGCCGGTTATCGGTTTTTCGGCTCCTGTTTATAAACACAAATCTACTATCGATATTGGTTTCAGGTATGAAAGCAGGGTGGAAAGCGGGAACAGTATTGGCCAGTTGGCTATTCGCCTTGCGTACCGGTTTGGTATTTAGTTGTGGTGGCTGGTTGCAACAAGTTGCAAGGGTTGAAAAATCTTTTGCGACCTTATAATTATGAAATGGTCAGATACCATAAACCCGCTAAACTCGTATTTCTGTAAACATGAATTCAAATCTTAACAGGTTGACAACCCTTACAACTCATTGCAACCTTTGCAACTAACATAAATAATACAGCGTGTTCAGTATCCTCAAAAAAGAAATCATTTCGTACCTCAGCTCACTGGTTGCTTATGTAACCATAGGCGTATTTTTATTGGTGCTCGGACTTTTTTTATGGGTTTTCCCGGAGTCGAGCATACTTGATTACGGTTACGCCGGGCTCGATAGCCTGTTCAGCACCGCGCCCTTCCTGTTCATGTTCCTGATCCCGGCCATCACCATGCGTTCACTGGCCGAGGAACGCAAAGAAGGTACCTTTGAACTGCTAACCACCCGGCCCTTAACCGACTGGCAAATTGTGCTGGGCAAGTATTTTGCCTGCCTGGTTATTGTGCTGTTTTCATTGCTGCCCACCCTTGTTTATTATTATTCGGTTTACAAATTGGGCAACCCGGAGGGAAACATCGATACCGGCGGGGTGATCGGCTCTTATATCGGTTTATTTTTGCTTGGCGGGGCGTTTTGCGCCATTGGCTTGTTTGCATCTTCCGTCAGCAAAAACCAGATCATTGCCTTTACTATCGCTGTATTTCTGTGCTTCTTTTGCTATAGTGGGTTTGACTCACTAAGCCAATTGTTATCACTGCAAAACCTTGGCCTGGAGAACCTGGGCATTACCCAGCATTACCAATCAGTAAGCCGGGGTGTACTGGATACGCGCGACCTGGCTTATTTTATTATCCTGACGGGATTATTTATTTGCCTTACGCTGTTTATGCTGATCAGGCAGCGACAAAAAAGCCTCAAGGGGAAAGACGCAAAATATTGCGCGGCCACTGTTGGATTTTTGGCTGTTATTAGCATTATTTCCGCTGTGACATTTACCCGTTTTGATTTCACCAAAGAAGGACGCTTTACCATATCGCCCATCAGCCGCAATATCATGGATACGCTTAAAGCGCCCGTACGCATTGCGGTTTATTTAAAAGGCGACAATTTTTCGGGCAGCATGAAACGGCTGCAGCGGGCTACACTTGATATGCTGAGCGACCTGCAGGCCTATAGTCACCGACGGCTGCAATTTGAACTGGTTGACCCGATAGCCTACATTAAGTCGCTGCCGGATACGATGCAAAAAGCGGCTTATGACACGCTGCAATCAAAAGGGATAGTCGGCCAGCCCGGCAGTGTAAAAACCGATAATGGCGTTACGCAAATGCTGATCTTCCCCGAGGCGCTGATAGAATATGAGGGGAAATATATTGCCGTCAATTTGCTGCAATCCCGGATTGGACTTTCGGAAGAAGAAATTTATAATAACTCCGTTCAAAACCTGGAATATGCCTTTTCATCAGCAATAAAAAAGGTCACCAGCGGCGGCAAACCTATTGTTGCTTTTGCTGAGGGCGACAAGGAACTAAACGATGTGCAGCTTAACGATGCAATGAGGTCGCTGTCGGACGGATACGAGATTGGCCGGCTGAACCTGAAAACGGCGCCGTTCAGCATTTTATCAAAAGTAAAACTGCTGGTGATCCCCAAACCGGACAGCGCATTTACTGAACTGGAGAAATTTAAGATAGATCAATACATCATGCGCGGCGGCAGGGTGCTTTGGGCCATTGACCAGGTAAATGCCGAACTGGACAGCCTGAGCAACCACAACGGCGAGGGGATGTCGTTCCCTAAACACCTTAACCTGGATGATCAGCTATTCACTTACGGGGTGCGTATTAACTACGATTTGATAGCCGATATCAGTTGCGCGCAAATACCCATCACAACCGGCGCAGCGGGCGGCCAGCCGCAGATACAAATGGTACCCTGGCTGTATTATCCCATTTTTATGCCGCTGTCGAAAAATCCCATCGTAAAAAACCTGGATGGTATAAAAGGCGAGTTTGTAAGCACGATTGATACCCTGGCAATAAAGAATGTGACAAAAACTGTGCTGCTTGAATCGTCGCCTTATAACAAAAAACTGGCCGCCCCCCATATGCTGTCGCTGCAGGCGATAGAGCAGGAGCCAAAACCAAAAGAATTTCAAAATCCGCCCAATATTGTTGCCGTCCTGCTGGACGGTAAGTTTAAATCCGATTTCCTGAACCGGCCGACACCGGCAGGTTTAACCGAGCACGTTCAGCCGATTCCGGAAAGCAAACCGACAAAAATGATAGTGATAAGTGACGGAGACATATTGAAGAACGATATCGGCTCAGATAATTCGCCATACCCGTTGGGATACGACCATTATATGCGTCAAAACTTCGGCAATAAAAACCTATTGCTCAACATTGCCGATTATCTTACCGATGATTCCGGGCTGATCGGCCTGCGCACTAAGGAAGTGCAAATCCGCCTGCTTAGCCGGGCCCGCATCCGCAGCGAAAAAATATATTGGCAGTTGTTTAATAATATCCTGCCTTTGGCTTTATTGTTAACATTTGCTATTTTTCAACATTATATTCGCAAGCGAAAGTATGCATACTAAATTTTTATACTTTTGATTGATTAATTCCAGCTATATGAGATTTATTGTTTCTACTTCAACCTTATTAAAGCAGTTACAGGCGGTGAGCGGTGCACTGAGCAACAGTACTGTATTGCCGATATTGGAGAACTTTTTGTTCGAGATAAAAGATGGAAACTTAACCATTTCGGCTACCGACCTGCAAACCAGCATGACCACCTCGCTTACTGTCGAGTCAAAAGAAAATGGCCGTATTGCCATACCTTCACGGATATTATTGGAGACATTAAAGTCTTTGCCCGAGCAGCCTATCGCTTTTTCGGTTGACGATAAAACATTTGCCATTGAAATTAATGCCGGCTGAACCTGAAAACGGCGCCGTTCAGCATTTTATCAAAAGTAAAACTGCTGGTGATCCCCAAACCGGACAGCGCATTTACTGAACTGGAGAAATTTAAGATAGATCAATACATCATGCTGGTTTGCAGGTCGGTAGCCGAAATGGTTAAGTTTCCATCTTTTATCTCGAACAAAAAGTTCTCCAATATCGGCAATACAG
>Ga0206949_1356_pt1 | contig 10298 bp, 8 predicted proteins | sample Alteio_BWOrgHeat_40_FD_153240 | JGI IMG/M metagenome (GOLD analysis project Ga0206949, IMG submission 153240) | Enriched cells from forest soil in Barre Woods Harvard Forest LTER site, Petersham, Massachusetts, United States -... | ecosystem: Environmental > Terrestrial > Soil > Temperate forest > O...
TCGCGCTTAAAGCGAGAAACTGAATACTTTGAAGGGCAGATCGCGTATTCCAAATCGAGCTCGAAGGAATTCCGATTGCAGGATGACGACTGTGATGTCACGCAGATTACAAATATTTGCAAACGCGCGATTGCCGATCGGGCGAAGCAGATCGATAGGCTAGAAAACCCTTGGCGTCACGGCGTTCTCCCGCCGAGAGCATATGTTAAAGGCATAGGAGAGATTACCCTTCGTGTGGCCGAGCAGGTCTATGACTTCGTTGCCATCGCAATTAAGAAAAATCCCGACCATCGCTTAAGCGCGGACATTCGGGGGCGGTTAGATGTAACGGATAAAACGACGAAAATGATCCGCGAGATGTATTCCGACACTTGCAAATGGCTCGATGCCCTCTGTGAATACTTCACCCGTAGGATTGGGAATGAGGAATATGCCGAACTTGTGCGGGAGCTTTGCGACGTGCTTGTCACGCATCCCAATGTGCTTCCACATTTCGCGAACGTGAAGGGGATGACCGAAGCCGACAAGCAAAGCGAGAGAAGAAAGGCCCTTCGTGAAAGCCTGAAGGCACGATTTCCTTTCGAGCAAAGCAAAAAGGCGGCGACTCCCAAAACTCGTTGAGTGGCCGCCTACTTCGTGAACAGGCGTAGAGCGAAGGTTCCTTATGACTGAACCCAAACAAGCGCATGCGTTCAGCAATGGGGCCGATCTGAGAGCTGTTCCAGAGATAATAAGGCGCCTCATCGCAAATGCAGAACGCGAAGATGAACTCCTGCAGCAATTGTTCGTCGCGGCAGAATCTGGCGATTTGGATGCGGTCAGGAGCTTGGGTAGACAAATCGCAGGACCCCACACCAAAAAGGAGAACTGACAAGCCTGGTGAGTTTGAGCGCTTGGCCTGAGAATCCAGAGTTTGGAGCCGGGCCAAACACTGGCTGCCACCGGCTCCGAAGCCTTTCACTCATGAGGAATGGGTGAAGGCGATCCGATCCGATAACGCTCCGGATTGCGCCCGATAAACGCGGCGTTTTTTCCTCTTCAAGATGCCTTCTTTATACCCAGAAACTGCGTTTCGTCCGGAACGTCGGCTGCGAGCCGCGCGGTTGGTCAGAGTGAGCACCCAGGATCAGGCCACGGACGGTGGCCTCCAATCGCAGTATGATGTCACGGATCGGATAATTGCGGTGAACGGATATGAATTGGTCGCGTCCTTCGAGTTGATTGATATTTCCGGCGCTGAAGGCGGTACCAGCGAGGCACCGGAATTTCAGAGACTCCTGGAGATGGTCGAAAAACGGGAAGTCGATGTAGTCGTGGCCCGAGAGCTTTCGCGTATCGGTCGTCCAGATTCGATGAGCGCAATGCGAGTGTGGGATTTTTTTCGAAAAAGTGGCTGTTTAATTGCCGCGGGTGATCTCTCCATCGATTTCAGTTCCCCAGACGGTTTCCTTACCGGAGGGCTTCATGCGCTGCTGGCGGGATGGGACAGGATGGCACTTCTCCGGCGCATGATGGCATCGAAGGAGAGCAAACGGCGGCAGGGGCTTTTGCCGAGTGCCGACCTCACTTTGCCAACGGGCGTTTCGTATAATCGCGAGACGAACCAATATTTCTATAACGATGAGGTTTGGAAAGTTGTCGAGGCGTTCCGCCTTATCGACGAAGAGGCCGTCCGAAACCTGACGGAGGTTGGACGTTGAGTTGGTTTTCTGCCGTGGACGTTGAAGCGACTGTTGAAGAATGAGGCATTCATCGGATACCGGACTTACACGGAGAAGGCCAATCCGGCTGTAAAACGGACTCGGCCTGACGGGCGTCAAGGATACAGGCCGAAAATGAAGAGGGCTCCGGAGGAAATAATTCGCGTTAAGGTGATTGATCCGCCGGCAGTCACGATCGATCGCTTTCGTAGGGTGAACGCCATCCTGGACGAGATCCACTACAACTATACCCGTTCCAACAAAGAGACGCGGTTCGTTAATTTGTGCACGGTCATCGGACGGTGTGGCATCTGCGGTCAGCCGCTGTATTCGACCGCCAATGGGCGCATTCACGCTGACGGCTCGAAAGGGGTCGGGTTTTACGCGTGCAAGAGCCACCATCCCCGTTCGAAAGGAAGGCTTACAAAGTGCGGAAGTGCGTGGGTGAAACGGGAAACACTGGACGAGTTGATGATCGCGTTTTGCCAGCAAAAGCTGACCGATCCCGAGTTTCTGACCACTCTCATTCAATGTTCCCTCGCAAAATCGTCGGAAATCATTGTGCCTTTTCCAGATCGGACTCGCCAGAACGCCATCGATGCATTGAGGCGACGCGAAAAAAAGAATTTGGAGATGGCAGAAGCAGATTTGATCACGGTCGCCGAAGCGAGGGCGCGCCAAGTGGCAATTCACCTGGAAATTGAGAAAGTGCAGGCGTCAATGGAGTGCAACGTGCATCGACCCGGTGCCAGTCTGAACGTGGTAGATCTCGTGACGAAGGTCGTCCGCGGAGCGCTTGCCTTTCGCCGGCAAAGCGACCGGTTACAGATGAAGCTCACCATCGAGACCATGTTTAGCGAAGTTTTCTTCAGATTGCGCGAGCAGTCGATCGTTGCGTTCAAGTTTTCGGCCGAATTGCTCGGCAAGCTCGGCTCTGGATTGCCAACCGATATCATCAATCTCGACACACCGTTTTCCCTCATGAGGAAGATCCCGGAAGGGGAGAAGCATTGCCACGGATGCCGGAAGACACTTTTCCTCACCGATTTTAACAAAAGCCAATCGCGCTGTCGCGATTGCCAGAAACAGGGTAGAGAACTCCGGAAAGCGAGGCCCCTTACACTTTAACACGTAAAGTTGACTCGCTTTGCGTTGAGGAGATGAACATGTGCCTTCAGCGAAGTCTTGCCCCGTTCCCCACGACACCGGTCCAGTGACACTCATTGTGCAGGACCTTACGGAGTTCGGCCTGCGAGTGCGCGCAACTCTGGACCTGCCAATTCCCAACATTCATCCGATCGGCTCTTCAACTTCCTATGCGGCCTCGGTGGAAGGCGATTCCGGTTCGGAAATCTTGATGCCGCGCCTGTTCGTTGTTTGGCAAATCGGATGTCAGAGGGGGGGCGCCGGATTGCCGAGACCTTGGCACGGGGCGTCGATATCGAACAGGCGCGGGCCAAGGCGGATCAGGCGGATTCGGTAATGGGCGGTACGCTCTGATCTCCTCCGAATACTGACCCAGCTATTGCCTTGCACGAACCCCTCCAAGTCAGGCATCCTTCGCGCAATGAGCGCTAATGTTGTTGAAGTGCGTTTGAAACCACTTAAGGAAAGCAAAGCGCGCCTGGAGCCGGAGATGAGGGCGATACTCCGTCGCCGCCGGGGCGTCGATGATGATGTGATGCAACCGATTGGGGTTCGCTGGCGGACTGAGGAATGGGATGCGCCGCTGGATTTGCGCGTATTGCGTCCGCGCGCAATCGACCTCCGCAAATTGTGGAAGCTCACGAAGCAGAAAGAACCGCCCGGCATCGCAGCCACGCTCGGACCGAGCCGACCGATTCTACTCAATCATCTTCTCACTCCTTTTCCGCTCGATGGCAAGCCTCCGGTGAGCGTATGGGGACTTGGCTACGAATTTGTCGTCAGAGGCATCGATGACTTCCAGAAGGTCGATGTGAACACGGTAAGCGTGGTGCCGGATGATAAAGTGGTCCGCTTCGGGAAATTGAAGCAAGAAGTGAACCTAGGCTTGAAGTTGGGGGGCGAACTGGGCATCCCCGATGTTGCGCTCTCAGCACTTAACCTCGGGACCTCGGTGTCGCTGAGCGGAGCCTCAATGAGCGCCTCGACGGACCAGAATTTCCAATTCTCGGTGAAGCTTGACGTTACGCTCCGCAAGGTGGTCGGTGCCGGCGTAGGCAATGGCGGAGCGATGTGGAGGCTATTCCGGCAGGACGAGGCGCTGGACCGTCCGCACCCCCTGTTGCAGACTGTCCTCGTGCCGGAAGGTTCGAAAAAATTGCACTGCATAATCAAAACGTGGGCAAAGCAGGCCGGATTTCTCGGCACGCGATGGGGCGCGAAATTCTGGAATTACCAGGATCAGGAGTTCGAGATCGATCTTACGGCCTACTAGCTAACACGGCTCTCGTTCCCGCCCGTGACTTAAAACAATGTCGCTCGACCGGCTCAAACGCACGACTGCGCGGGTCGACATCGACGGCAGACAGAACGGCACGGCCTTTCTCATCGATCGCAATCACGTAGCTACCGCGCTCCACGTGCTAAATGGTAGGAAGCAAGTCGATCTCGTCTTCCCTGAGTGGCCGATCCGCGCCCGCACGCGCATCGGCACGCTCGCTTGGCAGGACCTGGATGACCTCGACATCGCTATCCTCGAGCTAAACAGGGAGTGCCCAGCAGATATCGACCCGATGCCATGGGTCACCAAACCTCCATCCGCGAGTGACGAATGGACCTCGTGGGGCTTCCCAGCTAAGGTTCTCAATGGTCACACGATGAAGGGTACCGTGCGAGACCCGAGGCTGCACATCGAACGCTGGAATCTGCGGATCCTACAGCTCGAGACCCCGGATGCTCGGGACGCTATCAGCGGAATGAGTGGCGCGCCCTGCATGATTTCCGGTTCGCTCGTGGGAGTGCTCACGCATCAACTCTACCGCAAGCTTACCGAAAAACGAAAGGAGATCCCACAGCCTTCCTTCAACGCCGTCTACGCGCTACCCATCTCGCTCCTTTTTGCCGGGCCGGTCGCGCCACCCATGTTTGAAGATGAGGATGTCGGTCAGAGCTTTGACGAGATGATCCGCATGGCCGAGATGCTGGCTCCCGAGGCCAAGGCATCTGTACTTGCGAGGGTACTACGTGCGCTCGATCGAGCGGGGATCAAGTCTCGCAAGAGGCTGAAGCTGCGCGAGAAGATTGCCCACCGGCTCGGCGCAGCGACTCGGCTGGTTGTTCACATCGTATGGCGCGACGGTAACACTGAGGCAGAGGCGCTTGCACAAACCGTGTACCGGCGGCTGACCCGCAGCTCAATGGACGACACCTCGCCGGGGCTGCGCGTTCCCACCTTCCTCCACAATCGGCCGTCGTTTCTCGGTGCTTCCGAGTCGAGGCCGATCGATCCGGCTCGGGTTGAGCGCAGCGTCATTTTGCTGCTTCTCGACGAAGCGATGTTTGGTGACGCGGAATGGAGGGAATGCCACCATCGCATCGCTAGCTTGAGTGAGCGCGATGTTGCTGGCGTATCGCTCTTACCGGCCGCCGTGGATGGACCGAAGTGGGCAAACCCATTCCGGGGGTTGTATGTCTTTAATCTGTCGGGGCCGGAAAAGGAATATCGTTTGTTGGTCGCGCTCGAAATTCATCTCTTGGGCGTCCTGATGAGACGCCCTACGGATTCCGAAGACAAAAAATATGCGCGGATTTTTGTCAGCTACGCGGTATCCGATGGTGACCGGTTCCCCTCCGCGATCCACGATCTCGCTAATACTACGGGAAAAGTCGAAGTCCTAGTGGACAAGGGCCAGTTGCGGCCCGGCGATCATTTTGAAAAGCTACTGAAAGCGTTGCGAGATACCGTGTTCGTGGCCTTTTTTACGGCAAGCTATCCCGGGCGTCCCTGGTGTCGGCGCGAAATGCTCGAGGCTAAGCGACTCGGATTGCCGATCGTCGTGGTGGATGCGCAGGATTCACATGTCGCGCGCCTCTTTCCGTACGGTGGCAACGTGCCATCGGTGAAATGGCGGAACGACGATAGGCTCGCCGTTCACCAAGTTCTTGAGGCGGCAACATTTGAAGCTCTGCGAGACAAATATGCGCGCTTGCTCCTGGACGATCACGCTCTGCAGGACAATTCACTGCGCAGCGCCCGCATCGTGACGCGAGCGCCAGAACTCCTCGATGTTGTGGAAGGTGGTCCGCTCTCTGGACTCGCAAGCTTATCGTCGTCGTCGGTCATCCTTCACCCCGACCCGCCACTATCCGAGGAGGAACAGCAAGTACTCCGCGCTGCTGTACCGAATCTCCGCGTGGTGAGCCCAGGACTAGCCCTAGCCGAGGCAGGACCTCTGCGCAAGGCCGGTTCAGGACTGCCGATGCGTATTGCGCTTTCAGCATCTCCCCCGGATGTCTACCGGCCAGGCATCGGAATCATGCACTTCGACGATGCGTGGCTGGACTTGATTCGCATGCTGTTGCTCGGCGGCGCATACCTTGACTTTGGTGGCGACCTGCGGCCTGGTGGTCTCACTGATCTGCTTATTCAAGTCGCGGAGCAGCGCTCGGATTTCGAGCAGCGGGGCGCGCGAAAGAAGGATGCCAGATCAGAGCGATCCACTCCCATCCGCAGCTACCTTGCGTGGCCGCTGCATTTCGCTCTGAAGGACCGATCTATCTCCCGGTTCGTCGATCAAGTCGAGTTTTTGAAGTTTCCGCCGCCTTCCACTAACGCCACAATTGTTACGCCTCCTAGCGTACCGCCGAAGGATTCCGCCGAGCGCTATCTCCTTGCTCGGAGTCTTACGATGATGCGCTGCGCCGTAGTCGGCAACGTGGACTCTATGGTAGTCGTTGGCGGTAGATCCACAGGTTTCTTCGGCAGATACGCGGGTGTCGTCGAGGAGATCTTACTCGCCATCAAGCGTAATAATCCGGTGTTTGTGCTCGGTGGTCTCGGCGGCGCAGCGGCCGAGGTGGGTGAAGCGCTTCTCGGCCTAACACCCAAAAGGCTGACTGCCGGGTTCCAACCCGATTGCGACGACGAACGTCAGTGGGTCGAATACTACAACGCAAGAATTCGCAACGAGGCGAAGGCCGACGAACCCGCGCCTATCGATCACGACGCCGTTATCCAGGAACTCAACCGCGCCGGCAAATCGAAGCCGAATGGCCCCATCGACTTTGCCGGGTTGAACAATGGCCTTTCTGCTGATGAGAACAAGCTACTGCTCACGAGCCCATCATTGCAGGATGTCGTGCCGGTGCTCATGAAAGGGCTACAGGGCTTGCTGAGATTGAAGGGTTCAACACCAACTAAACCACGCTAGCTAGGGAAATCCAGACAATGAGAGGCGAAGTGGGATCAATCAACCAGACTGCGGCAGACGTTTTTCGACGCTCGCGGAAGCGGGAAACGATGAAGAGCTCCGGCACTTTAGTTAGCCTGACGAGACGCTGCGTCGCCGAGCGCTTTCGCCAGCCCCGCTGCTTCCGCATTTCCAATTTGAAGAATTCCTGGGCACCCGTAAGCGGGTGTTGAAATTGGGCATGTAGCATCATCGATAACACCCCGAATTTCGTCGTCCCGTGACAGTTCCATCAGAATGACGTGAAGGCCCCATCGACTTTGTACTGTTCGGACGGTTCGGACGGCGTTTCGATGGTCTTGAGGATCGTTCGGAGCTTTATCAGGCGCAGGGCAGTCGCATCGTCCCGAGAAAGGGGACGTTGTGGTGTTCCCGCTCCTGCGAAATTGAGGGCCAATGCGTCCGAGTCGTCCGTAATACGACCCCCACAACCCGTCTTTCTGGGATCCGCAGGCGGACCTTTTGGGCCGACCGGCAAAACCCGTCTCTAACCTTGTCGACACGCAACGCGAAGCAGCCCTTTCGAGATCAAGATGGTCAAAGCCACCGGATCGCGGGTGCGAAAGAGTGTTTCGTTTTCGGCCACGGTGAGTCCATTCCAGGCAGTCGAAGTGCAGTCATCTTTGAGGAGCGCTCTGGCGAGCGTTCTGACCGCATCGGCCAGATCGTCCATGCGTTCCGGAAGGCCAAGGCGTTTCCGTTCGAGATGTGCGTCAAACTTAGCGGCGTTTTGCGCGTAAAAATCGTGGATCATCCATGTGGCATCTTGCAGCTTTGGCGGCGTTTCCTTTCCTTCGGCCAAGTCGGCCACGAGACCTGCGGCACCTCCAAATCCGCCGGCGACGTAAAGCGGTTTACGCGTTTGTAACGATCGCCACGCTTGCTCTACAATTCCGGGATAACGTCCGGCATAGCCATCGCCGTTTGCTTCGATCTGTGGTTCTGTCTGACCGCCAAGAACCACACGCGCGGACACATGGTCTTCCACGACTCGGTACATGTCCGAGAAATACAACGGCGAAGGTGGCTCATCCGGGAGTCCGGGTTTGGGCAATAGAGCTTCTACGGCAACGCCTGGTGATTTTCCGAGATGATGCAGCTCGATGGGAAGGTTGGGAGGCAAATCGTCTGACGAAACGATCGCTGCTTGATAGATGTGCAAGGCTTGTTCGTTTTCGCCAGCGGGCGGGTTGTAGGTCAGAACGAGCTGGACCAGTAGGGGCACGAAGGCATTTGCGCCAGAGCGGAAGTCGCCTCCGTACGCAATGGTGGCGCCCGCTGAAATGAGGGTGCGGGCGATGCACACTGTGGCGTGCACCACATGATTGTGGGTGAAACCGGCGCTCGTGTCCGCATCGGATGTGGCCAACAATGACATCGCGACCTGCATGCCATTGAGTGGCGAAGCCACATTGGCGGATCTATCGCAGTGGCTAAGGAACGAGCGAAAAGCGGTTGTTGGAGTGACGAGATGCAACCGCGGATGCGCCGCCTTGAGCACTCGACGGACGGCAGCAGGCAGTTCCGGATCAGGGTGCAAAAACAGTTGCGCGCAGTCGCTTTGCAACGGCCCGTGTGAGATGTCGTGTAGTCCCGGTTGACGGATGGCGATGGCGACGTCTTTAGGAAGGTTCGTTATCTCGATTATTCGTTTCGCTTCGCGGCAAAAAAAGGCTGCGCGCAACCATTCCACCATCGCCTGCGAGATTACGCGAGAGGGATTACCATCCCAAACCATGATAGGGTCGTTTCCGCCGTAGGGCGAGCTGAGGAGTTCTCTGCGCTGCGGAATCTCCACAATGAGAGTGGGAATTCCGTTCTGCTTGGCGAGGAGCGCTTCGAGCCGACACCACTCGCGCGAGCTATAGGCATCAGTCCGCACTAAAATCAGTACGCTTTGGGAAAGTTCCTCGCCGAGTTTCTCGCCGAGCGATTCGCTGGGCCGTAGGTCACCGGTATCGAAGAACGACTTTCCAATGGTGTCTATGGTGACAAATGAATGGATTTTTTTTGCCGCCTCGTCCGTGGCGGCAATATCGTCTTTGGCGTGGGAGATGAAGAGATTGATATTGCGGCGCTGAGTTTCCCATAGTTGCATTACCGCCAGCACAATCTCGTCGAGCGTCAACCGATGCGCATCCTCCTTCGCATAAAGCACCGCAAGTATTTTATTTCCAGGGAGTTCATTTTCGTTGTCGCGCCAATTCGCGGACAACGGAACCGGGAGCAAATGCCCAGCCCCAAGATAGGAGTGCCATCGTTTCAGGGTATCAACCACTTTATGCTTCATCAGATCTCCCGTTAGGTTTCCCAGCACGGGAATGATCACTACGGTGTCAGCGGCGTTTGTCTCCACTGCCTCCGCTTTCACTCCTGCCAGCACGGGAATTCCCGGTCCATGGGCTAGTGGATCGTCGATCGGACGCGTCAGTTTATCATAAAGGTCGTTGCCCAACCGTTGCGCCTCCTTCTGATCGGATTCGTGAAAATATACTGTCTGCAAGAGAAGGACTGGGCGCTTCATTGAAGGAACGGCTTTAGAATTTGGTCCTGGGCGATTGGAAAAATCCCGCTCAATTACGTATTGGGGGGCGCGCGGTCGAGTGCCATCGGCCCACCTGTTTGCAAATTTGACGGCAGATTAAAAATCCCCCGTCCACGCACTTGCTGCGTAGCGGAGTACAACGCTCGATCCACGCTCTCGATATCGTTTAACAGGACCAGGGGCGACGCCAATCCACCTCGTCCAAGAGGGTACGGGCTTGCTTTCCGGCGACTCGACGAGCTGCCTGCAACAAGTCATCAGAGAGTCGCTCTGCTTCTTGTTTGAGCAAATGCTCCAGTATCCACACCTCGTCCTCACGAGCAGTCATCATAAGAACCCTATCGTACGCCGCTGGTACGGCATTGAGAATCCGATCAAACTCTGAAGTGCAGTTGTAAAAAACCGCCTTCAGGGCTTCATACTCGTCTCTAGCGGCCGCCCAACGCCGCACTGCGGACACTGTAGGAATAATCATAGCGGGACGATGTTCTCATTCACCGTTAAATGCAACTTAAATTACTTGCGATGAGTTACTTATATAGCATTTACCCTGTTTTTTGTCAAGTGATCGGCCTCTTTGATCGGAGGCCGCGGCTGCGCAGCCCTGTAATTACGCGGGGATTAAGGGACTTTGTTTTCATTCGAAGCTTGCCTTCGGTC
>Ga0206949_1214_pt1 | contig 10288 bp, 4 predicted proteins | sample Alteio_BWOrgHeat_40_FD_153240 | JGI IMG/M metagenome (GOLD analysis project Ga0206949, IMG submission 153240) | Enriched cells from forest soil in Barre Woods Harvard Forest LTER site, Petersham, Massachusetts, United States -... | ecosystem: Environmental > Terrestrial > Soil > Temperate forest > O...
GTAGCTGCTCAGGGACAAGGCCTGCGTAAAGGTGGTGTTGCCGGAGATCTGCAGGGCAGCGCCGATGAAGTTGCCGACCGTCACTGGTCCGATCTGACCGGTGGCCGTGATGGCGATGGCGCCGGCGTTAATCGTTGACTGGGCCGTCGGGCTGCCCGTGTCGTTTACGGTCAGGAGCAATGTGCCGTTCTCCACCTTCGTAAAGGCGTTGCCGGCAGCGCCCCAAGCCAGACCGGTGTTCAGCGTGAGCGTCTGGCCGCCCGCAACGCCAAAGGTGCCACCGCCTGTGCCAATCGTAAAAGTCCTGCTACTGCTTCCGGTTGCATATCCGCTGAGCGCCAAAAACTCTCCGCCAGCTAGCGTAACGCCGTTTCCTGCGGCGCCCAGGTTCGCGTCGGCGAATGCGGAGACCGTGCCCTGACTGACGGTAATGGCGCCCGGGGTGGCAGCGGTAAACCCAAAGGTATTGCTCGAATCGCTCGCGCTTACACCGAGTTGCAGAGTGCCAAGGCCCGATTTGACAATGCCAAATCCGGAGCCGGTCAGGTTGTCGATTTGGAGACCTGCAACCACGTTGGAGGCCTGGGCAGCTTCCGCCACTTGGCCAACGCTGGCCACATTGCCAACGGTAAAAGTGGTGGTGGCGGTCAGCGCAGGCTGCGCCGTCAGCAGCAGGCCGTAGCCGTTCAATGTTTGAACGTTCAGGGTATTTCCGTTATTGTAAGGCAGCGCCGCAGCCAGGCTGATGGTCTTGTTCGCCGCTTGGTTGAACAGAGTGGTCGCGCCCGATTTGCCGACGATATAGCCGGTGGTGTTGCCCGTGCCGAAGGTTGCGGCCGTCACTTGCGACGGCAAAACAAAGCTGATCGTCTGCGGGGCGCCGGTGCCGTCTCCGTCGGCGACGAGGCCGATGCCGGAGGTGACGTTCGTGAAGGGAACGATAGTCGCCCCGGCGCCGAAGAAGTTTGCGCCGCTGCCAATCCCCAGGGCAGCGTTGGCTCCAATAGTGATTGCGCCGGTATAGCCCGAGGCGCTGCCGAGCGTCACCATGCCGATGGCGGACGTGGAAGTAGTGCTGCCGCCGATCGCCAGGTTGCCCGAGCCAGTCAGTGTGTTGATGGCAAAGTTGTTCGGGACCGTTTGTCCCTGGAACTGGCTGGCGCGCAGGGTCGAGGGCGCCGTCACGGTGACGGTGCTGTTGAAGATGCCGTTGAGCGTGCTGCCATTTGCGCTGAGCACGCCCCCGGCAAGAGTAACTGGATTAAAGATCTGAACGGCGCCGGAGACGACGACTTCACCGCCGGGGTTGACGGTCAGCGTGCCGCCGTTGAAGCCCATACCCGTTCCGAAGCCGAGCGCGGCATTGTTCTGGTCTTCGATCAGGCCCGAGGTGATGACATTGCCGCCGAAGCCGACACTGGCGGCGCCGACCTGCAGATCGCCGGCTCCGGTTTTGGTGAATGTTCCGTTGCCGGTGAACTGGCCGGCGCTCGAGAGGAACACCTTGCCAGTCGTGCCGGAGCCCGGAGTATTGATCGTGCCGCCGCCCGTGCCGAAGTTGAACACCTGGCTGGTCTGTCCATTCACCTGGCTGGTTGCGAGGAGGAAGTTCAGCGTGCCGCCATTGATGAAATTGATCGTCCCATTGACGGGCCCGAGTTGGTTGGTGTTATACACCGCCACCGTTCCCCCATTGATGGTCAGGCCGCCGGTGAACGGGGTGGTGTTCGTGACGAAATCGTTTTGCGTGCCTGAACCGCTGGCGGCAACGGAAAGCGTGATGGTATTTCCGTTAATCCCAGTAATGGTCGTGCCGCCGGCGATATTGACGCCAACGATCTGCTGGCCAACGACAAGGCCTGCCGCGTTCGAAACGGTTGCCGTGGTGGTGGCGTTCGTCGTCACGGAAACAGTCAGCGGCGCGAATTGGAAAGTTCCGAGACCGGTAACGGTCAATCCCCCGGTTCCGCTGATCAGCCCGCCAACGGTCAACGTCGTGCCGGAGGAGATGTTGGCGTTGGTATTGTTGCTGAGGAGAATGATGGGCGCGTTGATCGTGTTGTTTTGCGCCACGTTGTTGATGTTCGCGTCGTTCGCGCCGTTATCCATGTAGATAACGCTGCCTGCCGCGCCCGTGTTAATCGTATAGGCGAAGGCGGCATTCGGGTTCAAAGTCAGCGTGCCGACATGTTGCAGCCCGTCGACGGTCACCGACTGAGGGCCTGTGAGCGCGGAATTGAAATTGGCCGTATCACCGGTGTTTTGCGGCACGACGCCCCCGGCCCAATTGACGGCCGTGTTCCAGCTAAATGGGCCAGGCGTGCCCGTAGGAATCCAGTTGGCGTTGGCCCCACTGACGGGAACGTAGGTCCCGCTGATGACCAAATCGATGAAGCCGGGATTGGTCGTGGTATTGAGGGTGTAGGTGATGCCCGACGGAGCCGTGGGCAGCGTGAAATTGGAGGTCGAAGGAACCGCGCCGCTAAATTGCATCAGCTCATAAGTACCGGATGCAGTCGGAAGCTGGCCCAAGGAAGAGAGGCCGATATTCTCGCCAGACGCGATGCTGTAATTTCCCGCGATACTCAGTAAATCGCTATTGCTCGGGGTCAGGAGATCAAACTGAAAGGTCGCCCCGCTGGAGGTCGTGATATTCGTCAGCGTCAGCGGACCTGTGCCGACCGTGCCAACTCCACCCGGGTTGATGATGCCGCCGGAATTGACCGCAATGTTCTGCAAAGCGCCGCCCGCAGCCGTGCTCGAGAGAATGCCGCCGCTATTGACGACGATATTCCCGCCATTGGCCAACGTGGTGGCCAGGCTCGAAGAAAGCGTGCCGCCACCGAAGACGGTGGTCACGCCGCTCAATGCGTTCGCCGCGCTCACGTTGGTGACGTTCGTGCCGCTGATATTGGCCCCGTTCAGATAGGAGTTGGCCTGGCTGAGATTGGTTGTGCCGCCGGTAAGATTCAGCGAGATGAAGCCCGTGAAAGCATTCGCCACCGACTGGGCCACCGTGCCGCCGATTTGGTTGAATACGGGGAAGACAGCGGGATTGAGGAAGCCGGCAACGTTGGCATTCAAAGTTCCGCTGCTGATAACGAGCGGACCAGTGCCAATGGCATTGACCGCAGTAATGGTGAGAGTGCCGCCGGAGACGTTGGTGCCCCCAGTGTAGTTGTTGGCCACGCTGAGCGTGGTCGTGCCGCCGTTGACGGTCAGCGATTGCCCGCCGGTGAGGGCGTTGGCGATGGTCTCCGAAAGACCGGAATTGGAATTAGGGAACGTGTTGTTGCCGACCACGACCGCACCTGTGCCGAGGGCGCCGACCGCAGTAAGGTTGGCGGTCGCTCCCTGAATCAGAGTTCCGCCGCTAAAGGTGTTCGTATTGCTGATGGTAAGCGTGCCGCCCTCGTTTCCAAGGTTGGTGCCCGTGTAGGGGGTGCCAATAAGGAGTTGCGCGCCGAGACCGCCAGAGATCACTCCCGAGATTGTGCCGCCGCTTGCCGCAGGATTGATCGAAGCATTGCTGGCGAGGTTGATCGTGCCGGCGTAAGTGCCGCCTGTAAGCATTCGGATGGCTCCCAAATTGCCGCCAGCTTCGCTGGGTCCGTAGCCGTTGATCGTGATGGGGTTGGCGATGGAGACTGCCGCATCCAACCAAAATTGGCCGCCATTAGGGGAGGCTCCGGACGTGCCGTTGACCGTAATCGCATCGGCGGCGTTGCCCAAGTTCGTCTGGGCCACGATGACCAAACGCCCCTGATTGAGGGTGTACGTGCCCGTGAAGCTGCCAGTCGTGCCCGTGAGCGCGATGCTCGCCGGCGCCGCCGTAGCCAAACCGTTCAACATGACGTTGCCCGCGCCATTGATGACGTTGGGATAGGTAAGAGCGCCCGTTCCCGGCGCAAAGATGAGCGTGCCCGCGTCGGCAATGATTCCGGTGCCCAGCGCCAGACTGTTTCCCGCTTGGTTTCCCAATTGCACCGTGGTATTTAGGGGAATCGTGACCGTGGCCGTCGTGGTTCCAGCAGTCGCACTTCCCCCCGTTATGACCAAAGGCGAAGTCGTGCTGTTTTGGTTGATCGCGGTGACCGCAGTCCCGATGGCTCCCGTGATATAAACCGGGCCCGTGCCGGTGCTCGAGTTGGTGATCGTGCCCGTATTGTTGATCGCTCCGAGCGTAATGCCGCCTGAGGCCGCGCCCACCGTCGAAATCGGTGTGCCGATCGAGCTGTTGTTCTGAATGATGAGGTTTCCCGTGCCGCTGGTCGCGCCGGTCTCGTTCAAAGTAGCCGAGCCGCTCGTGTTATTGTTGATGAGCGTCGTCCCGCCCGATGCCACCACCAGCCCGCCGGTGGAGTTCAGCGTGGAAGAGGCGCTGTTTTCGATTATCTGAGTGACATTGCCCGACGTGCCGCCGCCGATCGCGGCGCTGATCAGAACGGTGTTTGTGCCGGTTCCGGAGTTCGTGATCGTGCCGACATTGTTCACCGCAACGGATGAAAGGGTGATGCCGTTGGCAATCGTGCTGTTGTTATCGTTCAGGATCAGGTTGCCCGTGCCGGTGATGCCGCCATTGACCGTCAGGAGTCCGATGGTTCCCGCCCCGCTGACGCTGTTCGTCAACGTCGTTCCACCGCTGTTCACCGCCAGCGCTGTGATCGTCAATGGCGCGAATCCTGACGAATTCTCAATAATCCCCGTCACGTTGGAGCCGATGCTCGCGAAGGTCGTGGCTGCAGTCGTGGCGGAATTGGTCCCGATCAAGGTGATCGTTCCAGCGTTATTCACCAAGCCATTGAAGGCGGGCCTGCCGGTGCCTCCATTGGTACTATTGACGACGGTGAGGTTGTTGTTTCCCGTGACGGTTCCGGTCAGGACGGTGCCAACCGTGGATGCGGTGATGCCGATGGTGAGCGTCCCGGTGGTTCCAGTCGAAAGGACGATATTATTCGCGAAGGTGAGCGAGTTCGTGCCGAAGAGGAGACTGGCAGCGTTCGCCCCGCTCGTGTCGCCCAGCGTCACAGTGCCCGTGCCCAAGGCGCTCGCGGAACCGAGCGCATTCACCGTGCCGGACTTGATCGTCAAGCCGGTGGTAAACGTGTTGGCGCCGGAAAGGTTCAACTGCGACGTGGCGCTGTTCTCTACGACTCCCGTCACGTTCGTGCCAATCACAGCGTTGATCGTCGTCGTGCCCGTGCCCGCGCCGATGTTAGTGATCGTGCCCGTGTTATTGAGCGCCCCCGTATTGAACGTAATTCCGCCGGTCCCGCCGTTTTCGTTGATGGTGAGATTGTTTGCCCCCGTCACACCGCCGGTAAAAGTGGTCGATATGGCCGTGCCAGTGTTGCCGATCGTCAGCGTGCCGGCGCCGGCATTGGTGGCCAGAACGATCGGATTGGCAAAGGTGAGGCCGTTCGTGCTGACCAGAAGGGTGGCGGCACTGTTCCCCGTGGTGTTTCCCAACGTCACCGTCGACGCGCTTGCTCCCAGTGCGTTGGCCACGGTAGCCGTGACAGTTCCACTTTGGATGGCAACCCCGCCCGAGAGCCCGCTGTTGTTTCCAGAAAGCACGAGTGTCCCCGTGCCGTTGGCGATGAAGCCAGCCGTGCCGGCCAGCGGGGCGCTGATCGTCGCGGTGGCCGCGTTCACCGTGATAAACGGCGTCGCGCCTCCTCCCAGTGTCAGTGTTCCGCCGGAAATCGTATAACCCGTAGTGTTAAAAACCAAACCGCCGGCGCTGATGCCGCCAGCCTGGACCGTCACCGTGCCGGCCGTGCCTGAGAAAGTCGCGGTGTCGAAGTTGGTATTCGACCATGCCGAATTGGTGGAAACGCCATCGTACCAAAATTGATCGGTTGGGGTCGTATCCCAATTGCCCGTACCGCCCAAGGCAGCCTGATTGCCGCTCGGATCCCAAAAGTAGGTGGCCGCACGGGCGAGCTTCGCAGCTCCCACGGTGAGGACCGTGGAAAGCACCAACCATGAAGAGAGGCGGCGGATGAACTGGGGAGATTGCGTCGCTGGCTTGCGAACGCGGCGGGACGATTTGGAATTATTCATAGGTGGCCGCATGTCAGACATTTAAAAAAGTGCAGGAGCTGGGTTCAGCCTTTCAGCGGCTGAAGCGTGGGGAGAATTTGGGAAAGAGCAGGATTGGGAATGGCCGCGCGAAATCCGAAGGCGCCTTGGAATCGGAAGAACGCCCTCCAAAGGAGGTAAAACTTGCGGCAAAAGGGTTCTGCTTGAGCGATCACCCAAGCAAACAGCCTCGAAAATGAGACGACAACAGGTGACGAATGGGAATCCGCGCAGGTGCAAGGGAGGAACGGCGACAAAAGTTGAGGGGGGAAAACTTGTTGGAGGCGGCTATTTTTACGGCGGTAATCGGATTGGTTCCAGCAAAAATTTTATGTTCCAATGTGCGTTTGACTGAAAGGGAGACGATCTCATTCAAACGGGTTTAAGACACATCCGGAGGCCTTCCCAAATGCGAACTCTCTTTTTCCGTCAAAACCCCGAATCCACATCATTTTTTCCATCTATTCACAATCCGGATGGGCTTGCGAATTTGCGCGGATTGAAGGATTCCGGACGTGACTCATGCTTGTTCCCCAGCCAGCGCCTCCCTCTTTCGCGGTCTCCCGTTGGGTGTTCGCGCGCGCACTGGGGGCGATTTTCTTTTTCGCATTCGCATCGCTGGGGCTCCAGATTCGCGGGCTGATTGGAGAACGCGGGATCGTTCCGGTCCGCGAGTTTCTCAATGCGGCCTACTCCCAACTGGGCCCGGCTGCATTCTGGAAAATGCCTTCGGTATGCTGGGTTTATGCCGGCGACGGTTTCCTCGTCACGCTCTGCGCGCTGGGCGTTGCGCTGTCGATCGCTCTGATCTGGGGATTCCGGCCAAGCCTTTGCGCGGCCCTGTTGTGGCTTCTTTATTTATCGCTCGCCTCCGTGTGCAGCCCTTTCCTGGATTTCCAATGGGATGGGCTGCTCCTGGAGACTGGGTTCCTCGCCATTTTCTTTCTCCCTTATGGCCGCCGGCCCAACTGGCGGAGGATGACATTCCTTTCCCGGATCGCCCTTTGGCTGCTGTGGTGGCTGCTTTTCCGCCTCATGTTCGAATCCGGCGTGGTGAAACTGGCCAGCCACGACCCGGCCTGGCGCAGCCTGAGCGCGCTCGATTTCCATTTTGAGACGCAGCCCCTTCCGCTCTGGACGGCGTGGTTCGCCAACCAGCTTCCCCACTGGCTGACGCCATTCCTCACCCTGGCGATGTTCGCGATCGAGCTTGTGGCGCCCTTCTTCATCGTTGCGCCACGGCGGCTCCGTCACATCGCGGCGTGGTCATTAATCGGGCTGCAAATCGTGATCCTGCTCACCGGGAATTACGCGTTCTTCAATCTCCTGACCATCGCGCTTTGCATTCCCCTGTTTGAGGATGCCGCATGGCCCAGTCGTTTGCGCGGGCGCATGAAGCTCAGTGTGACTTTTAATGCGCGAAGGCGGCCACTCTGGGTAACTCCCGTCGCCGTTCCGCTGGCCTGTTTCATTGTGATGCTCACCTCACTGCCGCTCTTCGCGGATTTTGGCTGGTTTCAGGAATCCACCGGTTGGGTGACGTCCGCCGGGCGCGCCCTTGCGCCGCTTCGCAGCTTCAATGGATATGGGCTCTTCGCGGTTATGACGACTTCCCGCCGTGAGATCGTCATCGAAGGCAGTGACGATGGCGTCCTCTGGAGGGAATATGACTTTTCCTGGAAGCCTGGGGAACTCGATGAAGGGCCGGGCCTCGTTGCGCCTTTTCAGCCGCGACTCGATTGGCAGATGTGGTTTGCCGCGTTGAGCAGTCCGGAGCAAAATCCCTGGTTCGTGCGCCTTCTGCAGCGGCTCCTGGAAGGATCACCCGAGGTGGTGGGACTGCTCCGGCGCAATCCTTTCTCCGATCATCCGCCCCGCATCGTCCGCGCGGTGTTTTACGATTATCACTTCACCCGGTTTGGCGACCCGGGATCGGCCTGGTGGAAGCGGGAGCCGCTGGGGCTCTATTATCCGGCGGCTTCGCTGAAAAGCGCGGGGCAATAAAGCAGGATTGCGCCTGGATCGGAAGATCCTCCTCGTCCTCGTCCTCGAAATTTTGGGAAGCTGTCGAAAACGAGAAACGAGAAAGGCCTCCTGGTTTCATCATTTCCGTGAGACGCGGGGCATTAAGAGAATGCCAATATCTCCATTCCACTGCCCGGATTTTCGAGGACGAGGACGAGGACGAGGACGAATGGAGAGCGCTCGCGAATGTCACGGCCTGCCGAAGGAGGGGCGCCTCGTTGAATAAAACGCAACGATTTGCGTCTATGCACCAACACCCGCTCACTGCCATGAAACACCTTCTTTCTGCTCAAGGTCTGATTGCCGCAATTTGCCTGGCAATCCCCGCCACGGGATTCAGTTCCGCCAATGATCGCGACAGCCATCCGGCGAAGGCCGATGGGACTCGCGCCGCCAGCCGGCACGAATGTGGAGACGACCACGACCACAGCCACGATCGTGGCCGCTACGATTCTCACGGGCACTGGCACTTTTACGGACCGCGGATTTTTGTCGGCGGACCCTTCTTCTGGGGCCCCTCCTTCGGGTTTTCCTATTCCCCCGGCCCTGCCTACTACGGACCGTATGACGGACCGGGACCCGGGCCAGGGCCCGACGTTTATCGCGGAGTCCCCGTGGGCCGCGGTAGCGTGCAGGACGATCTGGGAATGGAAGTTCAGCGGGCGCTGGCCGACCACGGCTTCTATCGTGGCGAGATCGACGGCGATATCGGGCCAGGGAGCAGAGCGGCCATCCGCGCCTACCAACAGGAACACGGGCTGGAAGTCACCGGCCGGATTGACAACGCGCTTCTGAGGTCACTGCACATCGACTGACGGGACGTAATAAGTAAACGGGAATCCACGATCCCACCGAGCGCCAGCGGTCGAAAAGCGCTTGGAGGGCGACGCTTCGTCGGAGCCCAAATATTCGTGGGCGGAGGCGGTAGACTCCTCAATCGAATTGCCTGGATGGGCGCCTGTTTAGCCATCTCCCTGCCATCTGTTCGATGGTCAAGAATTCCGCCGCCTCCGCCCGAGTATTTGGGCTCCGACGAAGCGTCGCCCTCCAAGCGTTTTTCGACCACTTGCGCTCGGGTGCTGCTGCCATCCGGAGCGTCCATGCATCTGGTCGGCGGACAGCGGCTTGCCGCAGGACGAGGACGATTTCCTACTGCCCTACTGCCCTGCCCGCCTCCTCACGCGTCCCCGGCAAACTCACCCACGCGCCGGAATTTTGCGTAGCGCTGCTCGAGCAGCTCCTTTGTCGGGATCTTGGTCAGTTCGTCGAGCTGCCGGGAAACGGCGTTCTTGAGATTCGCGATGGCCGCATTGTGGTTGCGGTGGGCGCCTCCGAGGGGCTCCGGGATGATCTCGTCGATCAGCTTCATTTCGAGCAAATCGCCGGCCGTCAATTTGAGCGCAGCCGCCGCCTCGGGGGCGTGCTTCCTGTGCTTCCAGAGAATCGCGGCGCATCCTTCAGGACTGATCACGGAATAATAGGCGTGCTCGAGCATGAGCACGCGATCGGCCACGGCGATTCCCAAGGCGCCGCCGCTTCCCCCTTCCCCGATCACCACGGCGACGATGGGCGTCTTTAAAACCATCATTTCACGGAGATTTACGGCGATGGCCTCAGAGATGTGGCGCTCCTCCGCGCCCACTCCCGGATAAGCCCCGGGGGTGTCGATGAGGGAGACAAAGGGCAGGGTAAATTTCTCCGCCAGTCGCATGAGACGCAACGCTTTGCGATAGCCTTCCGGATTGGCGCTCCCGAAGTTCCGCTTCAGGTTTTCCTTCAAATCCCGGCCTTTTTGATGGCCGATAACCACACACCGGTGATCGCCGATCCTGGCAAATCCGCCCGGCATGGCGCGGTCTTCGGCGAAGAGACGGTCGCCGTGGAGCTCGAGAAAATTGTTGAACGAAATCTGGATGTAATCGAGGGCGAAAGGGCGCGCCGTATGTCGCGCAATCTGCACCCGCTGCCACGGGGTGAGGTTCTCGTAAATCACGCGCTTGGTCTCCTCGATTTTGAGCTCCATCCGATGGACTTCGGAGTCAAAATTGATGTCGTTGGCGTGGGAATGCTTTTTGAGATCGGCGAGTTTATCCTCCAGTTCGAGGATGGGACGTTCAAATTCGAGCGGCAGCAGTTTCATGAAAAGGATTATTCGAGGGTCACGGAGGCGCCTTTATTC
>Ga0206949_1358_pt1 | contig 10255 bp, 11 predicted proteins | sample Alteio_BWOrgHeat_40_FD_153240 | JGI IMG/M metagenome (GOLD analysis project Ga0206949, IMG submission 153240) | Enriched cells from forest soil in Barre Woods Harvard Forest LTER site, Petersham, Massachusetts, United States -... | ecosystem: Environmental > Terrestrial > Soil > Temperate forest >...
CATCGTCCATTACATCGTGATGCAGTTTGGGGACCTTGCCACCGCATAGCTTGTGCATGAGTACAAAGGCCCGGTTAACGAAGTTGCCGAAGATATTGACGAGTTCATTGTTGGTGCGATCCTGGAAGTCCTTCCAGGTGAAATCGTTGTCTTTAGTTTCGGGTGCGTTTGCGCAAAGGACGTAGCGGAGGGTATCCTGCTGGTCAGGGAAATCGGTTACGTATTCATTGACCCAAACGGCCCAGTTGCGGGAAGTAGAGACCTTTTCGCCCTCGATGTTGAGGAACTCATTGGCCGGTACGTTGTCTGGTAATACAAACCCGCCGTGCGCTTTGAGCATAGCAGGGAATATAATGCAATGGAATACGATGTTGTCTTTGCCGATGAAGTGTACGAGCTTGGTATCTTCCTTGCACCAATAATCGCTCCACTGTGAAGTGAGCTCCTTGGTGGCGCTGATATAACCAATCGGGGCATCGAACCAGACGTAGAGTACTTTGCCCTCGGCATCAGGGAGCGGAACGGGTATGCCCCAGTTGCTGTCGCGGGTCATGGCGCGGGCCTGAAGGCCGCTGTCTATCCAGCTTTTGCACTGGCCGTAGACATTGGCTTTCCATTCGTCTTTCTTACCGTCTACTATCCATTCTCTGAGCCATTGCTCATATTTGTCGAGGGGGAAATACCAATGTTTGGTCTTCTTCTTTACCGGTATGGCGCTGCTGAGGGCGCTATGCGGGTTGATGAGCATTTCGGGTGAAAGGGTGCTTCCACAGCGTTCGCATTGGTCGCCATAAGCGTTCTCATTGCCACAAACCGGGCAGGTGCCGATGATGTACCTATCGGCCAGAAAAATACCCTTTGACTCATCGTAATACTGCTCACTTTCGCGCTCTTCAAAGACACCTTTGTCGAACAGCTTCTTAAAAAAGGCCTGTGCGGTCTCGTGATGGACCTTATTGGAAGTACGGGAAAAGATATCGACGGAGATGCCCATAGCGGCAAAGCTGTTTTTGATGACAGTATGATATTTATCTACCACATCCTGGGGGGTGATGCCTTCTTTCATAGCCCGTATGGTGATGGGCACACCGTGCTCATCTGTGCCACACACGAACTGCACATCGCGTTTGCGGGCGCGCTGGTAACGGACATATATATCGGCAGGCAGGTAGCAACCCGCCAGGTGGCCGATGTGGACCGGGCCATTGGCATAAGGAAGCGCTGCGGTAACTAAGTAACGGTTGTAATCCATAATGAAGGTGCAAGATAATTAATAGACGGCAGTTTTGGGTGAGGAGTGGAAAAGAGGGCGGGTGTATAGCGTAATAAAATTTGGATCATTGGCAACGTTTTGGCCGGAAACGGCATATATGATATATGGGTTAAGTTTCCTGGATGGGTTGTTAAGAATGTGATAAATTAAAATATTTTTCAGTGTATTGTGGAAAGTGATATGCAAAAGGAGCTATTTTCGCTGCCAATTGATTACTCACCTATAAAAGGATAAAAATGAAGCAACTATTCTTATTTGGAGCCTGCCTGCTGATGACCGCGGCGGCATTTGCACAACCCACCCTTACAGGTGCAACCAGTAATGCGGTACCGGGGGAGGGATTTATCGGACATTACTGTGATACCACGGGAGTGACGGCAGGAGCGAGCGGAGCCGGTGTGACATGGAACTATGCATCGCTGACAGAGACACAGGCTGATACGACGATATATGCGGGATGCACAGGTACCTTGTATTGCGATTCGTTCCCCGGAAGCACCCTATCGACTAATGACGGGATGGGTTATTATGAATATTATGTGACGGATGCGACAAAGTTTGGGCAGACGGGTAGTGGTGATTCATACGGGCTAGAGTATTATTCAAAGCCGCTGAACTTAATGATGTACCCGATGACCTACGGAACATTAAAACTGGATACGGCAGTGGTAGCTGAGCCAACCTACGGTGACTATACAACCTACCTGGACACACTGGCGGGTGATGGCTACGGGACACTTATACTGCCATCAGGTACTTACACCAACGCGCTTAGGGTACACTTTGTGACTATTTTGATAGACAGTTCCAATTATCTTGGGACGCCTTCTGTAGATACAGCGCGGGAAGATTTATACATGTGGTGGACGCCTGGATTTCATAACCCGTTGCTGCTGATGGGCTATGATACGTCGGCCGGAGCATCGTACCTCTCGAATGTGATATATTATACACAGGCACCTACGCTGGTGCCGTCGTCTATAAAGGGCTTAAATAGCTTGGGTGGGGTATCGATATATCCGAACCCGGCTGCTGACGAGGTGCATATACGGTATACGGCAACAGGCAATGAGCAGGCTACGATATCGCTGACAGATATGGTGGGCAGAACTGTAGGTGAGCGTCTGGTGGAAAATGTGACAGCGGGCGTGAACACAATTAACTATTCTGTGGCCAGCCTGCCGCCCGGGGTGTACCTGATGCGGATACAGACTGCGACCAACTCTGTAGTGAGACAGATAACAGTGGGTAAGTAGTCAATCAATTTTTTTATGGAAGCGCCGGAGCAACTGCTCAGGCGCTTTTTTTATGCATCCTTTTTGCCGGGTTTGGGTTTCAATGAGCTGACATATTTGAAGCTGGTTTCGAAATAAGGCGTTAGTTCTTTTGTATTTTTAAAGAGCTTGTCGGGTACTACGACATATTCTTTCTGAACGATGCCGTAGGCCTCACGAAGGGCTGTTTTATATTTTTTGAGGAAAGGGTCTATCTCTGCTTTGGGCAGCCGGAGGCCGAGGTTTCCATCATCGTCCATGAGAGAGAACATATGGCCGTTGTGGGAGGTGTAGGGTATGGTAGCACCCTTGCGCTCTATGGCGGGATTTGTGGCTATGAGCTTGTCGTAAAGTTCCAGTTTTTCGGCAGGGACGGCACTGCGTTCTTTTTTGGCTGGCATGGTGGATTTTTTTGAAAATAAATATACTAATTATCCTGTATTGTGGTAGTGGCACCCTGGTTTTTACCGCCCGGCGAAAAATAGCCGTTAATGGGTTATTTTTGCATTGCCGGAATGGCTGCGAACTCTTATGATCTTTTATAAATACCAAGGTACAGGCAATGATTTTATCCTGATAGATAACCGGGATGGCGGAGTGCAACTGTCGCGGGAACAGGTGGCGCATTTATGTCACAGACGTTTCGGGATAGGAGCGGACGGGCTGATGCTGCTGGAGCGTGCCGCGGGGTATGACTTCAGGATGGTGTATTATAATTCGGACGGAGGAGAGAGCACTATGTGCGGGAATGGCGGCAGGTGTATAACGGCATTTGCAAAGCACCTGGGCCTGATAGCGTCTGTAGCTGATTTTGTAGCTATTGATGGGCCGCATACGGCTCACATAAACGATGATGGCCTGATAAGCCTGCACATGAAAAATGTGGACGAGTTGCACATAGGCGACGACCATACGATACTCAATACCGGCTCTCCGCACTATGTACTCTGGGTAAAGGATGTGCAGACAACGGATGTGTTTAATGAGGGCAGGCGTATCAGGAACAGGCCGGAGTTTCTGCCGGGCGGCATCAATGTGAATTTTGTGGAGATGACACAGGGCAACCTTTCCGTGCGCACCTACGAACGGGGTGTGGAAGATGAGACACTAAGTTGTGGTACAGGTGTGACGGCGGCGGCCATTGCCGCTACCTGCTCTGAGACAGGCACCTTCAAAACTGTACTGACGACCCCAGGCGGACAACTGGAAGTGTCGTTTAGAAAAGATACGCCACACTCTGCAAAAGATGTGGTGCTAACTGGGCCTGCAGTGTTTGTATATAAGGGAGAAGTACTGCTGTAATTACTTTCCATTCATAGATACATAGCTTTCTATAGGTAGCCGCTTGGCAATAGAGCGGGCGAGTGTGGTTTCGTCGGCATATTCGAGCTCGCCGCCAAACGCGATGCCACGGGCAATGGTGGTGATAGTGATGGGGAGGTCCTTTAGTTGCCGGGCAATATAGTAAACAGTAGTGTCGCCTTCGATGGTGGGGCTAAGTGCCATTATGAGCTCTGTAGCACCTATGTCTTTTACACGGTCGTGGAGGGTGGATATGTTGAGTTGTTCCGGGCCTATGCCATCGAGGGGGGAGAGGATACCACCCAGCACATGATACAGGCCGCTGTATTGCTGCGTGCTTTCTACGGCGATCACATCACGGATAGTTTCCACCACACATATTTGGGCATGATTTCGGCCCGGATTGACGCAAAAGATACAGACATCGCTGTCGGACACATTGTGGCATTGCTTGCAAAACTTTACCTGGTGCCGCATGCGGGACAAAGCGCCGGTAAATTCATCGACCTCAGAAACCTCCATGCGCAGCAACTGCAACACCATGCGCAGGGCTGTCTTCTTACCAATACCTGGCAGCCTTGAAAATTCCTGAACTGCGTCTTCTATAAGCTTTGATGAAAATATCATTGTATTATACTAGCACATCCCTTTGTTAGGGCGCGTTGCAAATTTACGTAAAAGAGGTGTCTAATCAGCAATGACATTGATGTCGGTTTTCTATACTTTGTTTGCGTAGCGTTGAGCCCTTACAGTCTCTACTTCTTTAGTAATGTCATCAAGGGTGAGTGTGCTGTCTTTAGCTTTGTTACGTATTTTCTTAATGACTTTTAAAAACTCATCGTCTTTTTCTTCTTTGATGGCAATAAGATTTAAATAAGCAAGTGCCTTTAACAGTCTTGCGGCCTTAGGATTTAAAATGCCTACCCGACGTGTACTCATGATGTGAAGTTAAGTGCGTTTATAGAGATCCGTTCTCGTCCATTTTTTCAGTGTGCTGAAATCAACGGCATTTTTTTCATAGAAAGCAATTGCCTCTGTAACTGTTCTTTTTGTGTTTACAGGCTGGTTGGTTGTATTGACGTCATCAATTGAAAATGCGATCACCTCAACGGATTTTCCAACAAATTCATCAGGTAGATGAAGTAGCCAGGTATTTTCCGTGGGGACGATGATCTGCCTTATCATAAAATTGCTATTAATCAAAGGTAAGAAGTGTAATCGTCAAAATCACCATTGTAATTATGGAAGGTTACTATCAATATTACTCAATACAATTTGTATATTTGCTTTAAATGTTTGGTATGAGGAATTTTATTACAATAACTGTACTATTTATATTCGTTTTAGTTCATTTAGAATCCGCAGCGCAAGTGTGGGATTGGGCAAATGGTACCAGAGGCTGTAATAACTATGCACACTTTTCCGCAAGCGGCACTTCAGACGATGTATATGTTTGTGGTGAAACGTTTAGCGGAATGGATTTCACGACAGATACGATAAAGAGTATAGGTTACACAAGAGTGTATTTATCTAAGTTTGACACTGCCGGTAATTTGAAATGGGTAAAAACAAACACAGGCAACAATACAACAGGAAGGATTGGCGTACTCGGCCTTACCAGCGATTTATTTGGGAATGAATATTTGTTGGGGGCTTATGATACAGTCATTTCATTTGATGGCAATACTTTAAGAAACTCTTACCTTGGATCCTATACTGACCCTACTAAATTGTCATACTTGTTTCTCGCAAAATTTGACACCGCTGGTAATAATGAATGGGTGAAATCTGTTGGTGATTTTCCATATTCGTTTTGGAATATCGGAAACAGTTTGAGGTCTGATTGTGCAGGAAATCTTTATCTGATCTCTAATTTCTCAACAAATGCGCACATCGGGAGCTATTATTTTCCAAACTATGATACCTCGGAAAAAACTCATGATATGTTAGTGGCCAAACTGGATTCGAGTGGTAACACAGTATGGGCAAAGCATTTTGGTAATGATAGTGACGACTACGTAGTTAATATAGGCCTCACTCCGTCAAATGATATTTATTTGACGGGTTCTTTTTTTCACTATGAAATGATATTCGGATCGGACACTTTGACTGACACTAGTGGCTTAAAAGCGATGGCAACGACTTTTATAACAAAGCTTGACAATGCGGGCAATGTTCTATGGGCTAAAAAAAATGGGGACGGTACTTATGCGGCTTATATTAGTGATATTGCAGTAAATTCAAGTTCGGAAATGTTTACTTTGGGTTATTATAGTAACAATTTCACTCTTGATACTTATACGTTGCCTTATGGTTCGGGGTCGTACAGTTACCTTGCTAAATATGATGCTTCGGGCGGCCTGTTATGGGCAAAAACAATGAAAGGCACATATGTATATTCAGAAGGAGTTACTTTGGATGGATGTGATAATGCATGGGTGCTTGGCCACTTCGGTACTAGCAGTGTTGTGGCAAATGATACGATGGACGGACATATTATTAATCCTCCTGTTAAAAATTTGGACCCATTATTTATTTCCGGATGGTCTTCTGCAGGAAGTTATATTGGTACCTCGGTATTGCCGTCAGGCGGTAGGTCAAGTGATAAAATATCGATAGTTACCGGGAAAGACAATACTCTTTATATAATTGGCAACAATACATTAGATACTATGCAGATCGCCAGTGATTCTCTATATGGTACTTCCGGGACTACAAATATGTTTACAGCCAAGTATGATCCACAACTAGCGTGCGGTGTATATTATTATCATAACTGTAAAGAAGAAAATCCTTTACTTACTTCTGAATTGAATTTGGGTGCCACTTCTGCCAGTATAAATATTTATCCAAACCCAACTTCTACAGAATGTACTATTAGTTGTGCCGACAAAAATGCCAACTGCTATATTTATGATATAACAGGACGACTTATTAAAATGTATGCTCTTAAGAACATAAATACTAAGATTCCCGTGACTGACCTTACACCCGGCGTTTATGTCTTTAAAATTGAAGCCGCAAATACAGTGACGACATTTAGGAAAGTTGTGGTTTCAAGGTAAAATGCCATTCCTTTCTACAAGTGAATAAACGCCACCTCTGCTTCATGACCAAACGCAGTGCGGATGCGTTCTGGATGGGTGTCGGTGAGTATTACCTGACCGAAACCATCGCCGCGGATGATTTGGAGGAGTGCTTCCATGCGGTCCTGGTCGAGTTTTTCGAAGATGTCATCAAGTAAAAGAATAGGCAGATGGCCGAGTGTTTTGCTGAGGTAGGCGTATTGTGCCAGTTTCAATGCGAATAAAAAGCTCTTTTTTTTGTCCTTGTGAGCCGAATTGCTTTAGCTTCAATCCGTTCAGCTCAAATTCCCAGTCGTCTTTGTGTATGCCACGCAGTGTGCGCTGATAGCGGAGGTCGTATTGCAGGTTTTGGTCGAGCCAATGCTGCAATGTTTTTTGGGAGAGATCGCTCGTGTAGGTAACTGCCAGTTGTTCTTTGCCGCGTGACAGCAGGTGATAAAAATTAACAAGCAATGGCATGAAGACCTGTAAAAACGTAGTCCGCTGCTGATAAATATATGCGGCATCGCGCGACATTTCGCCATTGTAATATTCGAGTTCGGTGTTGTTTTCGGCAGGTTTGTAGGCCTGTATTTTCAACCAGGCATTGCGCTGCAGTAATACTCTCTGATAGTGCATGAGATCTTCGAGGTAGGTTTTGTCGACCTGGCCGAGGATGCCGTCTATCCATTTCCGGCGTAGCTCGCTGCCACCGTTTATCAACTCCGTATCATCGGGCGCTATCATTACCGCAGACCAAGCTCCGATGTGATCTGTTATTTTTTCGTACTCGATGTCGTTCTTATATATTTCTTTTTTTCCTGCCTTCCATTTACAGGTGATGACTTCGGGGCTGCCAGCGCGATCGAACACCCCCGAGAGCCGGAAGCCATCGAACCCGTTCTGTACACTATTTTGCTGGTAGGCGCTAAAGTAACTCTTGGTATAGCATAAATAATAGATTGCATCGAGCAGGTTGGTCTTGCCGCTGCCATTGGCGCCTGTGATGCAGGTGACAGGGCCGGGGAAGTCGTAGTTTGCCGAAGCGTAATTGCGATACTGGACGAGCGTTATTTTATTAATAGTGTTCAAAGGGCGTTATTGGAAGCAAAAATTTTTATAAATTCGCACAAATTTAAACAATAGTGCAGACACCGTTCGGTAAGGAAACATATTTGTATTGGTATGAGATCATGCTATTGCTGCGCAAATTTGAAGAAAAGGCGGGGCAACTGTACGGCATGCAGAAAATACGGGGTTTTTGTCATCTGTATATAGGGCAGGAAGCTATAGCCGCGGGCGCAATGACCGCGATGCGTGATGATGACAATATGATCACGGCTTACCGTGACCATGGACTGGCGATAGCCAAGGGCATCCCGGCAAAGGAGTGTATGGCTGAACTGTATGGCAAAGCGACCGGCTGTACGAAGGGCAAAGGAGGCAGTATGCACTTCTTCTCTAAGGAAAAGCGTTTTTTTGGCGGGCATGGTATAGTGGGTGGACAGATAGGGCTGGGGGCAGGAATAGCATTTGCGGAGCAGTACCAGGGAACAGACAGGGCAACGATTTGCATGTTTGGAGATGGCGCTGCGCGGCAGGGACTGCTGCATGAAGCTTTCAATATGGCGGTACTGTGGCAGTTGCCCGTAGTGTTCATATGTGAAAACAACCATTATGCAATGGGTACATCGGTAGAGCGTACTTCAAAAGTACTGGACATATACCGACTTGCTGATGCATACGACATGCCGGGAGACACTGTGGATGGTATGAGTTGTGAAGAGGTGCATAAAGGCATAGAAAGAGCGGTAAAGCGCGCCAGAGAAGGTGGCGGGCCTACTTTCCTGGAGATAAAAACATACCGTTATCGCGGGCACTCTATGAGCGACCCTGCCAAGTACCGTACCAAGGAAGAACTGGAAGAGTATAAGGAAAAGGACCCGATAACACAGGTGCTGAAAACCATTACTGAGAATAAATGGGCCACAGACGAACAGATAGAGCAGATCAATGAAAAAGTGAAAATGGAGGTGGAAGAAGCCGTTAAGTTTGCCGAAGACAGCCCTTACCCGGATGATAATGAATTATATAAGGATATTTATGCAGACCAAAATTATCCGTTTATAGTTGATTAAACCGTTAAAGGTATTACATTTGCAATCTGAAAAAAGTATTATAAATCTTAATCAAGGGAAGTTTAAAACCAGTATCAATTAGAAAGTAATTATGGCAAATTCATCAAGATCGACATCTCCTGTGAAAGAAAGGGAGTATAAGGATGAGGAGATCAACCCATTGACCCTAGGTAAGATCGAAACATTTTATGAAACCAATAAGAAGCAGATCAGCACCGTTACAACAGTAGTATTGGTATTGGTTTTTGGCACAATCGGTTATTTTAAGCTGTATAAAGGCCCTTCTGAAGATAAGGCGGCCACTGCATTATCATACTGCCAGCGTTATTTCGAAGCAGACTCGCTGAACCTGGCGCTGAACGGCGACGGTAAAAATCCGGGATTTGCAAAGATAGCCACTAAGTACAGCGGCACAGCTGCAGGTAATGTAGCACATTACTATGAAGGTATCTGCCTGCTGAAAATGGGCGATCCGGGTGGCGCTATCAAGGCTTTGAAGGCATTTGATGGTAAGGGCACTTTGCTGGGCAATATGGCAACAGGCGTACTGGGCGAAGCCTATGTAGAAACCGGCGATAATGAAAAGGGCATAGAAAGCTTTAAGAAAGCGACATCTGATAAAAACGACGTATTGGTTACGCCTATGTTCCTGTACCAATTGGGTATGGCTTATGAAGCAACCGGTAAAACGGCAGAAGCAAAGGATGCTTTCAAACGCATACGTGACGAATACCCTAAAAGCATGCATGCGCGTGATATGGACAAGGAACTGGCGCGCTTAGGCGAAGTGAACTAATTATTTACTTTTTATATCATTCCCCTTTTTACCTTTGATGGCGAAAAGGGGATTTTTTATGGCGCAATCGAAGGATAGTTTTAGTTTACTGGATACACATTTACTGGCAACTTTAAAATTGGCCAGGGTAGCCATAGTGCATACCGAATGGAATGATAAGATAGTGCGCGAGCTCAAAAATGGCTGTGAGGGTATCATTCACAAATTTGGCGGCGATATCATTGAGAATATAGCTGTGCCCGGCTGTTTTGAACTTCCTTTTGTGTGCAGGCAAGTGTGGGAGCGCAGCAAAGACAGTGACGATAAGCCAGAAGCGATCATAGCTTTTGGTGCAGTGATCAGGGGCGGGACGCCTCATTTTGACTATGTGTGCCGGGCGGTAACAGATGGCATACTGCAGTTGAACC
>Ga0206949_1359_pt1 | contig 10255 bp, 7 predicted proteins | sample Alteio_BWOrgHeat_40_FD_153240 | JGI IMG/M metagenome (GOLD analysis project Ga0206949, IMG submission 153240) | Enriched cells from forest soil in Barre Woods Harvard Forest LTER site, Petersham, Massachusetts, United States -... | ecosystem: Environmental > Terrestrial > Soil > Temperate forest > O...
CACACGAGCCGTGCTCTTTCTTGCCGGCTTTATCTGTTGTTGGTAGCTTGCTGTATGCGCCGTCCCCTGGCAGGCAGGCCGCTCAGCTATGGTATGCACTTCATCTCTTTTATAATGCACCGTATACAATGCGCTGCCGGTATTATCTGCCGGGTCTATGAGTGCCGTGTTGTCGTCATCATAGATCATAGCATGAAACCCGAATACAGTGAAGTCCAGCTTTGCCGTCACCAGCGGGTTGTCTGTAGCCACGGCGGTAAACACCTGCAACTGGGGGTATTTGGCAGCCAGCGCATCAGGGATCAGTGATGAACGCCATACTTTAAAACTACGTGTAGTCCCGCCCGGCATCGGCAGCTCCAGCACAACGCCTTGCTCCGGTATCACAGACAGATTGAATAGCCTCGACCTGATGGCGGCCTCATCTGCACTATATACCAGGTATTTCCGGGGATGGCCCGCACTGGCCTCTTTCCCGGCTGTATGACTGTCTATCAGTGTCCACAGTCCTTTCCCCTCAGTAATACCTGGGGTGATTAGTCCGGTCAATAAAAAAAGCAATAGTATTATTCTTCCCATTCTGTAGCTGGTATTCTTGTTTTGACGCTCTGACACTGATAAAGTTTACAAATTTATATCATTTAGTGTTTAAAAAGGGATAATGTAACTTTTAATGATAAGATCGGCAAGAAGTTCTACAAAAAAATTGATAGTAGATGCTAAGTGAGGGTGCCCTGATCAGTGTTCACCGACTTTTTGCTGAAAAAAGCGTCCATGGACGAAGGTGCAAAAAGGATTGATATATTTTTTCGTTTATGTCAGGTCATCTAAAGTACAGACAACCATCTTTTTATACTTATCGTACTTTATGACGCATCTGTAATACGGCATGATCGCTTCTCTCGTTCTGCTTATTTCGCTATATTTGTTACCGTACAGATAAGCCATCCGGACCTAAGATCAGCTGCTTATCCCGATGGAGGTCAACTGTTTTATTACAACGGTGGGCCATATCGAATAGCGTTGGTAAAATCGCAAATCAGCAATTAATGACAATTATGTATTCTGAACAGTCTACCATCGGCAGGGATATCCTGCCTCGTTTCCGCAATATGCTGAAAGCTATTGCCCCTGTATGCCTGATCTTGCTGGTGGCCAATCTGCAGGCCAAAGAACCGGTGAAGAGTGGCAAAAAACCTGCTGCCTATATTGAGCCTAAGATGGTACATGTGGATGGCGGCCAATTCAGGATGGGAGATAACCGGAGAACGGATGAAGTAGAAGAGATGCCTGAACATATTGTGAACGTAAGCAGTTTCTCTATCGCAAAATATGAGGTGACTGTGGCGGAGTTTCGTAAATTCATGAACAGTCACACTTACAAAACCGATGCAGAGAAAGATGGGCTGAGCTGGGTATGGGATGGCAAGAGCCTTATCTTAAGCAAGTTTGGCGTTACATGGGAATGTGACGTACTTGGCAATAAGCGGGTGCATCAGGAAGACCACCCGGTAATGCATGTGAGCAGGAATGACGCGATGGCCTATTGTGCATGGCTGAGCAAGCAGACTGGTAAAAACTATCGGCTGCCTACAGAAGCGGAATGGGAATATGCAGCAAAGGGTGGCCCGCATCAGGATACTTTTCAGTATAGCGGCGGTAGCAATATGGACAGCTTGGGGTGGTATGCCTATAACAGCGGGCTGGTGGAACACAAGGGCGGGCTGAAAAAACCTAACCGCCTGGGTATCTATGATATGAGCGGAAACATGTGGGAATGGTGCAGCGATTGGTTTGGCATGTATATAGCGGGCGAGCAAACCGACCCTAAAGGCCCTGCTACAGGCGAGGATGGCGTGCTGCGGGGAGGTGCCTGGCGCTACTTCCCTATACGTACACGTTGCACCGCGCGCCGTCAATGCTTGGCGGGCTTCAACGGCTGCGGCATAGGTTTCAGGATAGCAGCGTCTGATCCCAAAAAGTAAAGCCACTTTTATTAATTTCACGGCCCATATGCAAACAGATATGTTGCGGTTGTCCTACACACTTGATAGCATAGAAGCCGCTGCCGCACGTTTCTGGCAGGAAACGCTGGGCTACAGGGTATTTGCGTTCAGTGGAGAGATGGGGGCAGGGAAAACCACCTTCATACATAAACTGTGCGACCACCTCGGTGTAACAGACGCAGTGAGCAGCCCCACCTTTGCACTCATAAACGAGTACCACTTTACTGATGGTAATGGTGTGGATCAGTTGATCTGGCACATGGACTGGTACCGCCTCCGGGATAGCGAAGAGGCCTTCAACGCAGGCATGGAAGATGGCATAGAACAGGCAAGAGCTGGAAATGCGTTCTGCTTCATAGAGTGGCCTGAAAAAGCGGCAGAGATATTGCAACCTCCTTATCTGCGGATAAACATTGAAACCACAGGGGATGGAGAAAGGGAAATGATCATAACACCGGTACTTTAAGGCTATTCTCTATGCAAAAAACCGGCGATTCAGGGCCCCTAACATAGTTCGCAGCAGGGTTGGGGTTTCCAAATATTATGCTTACTTTGCAGTTTGATAAATAACCGATAAAACTATTGTATATGTATTTGAATGGTACAAGATCCTGTGTGCTAACGCTTTGCTGCTTTATGTCGTTATCCGTCCTCGCTAAGGATGTGAAAACGGTTAATGCGCAGGGACTGCAGAAGCCACTATGCTTTGTAGAGAACAAAGGCCAGGTGAAGGGTATAGATAACAATACCCGTTACGATATACAATACAAATTGTCTACGCCTGGCATGGGCCTGTACGTAGGCAGCGCACAACTGCACTATCAGTTCAAAAAAACGGAGGGCGAGGATGTGGCCGATATGAAGGTAACAACCTATGACATGGGTGTTACGCTGGTTGGCGCTAATACACACGCAAAAGTGGTAGCTACACAGGAAGAGGAATATCACGAAAATTACTACTTCGCTCAATCCGGTGATAACGCGGTAGTAGCGCATGCGTATGATAAGGTAGTATATAAAGATGTATACCCTGGTATCGACTGGGTGCTGTATGTAAAAGATGGCAAGGTAGAATATGACTTCGTTGTTCGCCCCGGCGGAAATGCGCATGATATACAGATCAGGTATGATGGTGCTACAGCACTGCGCAAAACTGAAGATGGCGGCATATATGCGGAGACGCCTCTTGGCAGTGTAAAAGAGAAAACGCCATACTCTTATGAATCAGGAACAGGCAAGGCCATAGCATCGGCTTTTGTATTGCATAACAATGTAGTAAGTTTTGAAACCGGGGCATACAATGGTTCGCTGACCATTGATCCTTACCTGTTGTGGAGCACATACTTCGGAGGTGCTAATGAAGATGTAGCCACATCAGTGAAGGAAACAACCTCGGGAGTCACATTTGTTGGTGGGTTCACCTCCAGCACTGGACTCAATACCATTGGTTCTGTATATTTTAGTGGCCCGCCCGCACCAGCTGTTTTTGAAGCGTTCCTGGCTAAATACAATACCGTGGGTGGGCTGCTGTATACTACCTACTTTGGTGGTGCCTCAGCTACCACCACTAAGTGTACTTCTATAGCGCTTGACAATACTGGCGGTGGCAACCCCAACGTGTATATAGCAGGTTTTACCAATAGCAATTCTATTGGCGCCGGCGCCGTTACTGCCTATCATGCCCTCAATGATGGTTTTGTAGCCAAACTGAATAACGCAGGTACTGTTACATGGCGTACTTATTTCGGCGGACTGAAAGACGATTACATTAATGCGATAGTATGCGATGCATCCAACAACATATACATTACCGGTCAGACTGCAAGCAGCACTACCATTGCATCCGGCGGTGCATATCAGGTATCGCTGCAGGGAATAAACGATGCATTCGCCGCCAAAATAAACGGCGCCACAGGAGCGCTTACGTGGGGAACATACTACGGCGGCACTGCGCAGGAACAGGGCTTCGGTATTGCGCTGGATGCATCTAACAATGTGTACATTACCGGTCAGACAAACAGTGTCATTAGCGTAGCTACGCCGCTTGCGTACCAGACATTGCTAAGCGGAACAAACGATGCATTTGTTGCGGAAATCAGTTCATCTGGCAATGCACTCGTTTGGGGTACTTATTACGGTGGCCCGGATATTCCCGGATTCCCCGGCACAGAACAGGGTAATGGCATCATAGTAAACCAAACTACCGGGGCTATAGCAGTGGTGGGCAATACCACAAGCGCCAGCGGTGTAGCTTCAGTGAATGCTGACCAAACCAGTTATGGCGGCGTGCAGGATGCATTTGTAGCTTATTTTAACGCGGGTGGTACACTGGCATGGAGTACCTATTATGGTGGATCGTCGCTCGATTATGGTCAGGGCATCTGCTTCGACAATACAAATAACCTGGTGATAGCAGGTGGCAGCTTTAGCACGAATAACATATCGTCACCCAGTGCATCGCAAGGCAGCAATGCCGGCGATTACGACGCCTATATAGCCAAGTTCAATACTATGGGCCAGCGCCTGTGGGGTACCTATTTCGGTGGGTTGTACTACGACTTCGCAAATGCTGTGACATGTGATGCCAACAACCAGGTGACCATCGCCGGTTATACTACCAGCGCACCAAGTTCGGGCATATACGGTAGCGGCGGACTCGCTACGGCGGGCGCAGCGCTGACCACCTTCATGGGAGGCACTTACGATGCATTTATATCGCAGTTCAAAACCGATACCTTCCTGCAGATCAACCAGCGCTATATTGACACACTGATTTGCGCGGGCGGTGTGCTGAATGTGAGCTTTACAGTAAACCACAACTTCCAGCTCACCAATACCTTCTTCGCGCAGTTGTCTGATATTACAGGCAGCTTTACTTCGGCTACTACTATCGGCAGCCTGTCTTCTAATACTTCAGGTACCATTACATGTGCTATACCAGCAGGTATAACGCTGGGAACCGGCTACCGCGTTCGTGTAGTAGCACTCAATCCAGGCTACACATCACCCGATGATTATTACGATATTCATATTGTAGCTTCGATTCCGCCTACTACAGCAAGCGGGCCATCTCCTTTATGCGTAGGGGGTAGCATGTTGTTGAATGATAACGCGCCGTATAACGTTACTGCATATAGCTGGTCAGGTCCCGCTACATCTGGTTTCAGTGGCACTGGGTTCACAGCAACTACTCAAAACCCAACTAATAATGGCTTAGCAGGGGCAGGTATTACAATGGCAGACTCGGGTGTCTACTATGTGACCACCAGCCACAATGGTTGTCCTGATGTTACTTCTTCTGTGAATATAGTTGTTAATAGTATTATACCTCCTACACCCACACTGAGTTCCAGTACACCAATATGCGATGGTACTAACTTCAATTTGTATGCCAACCCTGATACTACAGTTTCTGGTCTTACTTATACTTGGTTCGGCCCTGCGGGATACACATCTGCGGCGCAGAATCCCGTGGTTACTGGTGTCACCACTGCTTATTCAGGTACGTTCTTCTTAGCAGATAACCTGAACGGATGTTCATCTGCTTTCGCTTCTATAAATATAGTGGTCAACAACACTACACCGGCGTCCGTTTCTATCAGCGCCACACCGGGTTATGATCCTATTGGTGGCGGCGACACCATTTGTTTCGGAACAAATGTAAGCTTTGCGACTACAGCGGTCAACCCCGGTGTTTCGCCACACTACCAGTGGTATAGCGGACCCTTTACGCCTATTGTAGGCGCTATGTCTGACATCTTCTCGTCACCATCCCTCATCGATGGCGCACAGATATATTGCGTGATGAGCAGCAGCGTACTTTGTCCGTTGCCGGTGAATGCAACCAGCAATGTGATTACCATGAATGTGATCAACAATCCGCCCGTAGTGAAGATATTTGCGAGCCACAGCAGTGTGGTGCCGGGCAGCAATGTAACGCTCACCTCCGCTACATACAATGGTGGCATAGGCCCGTTGTACCAATGGCTGGATAACGGTATTGCTATTGCCGGGGCTACCAATTCCAGCTATATAATGAAGAATGTAAGGAAGGCGGATACGATAACCCTGCAGTTAACCAGCACTATGCTATGCGCAACACCCGACTATGGTATAAGCAATCCGATCATCGTACAGACCAACGAAGGTGTAGCCAATATGGTATCCGTACTTGGGAATATCGAGTTGTTCCCTAATCCGAACAACGGTAGCTTCACTGTAATCGCCGACTGCGATGGTGGTAACAATAGCACGGTGACTATCGAAGTACTCAATACATTGGGCCAGGTAATATACAGCGATGGCGCTACCGTACAGAATAATGCACTGAATAAGAAAATGAGCCTGCAAAATATACCGGATGGTATATATCTGCTACGCCTGTCAAATGAAGCGCAAGGTAAAACATTACGCTTCACTGTAAACAGGTAGCATAACTGCAACCAACGTAAAAAACGCCCAATTACCGGGGCGTTTTTTTATGCCCTTTAGCGGCTGATACGCACCAGCAGCGCAGCCGTAATATCAATATTATGACTGAGGTTCGTATTGGCGTTGTGGTCGTCGATCACGCCAATCACACTTTTATAATAGTCCATCCCCAGGTTTAGAGAGGTAAGTCGCCCCAGCTTCATATTTACTCCCCCACCGGTATTCAATCCCACATCATAATTGTTGAACATAAGCGGTGTCGCAGGTTTTATCTCCGTGTTACTGTTAGTAGCCGTGCCTATCTGCGTCACGAGTACAGCAAATGATGGGCCAAAGTGTATATATGGCCTGATGGTGCTATACCTGTCGCCCATAAAGAAGTAGCCCTGCAATGGCATACGAATGTATTGGGACATAACGGTTTCTTTAGTTCCTTTATCCATAAGCCGGTATCCTTCCGAAGAATACGTAAGTGAGCCACCCCATGCAAAATACTGGCTGCTGAACGCCATTACATTAATGCCTGCATATCCTGTTGGCATTATCTTCTCCGTACCGCTGAGTTTGTTCACCCAGCTATCTCCAAATCCAATCGTAGGCCCGATCAATACATCCCTGAAACCACGCACCTGTGCGGTCAATGGGGTAAGCCCCGTCATAAAAATGCCTGCTGCTAATAGTAGTATCTTTTTCATAGTCGTCCCGTTTGTCTCGCGATACGATATAGAAATTCTGTGCCGCTATCCCGTCATTTGCTGTCTGGCCCTGATTTTTAACTTATCTGATTCTTTGCAGATCGAAACCAACTGTATTATAGTATCGTAGCCTTTTCAATTGCAAGGTTTTTCCTTAACTTTATTACATGGAAGAAATGTCTACGATTACGGAAGTGATAGCCCACCTGAAGAAAGTGGGGTATGTGGAAGATTTTAACTTGCAGCAAAATGCCCTCGTATGTCGGGATGGGCACTTCAGCGTCTTTCATGATGAGTTTGTTATAGACAAGGCGTACCGGTTTGAAGGGGATAGCGACCCGGCTGATGAAGCTACGGTATACGCCATATCTTCTCCGAAGTACGGTATAAAAGGCATACTGGTGAATGGCGCCGGGATATATACAGACGGACTCACTGATGAAATGCTGCAGTCGCTGCAAATGAAGAGGAAATAAGGGAATGATTTTTGTAGTCATAAGATACAGGTTATGAGTAGTTTCCGGGAGATCATACAATCAGATAAACCAGTGCTGGTGGACTTTTATGCCACCTGGTGCGGACCATGCAAAATGATGGCCCCCATACTGGAAGAGGTGAAGGCTGCTATGGGCGATAAGATCACCATAATAAAGATTGACGTAGACAAGAACCCCGAAGTATCAAACCAGTTTCATGTGCAGGGGGTGCCTACGCTTATCATATTCAGGCTGGGACAGCTCAAGTGGCGACAATCAGGGGTGGTGCCGGGTAAAGAGCTGAAAGAGGTGCTGGCCAGATTTTGCTGAATAGATTATATATAAGAGAAGGAAAGCGCCCCCATATGGAGGCGCTTTCGCTTTATAAAATATGTCTGAAGCTTACTTAGCTACTGCTACTTTGCGGGTAATAGTTCCGGTTGCTGTCTGCACAGAAACGAGGTACATACCATCTGCAAGGTCTGCTACCGGTATAGCGATTGAAGCTGCATTAGCGGCTGGCGTAACAACATTTAAACTGCGGCCTTCCATATCTGTAAGGCGTACCTGTGTAGCGGTAGTGCCTTGCAGGTCTATATTAATAACGCTGGCAGCAGGGTTAGGGTAGATGTTGATAACATCGGCAGCAACCTGGTTTACTGATAAAGCCTTAGGATTGTTTGGTGTGATGCCTACTATCAAAGTCTGGTTGCTGTTAAATGTAGTACTGCCGGGAGCCAGGTTAGTAGTTACATAGTAGCCATTGTACAGGCCACCCCATCCCCAGTTGATGTGAATACGGCTGCCGGTAGTATAGCCATCAGCTACGAAGCAGTGACCGCCTGAGCTGCCATCACCTGTATAGATCACCGGACGCTTAGCTTCGATCTCTGTTTCGATAAGGGTTACCCAATCTGCATCGGTATAAGAGGTACGGGATACACCCTGTAATGAAGACTTGTAATTGAAATAGGTAACCATGGCATACTCAGCGCAGTTCCTTACAGGGCTGCTGGCTATAGTTACAAAAGAACCACTTTCCGTAACACCATAATCCATGTTTACGCTGACACCTGCATCAAGCATGATCTTTGCCACGTATTTGTTATTGGAGTAGATCATGTTGGGCATTGAATCCCATGTATAGGCATCAGAACTGAAAGTAGCGGACAACATACCATAAGGAGATGAGTAGGAATTAGAACCTGTTCCCTTTGCAGGCCAGCTCCAGTACCTCATTACCTGCGCCATAGCCGTGGCTACGCAGCCGGTAAGGGCATTTGTATCTGCCGAAGCATCCCAAGGGCAGGTATAATTGTAGTAAGGTGTTTGGTCCCACTGAGTTTTAAGCAGCGGAGTCACCACACTATCGGCGAGCTTGTAGGCGCTCTTCCTGCCCGTGCTGTTCAACGAAATCCATTCTGTACTAACAGCTTCCGAAGCCTGAACATTGTTCTGGATCACATAATTGATCTCATTCTGGTAAGTGGTAAACCAACTGCTTACGCTAGCGGGTATGCTGCTGGCCCTGAACTGGGACTCACCAGAGAACCCGAGAACTGGTATAACGTTGTCGTCACCGGCTACGATCACAAACCCTGCAGCCCCTGCACTGAACACATAAAAATCGGTCACCTGGGTACCATTCACCACTGAGGTAGCCTGGTATATCAATGACATAGCAGAAGGTTCGGCCTGAATGCCCTGGGTAGCCAGGAAATTAGCCCCGGTCGTCTTGGCCGACTGCATATCTACAGACTTGCCAAAAGAAAGCTGGCTTACAAATATTGCCGCCAGAAATAATGAAATACTCTTTACCATATTTTTAATTTGATGCGCTAAGTTATATGTTTTATGAATACAAAGTGTCAGCGTTTTGTAGAAATATTACTATAATGATAATTTTAAATATCGGGTGTCTTACAGGTAGCGGAACCAGATCTCCGTGGCGCCAAATCCATACCGTGCGCTCCACTCATTCTTAAAGCGACTGATGTGGGAAGTTTGCTTCAGTATGGCATGCACTTCCTCCTTAAGTTTGCCCTTGCCCAGGCCATGTATCACTATCATGCGCTCCTGCCGGTGCACTATGGATAGTTGCAGATAGTGGCGCAAGGTATCGAGCTGAAGCTGCACTATGTCTGCATTGGTGAGCCCGCGCTTATTATCCACGAGTGCCTCTATGTGCAGGTCTACCTCATACTTTGCCGGCTCTATGGTGCGGGTGGTGATCAACGGCACAGGCTGCATACGTGGCGGTTCCAGCTTCTCGGGTGGAGTCTCCTTCTTCTTTGGGAGGAAGTCTTCCATGAGCAGGTAACTGAAGGACGGGCCGCCATTTACCAAGACGTCATTGACATGTGCGAAGAGCTTTGCCGGGCGTATGCGCAGTATACCTTCTGCTGCTTCCATATTGGCGTTGGCCGTATCTGTGAACTGCCAGTGAAAGCGTGGCTGGTCGTTCATATCGGCATAGGGGATGCTATGCAGGTATATATTACCGAATCCATGTAAAGTACCCTCGTGGCTGAACCCACTCTTCTGCGACATGCGCACATCGTAACTGAACTTAACGGGCAGTGCCAATTCATTGAGCAGGTATACCTTGATGACGTCTGCTACCTCCTCCATACCATCTGTCCTAAAC
>Ga0206949_1360_pt1 | contig 10188 bp, 7 predicted proteins | sample Alteio_BWOrgHeat_40_FD_153240 | JGI IMG/M metagenome (GOLD analysis project Ga0206949, IMG submission 153240) | Enriched cells from forest soil in Barre Woods Harvard Forest LTER site, Petersham, Massachusetts, United States -... | ecosystem: Environmental > Terrestrial > Soil > Temperate forest > O...
AACCTTCTTTAATAAAATAAATTTATGCAAACAAAACTACCGCAAGATACATTTATCGTAATGTCGGAACTGGTATTGCCGAATGATACAAATACACTGGGCAACCTCATGGGTGGCCGGCTCATGCACTGGATGGATATAGCTGCGGCGATAGCATCCCAGAAACATTGTAATTGCCCGGTAGTAACTGCGTCTGTTGATAACGTTTCCTTCGCACAGCCCATAAAACTGGGCAATCTGCTCACTATAGAAGCTAAACTAACCAGGTCATTCAATACCTCTATGGAGGTGTATTTGCGGGTTTGGGGTGAAGACCTTTCCGCCCAGTATAAATATCTGTCTAATGAGGCATATATGACCTTTGTAGCGCTCGACCCGCATGGAAGGCCGCGCAAGGTACCTGAGCTGATACCTGAAACTGAATCAGAGCAAAAAATGTATGACGGAGCACTTCGCCGCAGGCAGTTACGATTGATATTAGGTGGCAAAATGAAGGCAGAAGATGCAGGAGAGTTGCGGGCTCTGTTTATTAAAGAGTAGATTTGCATTTCCTGTCGTTACAGGATTACTATTTAAATGCCTTTATTATAATGATATTAGATCGCAAAGCACCTCCCGCCATACATGATGCAGTAGAGTTTGAATTCAAACTTCCACCTATCACCACTGAAAAATTAGACAATGGCCTCCCACTCTATTGGCTGGATGCCGGTGTACAGGACCTGGTGCAGATAGATTGGATATTTCCTGCCGGCCTTTGGTTTGAGCAAAAAGCTTCTGTGGCACATGCTACTGCCGGCTTACTTAAAAACGGCACCTCGAAGCATACATCAGAGCAAATACATGAGGCACTGGAGTTTTACGGCGCACAAGTGAAAGTAAGCGCAGGCAATGATTACGCCACCATCACTTTGTATTCACTGACAAAGCATTTGTCGGTTTTACTCCCAATGGTCTACGAGATCATCACCGATGCAACCTTCCCCGCGCATGAGTTAGAGATACATAAACAGAATGCCATTCAACGCCTGCTGGTGAACCTGCGTCAATGTGAATTTGTTGCCAACCAGCAAATAGACGCCATGCTTTTTGGAGCAGATCATCCCTATGGCCGCTATTCTAAAAAAGAAAATATACAGGAATTACAACGTGAAGATGTGGTGACATTTTATCGTAACCACTACAACCTTGCAGGAGCCCAAATGTTTATGGCAGGGAAAGTGGGTCCGAAGGAAGTAAAATCTATCAATGATATCTTTGGAAAATTGCCGCTGATTATTACAGAAGCTAAGCCGCTGTTATTCCCTGCTCCCGGCAGCACGGAAAGGATACATAAAATAAATAACGACCCCAATGGCGTGCAGGGTGCAATTCGTATCGCGAGGTTGTTCCCGAACCGCCATCACCCTGATTACGCGCCAATGGTAGTTCTCAATACACTATTTGGCGGATATTTTGGCTCCAGGTTGATGAGTAATATCAGGGAGGATAAAGGCTATACATACGGCATTTACAGTTCGCTCTCTCCTGAAATTAATGGTGGCTCTATGGTTATCCATTCCGAAACAGGCAGAGACGTGGTAGAAGCGGCAATAAAAGAAGTTTACCATGAAATGGAGGTGCTTTGCAATGAGGTTGCTGATGAAGGTGAACTGCTACTTGTGAAAAATTATCTTTTAGGCGGTTTGCTGGGAGACCTCGATGGCCCATTCTCTATTCTGCAGCGCTGGCGCACATTGATATTGAACGGATTTACCGAAGAGTATTTTTATAACAACATTCGCACCTACAAAACAATAACTGCCAAAGAATTACAACTGCTGGCGCAGAAGTATTATAACGTCAGTGATTTTTATGAGGTCGTTGTAATTTAGTTAACTGTATTTATAGCTTTTTTTTCATCAGCACATCTGTCTGTTGGTCATCGCCCAGTTGGAATATGTGCGACCCGAAAAACTCAAAGCCATACCGCTTGTAAAAGTTTACCGCTTTATTGTTATGCTCCCACACACCCAGCCATAAAACATCGTGCTGTTCACTAATCGCATAAGCTATGCAGTGATCCATTAGTGCAGCGCCTATTTTCTTGTCATGCCATTCGTTGAGCACGTATATCCTTTCCAGTTCTATCGGATCATTGCTTTTCAATTCATCGGGTTTCTTTATCGCCCTCATCTTGGCGTAGCCCACAATCGTTTCATTATACCTCGCCAGAAAAAACAAGTTGTTCTTATCAGCCAGCTCTTCAGCCAGCCTGTCGATGTTCATTTCCTCAGCTATATACTTGTCCATGTCCTCTTTCTTATTATCTTTCATAAAAGTTTCACAGAAAGTAGTTATGCTCAACGAAGTAAGCATCTCTGCATCATTTGTATTCGCTATAGTTATTGTTATACACTCTTGCAACATATTCATGATTGAGGAGTTCAAAATAGTTAATGATCTATTAAAAACGCAAATGAACTAAACCATTTTTAATAATGGCACGTTTATTACATTAATAATCCGAATCCTTATGCGTAAATTGAATTTGATTGCTGCTGTTTTCTGCAATCTTTTTTTCTCACAGTGTAAAAACACACAAAATACTGCTGCTATGGCTGCCCATAAAGACAATCCATATTACTCCCGGACGGACACCAACCACATACAGGTAAGCAATGCTGAATGGAAGAAAATACTTCCGAAAGACGTGTACGGCATTGCCCGTGAAAAAGGCACCGAATGGGCTTTTACCGGCAAATACTACAAGACAGATACCAAGGGCACTTATTTTTGTGCTGTGTGCGGCAATGAGCTGTTCAAATCAGACGCTAAGTTTGCCAGCAGTTGTGGATGGCCAAGCTTTTATGAGGCCATCAGGCCAACAAGCGTGCGCTACATAGACGACACCAGCCATGGTATGAGGCGTACTGAAGTGGTGTGCGGCCGCTGCGATTCCCACCTGGGGCATATATTCGACGATGGCCCCGCTCCTACCCATCAACGTTTTTGTATGAATTCGGCCGTATTGGAATTTGAACCTGATGTTAAATAATATACAGCCTGTTGTTTAGTTTTCTCTTGGCACGGATTTGATTACTATACGTTTAGCAAAGTAAAGACAACTGTGATTGGCGAAAGGTTAAAATAATTAACAATTATGAAAACGATACAACAGGAAGAATACAGAAAATTGAACAAGGCCCTATATGATCTTGAAGATATATTGGAATGTATGGGCGTGAAGGAGTTTACCTTGTCTCATGATAAACACGATATGAAAATAGACCCTACCGCAGATAATATAGATACGGAATTGCTTCTTTCATTTTGTAAAAACATAGCGCAAATACACGCTGCTAAATTCGGCCCCAGACTTGCAGCTTAACTCCCTTCGCATTAGGTGATATCGGTTGTTTATACAGCTATAAATACCGATCAGATTAATTCAGTAAATTTGCAGCTTAAATATTCTCCGATGCATTTATCTGATTTATATGAGCGGGCATTAAGGTTTGATTCTTTAAGTGCTGATGAGGGAGTTTTTCTTTTCGAACATGCACCTCTCACGGAACTAATGTATATCGCTAACGAATTGCGAAAAATACAAGTACCACACGGCAAAGTAACATGGATCATTGATCGCAATGTTAACACAACCAATGTATGTGTTGCCAATTGCAAATTCTGTAATTTTTACCGCATACCCGGCCATCCAGAATCTTACATAACAGATATAGAGACCTATAAACGCAAAATTGACGAGACCTTTAAATATGGAGGTGAACAACTGCTGCTGCAAGGCGGCCATCACCCCGACCTCGGTCTTGCCTATTACACAGACCTCTTCAGAGAATTGAAACAGTTATACCCCAATCTGAAGTTACACGCCCTTGGTCCGCCGGAAGTGGCCCACATTACAAAACTGGAAAAAAGTACGCATCATGATGTACTGAAAGCGCTCAAAGAAGCAGGACTGGATAGCCTTCCTGGTGCCGGTGCTGAGATACTTAACGACCGCGTACGCCGGCTGGTGTCTAATGGCAAGTGTGGTGCGCAGGAGTGGCTGGATATTATGGCGGAAGCACATAAACAAGGCCTTACCACCAGCGCCACTATGATGTTCGGGCACGTGGAAACGTTATACGAACGTTTTGAACACCTGGTGAGGCTGCGCGAATTACAGGCAAAAAAGCCCGAAGGAGCCAAAGGTTTCCTTGCCTTTATACCCTGGACATTTCAGGATGTGGATACGCTCTTACAGAAAATACGCGGCACCAAAAACCTCACTACTGCCGAAGAATACATACGTATGATCGCACTTAGCCGCATCATGCTACCTAATGTAAAGAATATACAAGCCTCATGGCTTACAGTGGGCAAACAGGTGGCACAGATATGTCTTAACGCCGGCGCTAACGACTTCGGGTCTATTATGATCGAAGAGAATGTAGTAAGTGCTGCCGGCGCTCCTCATCGCTTTACCGCGAAGGGTATACAGGAAGCAATACGCGAAGCAGGATTCGAACCGCAGTTGCGTAACCAGCAATATGAATTCAGGAAAATCCCTGAAGCTATAGAGGAACAGGTAATTGCCTATTAGATAAGTGATAACATTGTAAAGCCACCTGGCCATGCCGGGTGGCTTTGTTCATTTTAGCATACAACAGCCGCTCTGTACTTATGCTATAATGAAAATGGCCCCTATTAAGGGGCCATTTTCATTATTTCAATTGTTTAATGTTATTGTTCAATAACGAAGTGGAATACTTCATTGCCACGGGCAGATTGAACATTCAGCAGATACATGCCATTAGCAAGTGTATTGCTCAACTGCACTTGTGCATCTATGTTGCCGCCCTGTGCCATAACCTTGTTGCTGTATATTGTCTGACCCAGCATGTTGGTAATCTCTAAAGATACTTCCTCATCAACTGAAGTACCTAATGATCCCTTCACTGTGAACGCTCCCTTGTTAGGGTTAGGAACAACTTTCACATCGGTTAGCGTACCTACATTGTTAACACCTGTTGTACCCTTCACAGAGATGAGCGTAGACTGCGATGCAGACAACCCGCCGCAAATACCAACACTGGTAACTACACACTTCACAGCTTCCTGGTCGTTGTAATAGTTGTAAGAGAATGTTGGGTTGGTAGCGCCCTGTATAGCCACGCCATGTACATACCACTGGTAAGTAAATGATCCGGAGTTAGCAACCATAGCTTTCAACGTTACTACGCCACCTGCTGGCACCGTGGTGCTGCTGACATCACTGATCGTAAATATCGGCAACACAGGCTCGTTAATTGATACCGGAAGTGTGTTACTCAACACATAGCCGGAAGTAGCACAAGTGTATGTGCTCATCAATTGGCAGAACACTATGATACTATCTGTTGGCGTGTACGTGTATGAAGATCCGGTACCCACTGGTATGCCGTTCCTGATCCATGAATAGTTTGGCGTTCCACCCGTGTTCTGCCCATAGGTGTTGGTAACATTAAATGTTACAGCTGTTCCTGGACATATATAAGCAGATGGAGTTACCGTTATGTTTGCTGTAGGCAATTCGCTTGGATTAACAACCATAGACATTACATTGCTGCTTGTAACAAGAGCAGGTGAAGGACAATCAACATTGCTCTTCAGCGTAGCAGATACGATGTCGCCGCCCAACGCTACATAACTGAATGTTGGTCCGCTGCCTGCAGTTATGCCATTCACTTTCCAAGTATAAACCGGAAGCGTACCCTGGTTGGCATTCGCTACTGTCGTATACGTAGTTGTAGCACCAGAGCAAACCACATTGGAATCTCCTGTCGCCGCATTAGCAATCATAAATGCCGGAGTATGTGATGGCCTTACCAAAATGTTGGCGCTGTCAATCATCGCACTGGTACAACCGTTGGTTATAGTAGTTGCGATAACTTTATATGTACCTGAATCTGTGTAAGCACCCACATATATAGGAGATCCTGTACCCGCATAGAAAGTTGGGTTCAATGCTCCGTTCTCATATACCTGGTAGTTGGTACTGAGTTCAGATCCGCTAAGATTCAGTGTAATACCAGGATCGCTTGCGCAGCGGCTTGTACCCACCTGGCTTACCACAAATGGAGCAGGTGCAGGTATTACATTGATCGTTGCACTTGAGATCATATTATTGCTACATTTTGTAGTTCCGTTTGTAGCCAGTACTGTATAGATACCTGCGTTGGTGATTCTACCGTAATCAAGCCCTGAGCCACCAGGCAACAACTTGCCGGGAACCGCAACCGAACCATTGTATAACTGGTAATTGATGCCAGATACAGAACTGCTCAGGAATACATGACGACCGGTATCACCGGCGCATATATTTCCTCCGCCTGTTACTGTGTATTGCAGCGGCAACAGGTTCATTGTAACAGTTGTTGGCGTGCCAACATTGGTACATTTAGTAGCAGTATTTGTAGCCATTATTGAATAGTTGTCGGCAGGGAAAACACCAAAACTAAGCGCCTTTCCTGTACCACCTAATACTGAGCCTACCGGGTTTCCAAGTCCGTTAAGCAGTGTATAGTTAACACCTACTGCAGAAAGGCTGTCGCCCAGTGTAAGTCCTGCACTACCCTGGCAGTAAGCTCCCGCACCTGTAAGAGTATAATTTACAGGCAATGGGTTGATGCTCACTACAGCGCTGCCGGCCATACCTTTAGTACAGCCTGTAGCATTGTTTAATGTTGTTACTGTGTAGGTACCCGGTAATGGCTGAGGGCCAAAATCATAAAACCCACCAGGTCCTGTAAACGGAGCCAGGTAATGCCCATTCAGATAAAGGTCATATTCCAGACCTGCCTCTGTATTAGATATGGTTATATCAGATCCTGCACCTGAGAAGCAATAACCACCACCACCTGAAACAGTATAAACATTAGGAAGCGGGTTAACACTCACATTCACGCCACCAGCCATGCTGCTGGTACATGTTGTAGTTTTATTGGTAGCAATAACCGTGTACACCCCGGGAGTCTTGAATAATCCCAGATCCAGCGGTAAGCCTGTACCAATTACCGGCAGGCCATCAATACCTCCGTTCAGGTATACCTGGTATTGCATACCTGATTCTGAACTCGAAAGGCTATCATGCACTCCAGGGAAACCAGTGCAATAACCACCGCCACCTATTACTGATTGCACCACCGGCAATGAATTGGATAATACCAAAACGGTAGCAGTCATCATAGCCTGGCAACCGAATGAATTCGTTGCACGTACCTCATATGCTCCGGTAGCAGTCTGTGATCCGAAATCAATGCTTGATCCTGAACCAGGTTTAACAATCGCCGCAGGAGTAATAGAAGCACCACCAAACAACAGTTCATAACTAGTACCCGGAACAGAGTTCAGCAAGCTCACATGTTTGCCTGTACCGCCTGTGCAATAAGCACCACCACCGCTTACAGTCTGTACAGCAGGGAGATTATTTATAGTTATAGGAATAATGCCGGACATGTTGCTGGTACAACCCGCAACAGGATCAACTGCCACTACGGTATAGTTACCTGCGGCTGTTTGATTGCTGAAGTCTACTGATGTACCTGTGTTATCAATACTATCAGCAGTTGCAGTTCCGTTCAGCAGCAGCTTGTAACGAATACCTGTTGCTGCTGCACCCATATATAGATCTACACCCGTACCACCGGAGCAATAAGATGTTCCCGTACTGGAAACAGGGTATATCGCCGGAGGTGCGTTGGCTGCTATAGAAATAGAATTTAGCATGCCATTTGCACATAATGTTGATGTGTTCGTACCAAGAACTGTGTAAGTACCAGCTGTATCAAAACCGAGGTCGAGCGGTGAGCCTGTACCTGCTTTTACAACTCCTACGGGAAATGTTCCATTATATAGCTGATAGCTGACGCCGTTCTCTGAACCGGTGCTCAACATCACATCTACACCAGCACCACCTGCGCAATACGCGGCGGCAGAGGTAGAAACTGTCTGCTGTATTGGTAACTGGTTCACAAATACATTTGTGCTGCCCGACATGCTGTTTGTACAAGAACCAGAGCCGGTAGCCTGAACGGTATAAGTTGTTATCGATCCTGCTACTTCTGTCTGGGCACCGAAATCGAGCGCACCAGGGAGACCTGGCATTGAACCAACGAAACCACCGGGGCTGCTGTACAAACTATAAGTAACACCTAAGTCAGAGCCACTCAATGTTACGTGCGAACCCGTAGTACCCGCACAATAGCCACCGCCGCCGCCTACTGTATAAGCAGCAGGTAATTGATTGATCGTTGATTGCAATAAACTCTTACAACCGGTAGCAGTTAATTTATAAACAATATTTGCTGTACCGGGAGTAATACCAGTTACAATGCCTGAAGTGGAACCCACTATCGCTATTGACTTAGTTCCGCTGAACCATGTTCCTCCCGGTGTAGCATCACTGAAAGTAGCTGTCGATCCAAGACAAATTATTGGATTACCGATAACTGGCGTTGGTAGCGGATTAACCGTTACAGGCAGTATTGCCGAGCAACCTCCGGACATCGTGTATGAGATATTAACCGGGGCTGCAACCAAACCACTCACCAGGCCAGTAATTGAATTCACAGCTGCCTGGAACGAATTACTGCTCGTCCATGCACCACCCGTCGTTGTGCTGCTCAAAGCTAATGTTGCACCTACGCATACGCTTGATGTTCCTGTTATTGGCGCTGGCTGTGTATTCACAGTTATAGGGTAGCTGGAGAAACAGCCCCCGGCAGGTATAGTATAAGTAATATATGGAAGCCCTGCACTCACGCCGTTAACTAACCCGGTTGAGCCGATAGTTGCTAAAGATGTGTTGCTGCTGGTCCACACACCACCTGGTGTGGCATTGGATAATGAAGATGCAATACCTGTACATACTGAAGTAGCACCTGTAATAGCACCCGGCGCTAAGAACACAGTAACAACTTTTGTTACGTTGCAGCCAGTAGGCATGGTATAACTGATGGCCGATGTGCCTGCGCCTACTCCGGTTACGATACCGGTAGAACCGATAGTTGCTACAGCAATATTGCTGCTGGCCCATGAACCACCGGGAGTAGCATCGCTTAATTGCTGTGGCACTGCGCTACAAAATGAGGACGCTCCTGTAATAGCTACTGGCTGCACATTCACAGTGAGCTTAGTACCTGGTGTTACAGCGGTGCCGCCAAAAGCGCAGGTTGTTGTGGAACGATAGTAAAGCGTAGTATTTACTGTTTGAGTAGTAGCTGGGTTAGTAGCTCCCGGGAGGTTAGTCCACGTAGTATTATCAGGAGAGCTCTGCCATTGAGTGGTGATTCCTAGCGCGGTAGCAGCACTGGTGGCACCCAGGTTGTACATATTCAGTGTAAACGGGCCGCAACCTGACACAGCGGGGAAATAAGCGACTCCCGGATTAGGAGTACCCGAACAATTTGGCGGTGCTATAACTACAGTGTAGTCACGTGTTTCTGCATACTGCTCTGTAGTAGTAGGGCAGGAAGGAATATTAGGAAAACAGGAATAGTTTGCGTTACATGCATTATAATCATTAAAATCACAGATTACACGCATTCTGTAAGTACCACCTGCAACTGTAGATGGAACAGTAAATGGTATATTTACAGGTTGGGCACCGGTAGATGGTATATTAAATCCACCCATAGATTCGGTTGCATCATAATCACCGCTGTTGTTAAAATCTATCCATATCTGGTAGCTGTTCGGATTAGCACCGTTGGCGTTTGTAGTCGCCGTATAGCTGCTTCCTGCTGACATCGTAACGATCTGAGTCGCCGTATAGTCATGATAACGTACTCCCGTCACGACCGAATTCAGGTCGTTTATTTTGGTACCTCCGTCTCCGAGTATGACAAACGGATAACCCGAGCCATTCGCAACCCAGAAAGCACAGCAGGTCGGATCGTTTGCTGAAGTTGGCGCTGTACAAACCGATGTAGCCATAGTTGAACTTGCATAAGTTACACACTGAGTAGTAGAGTTAACTGTTCCGCTACCGGGGCAAGTAACCTGACAACGGAAACAAGTATTTACACTGATACCATAAACCACCGTAGTTTGCATTATACCGCCGTTAATATTTGTCCAGGTCACTCCTGCATCTGTAGACTGCTGCCACTGGTAAGTGATACCTGCTCCCAAAGTTGTACCGGTAAGGCCAAGCGTAATAGGAGT
>Ga0206949_1363_pt1 | contig 10010 bp, 4 predicted proteins | sample Alteio_BWOrgHeat_40_FD_153240 | JGI IMG/M metagenome (GOLD analysis project Ga0206949, IMG submission 153240) | Enriched cells from forest soil in Barre Woods Harvard Forest LTER site, Petersham, Massachusetts, United States -... | ecosystem: Environmental > Terrestrial > Soil > Temperate forest > O...
TCGGTAATTCACTATGCGAGGACGACCGTATGGACATGGCGCTGGCACTGCTGAAGAAAGCGGACGAAAAGGGTGTATGCATTCATCTGCCGGCGGACAGTATCATAGCTGATAAATTTGCCGCGGACGCACATTGTTCGTCGTCGCTGAGCAATGAAGTACCTGTGGGCTGGATGGCGCTGGATATTGGCCAGATGGCTATCGAACAGTTTACGAGGGTGATCAAGGATTCAAAGACGATATTGTGGAATGGCCCGATGGGTGTTTTCGAGATGGCCAGCTTTCAGCATGGTACTAAGGCTATTGCAGAGGCAGTAGTTGCTGCTACGGCTAATGGCGCTTACTCACTGGTAGGCGGTGGGGATAGTGTTGCGGCGGTGAATAAGTTCAACCTGGCGGATAAGGTCAGTTATGTATCTACCGGTGGTGGTGCGATGCTTGAATTTTTTGAAGGGAAGGAATTGCCGGGGATAGCAGCGATCAAGGGATAAAAGATAGCCAGGCTACCTGGCTCATGAAACGGTCGTCTGTTATATATACAGGCGACCGTTTCTTTTTATGGCTTCTGTGTAGCACAAAACAAAGAAGCCTATTGGAACGAGTCTCAATAGGCTTCTTTCAAAATCAACTGCAATATGTTTAGTTCTGCTTGGTCTGCATCATATTCTTAGCCTCGATGCTGAGGGTAGCATGCGGCACGGCACGCAGGCGCGCCTTGTCGATAAGCTTACCTGTAACGCGGCATATACCATACGTCTTGTTCTCTATGCGCACCTGAGCTTTTTCCAGGTGGTTGATGAACTGTATCTGGCGGCTGGCAAGCTGTGCAAGCTGCTCGCGCTCCATAGCACCGCTGCCATCTTCCATATTCATGTAGCGGTTCTCTGTATCTTCAGTGCCTGCTTCGTCTTTACGAGTGATCAGCCCCTGCAGGTATACCAGTTCCTTACGTGCTGCCTCCAGGCGGCTGGTGATGATCTCCTTAAATTCATTCAGATCTTCGTCGCTATAGCGATAAACGGGTCCCTGGTTTTCTTCAGGTTCATCGAGTATAGACCTGTATGTTTCCGGCTGGTACTGGATCATGGTATTAGCGGAGTTCTTTGATTCCTTCGATTTGTTTTCGAGGCGACGGTGCGCTATTACTATGTTCTGTTTCTTTTCAGATGAACGTGCTACCGGCGTTGCCATAGGTTTTGGGGCAGATGGGTTCACCTTTACGGGTACCTGCGTGAGTGTTATCTTCTTTTTAGGTGGCACTTTCCTTGCTGTTGGCGTCGCCGGTGCTGCAGGCTTTACAGGCGCTGTTGCTTTTACCGGTTTCTCAGGAGCTTTGGCAACGGGCTTCGCTGGTGCCTTTGCCACAGGCTTAGCCGGGGCTTTGGCAACGGGTTTAGCAGTTGCCTTTGCTGCGGGTTTAGCAGGTGCTTTTGCCACAGGTTTTGGAGTAGCTTTCTTAGCCACCGGCGCCGCTTTTTTAGCGGGTGCCGCTTTCTTCACGGGTGCTGCCTTTTTTGATGCCGGCGCAGGCTTGCTATTGTTCTTATTCACAGTCTTTTGATTGTTATTTTTTTCTGGTTTCTTAGCTATTACTATTTTCTTTGCAGGCGCTGCTTTCTTTGCCGGCGCTTTTTTTGCCACAGGTTTTGCCACAACTTTTTTAGCCGGAGCTGCTGCTTTTTTAGCAGGCGCCGCTTTTTTAACTGTTTTTGCAGCTACAGCCGTTTTCTTAGCAACGGGTTTGGCGGGTGCCTTAGCACTATTCACTACAGCTTTTTTAGCCGGTGCCACTTTTTTTGCGACAGGCTTTGTGCTTTTTGCAGGCTTTACCGCCTTTTTGTTACTTGCAGCCATAACTTCAAGAATTTTTCGATATGAACAATTTGAGCATTAAATCGTTTACTTCTACCTCAGTACCATTTTCTATTTTTGGCACCATTTTTATAGTATCAGCTAAAATTTCCGCGCAAATATAGTCACAATAATGAATTATTGTACTTTTAAATGGCTCATATTCTTCAATCTCTAACGTTATTCTGTCTATAACTTCAAAACCGCTCTCTTTACGTATCTTCTGAATACGGTTTACAAGTTCGCGGGCATTACCTTCTTCCTGTAGTTCGGGAGTCACTGTTATATCCAAAGCTATCGTCAGGTTGTCTTTATTGGCAACAGACCATCCGGGTATGTCTTCGGCTATAATATCTACATCAGTTACCATTATTTCCACCTGCTCATTATCTACCTGCAGGAAGAAATTCTTATTCTTTTCCAGCGAACTTATATCGTGCTGGTCCATCTGCACAATCGCTGCGGCCACACTCTTCATTTTAGCGCCCATGCGGGTGCCTAATGTCTTGAAGTTAGGCTTTAGCTTCTTCTTTATAAATCCTTCTGAATCAGTAAGATATTCTATTGATTTTATGTTGACCTCATTCTTTATCAGGTCTTCTATTTTACTGATCTGATCCTTAGTGCGCACATCCAAAACAGGTATGAGAATACGCTGCAATGGCTGGCGAACCTTTATATTTACCTTCTTCCGTACAGATAATACCAATGATGAAACATCCTGCGCCAGGCGCATTCTTTCTTCAAGGTCGGCATTTATCGTTCCTTCATCAGCCACAGGGTAGTCTGCCAGGTGCACAGAGGTCTGTTTGCTACGCCCGGTCACCTCATTGAGGTTGCGGAACAGCCAGTCTGCAAAGAATGGAGCTATAGGTGCCATTAATAAGGCCAGCGTCTCGAGGCATTCATACAATGTCTGGTAAGCACATATCTTATCCTGCTCATATTCCCCTTTCCAGAACCGGCGACGGCAAAGACGCACATACCAGTTGCTCAGTTGCTCATCCAGAAAATACTCTATAGCCCTGCCAGCCTGTGTAGGTTCGTAGTCTTCCATAGCAGCAGTTACGTCCTTCACTAATGTGTTGAGCGTAGACAATATCCATTGGTCTATTTCGGGGCGATCAACAACAGCTATATGTTTCTCTTTATACGTAAAGTTATCAACGTTGGCATATAAAGCAAAGAACTGGTAAGTATTGTACAGAGTTCCAAAATACTTCCGTTGTACCTCTTTAATTCCTTCTAAATCAAATCGTAAGCTATCCCATGGCGATGCATTGGTGATCAGATACCAGCGGGTGGCATCGGCGCTATATTTCTCTATGGTTTCGAATGGGTCTATGACATTACCCACCCGTTTACTCATTTTATTTCCGTTCTTATCCAGCACGAGGCCGTTGCTTACCACCGTCTTGTATGCCACGCTATCGAAGAGCATAACACCCAGGGCATGCAGGGTATAAAACCATCCTCTTGTCTGGTCAACGCCTTCGGCGATGAAGTCGGCAGGGAAGTTCTTTTTAATATCTTTTGCCGGATGCTTCTCAAAAGGATAGTGTAGCTGTGCATAAGGCATTGCTCCGCTATCAAACCAAACGTCTATAAGATCCGGTTCGCGCCGCATAGGTTGTCCGCTGTCTGATACCAGTACTATTTGGTCAACGAATGGTTTATGCAGGTCCAGGTCTTCCTTCTTTGTTGGCTTAAAGGTGAGTGAATCTATCACGCTGTGGTTCACCACTTCATGTTCCGCCTCCAGCAATTGGTTCAGTCCCAGTGCTTTATTGGCTTTCTTAACTTCCTGCATCAGTTCTTCTATGCTGCCTATGCACTTCATAGAGCCGTCATCGCTCACCCAAACTGGCAGTGGAGTGCCCCAAAACCGGCTACGGCTCAGGTTCCAGTCCACCATGTTCTCCAGCCAGTTGCCAAAGCGGCCTTCGCCGGTAGCTTTTGGTTTCCAGTTGATGGTCTTGTTCAACTCTATCATCCTGTCCTTCACGGCTGTGGTTCTGATAAACCAAGCATCGAGCGGATAGTAGATGATGGGCTTATCTGTGCGCCAGCAATGAGGATAGGTATGTTCGTATTTTTCTACTTTAAAGGCGTGGCCGCTTAGTTTCAGCTTCACAGCTATGTCCACGTCCACATCGGTATAGTCAGGATCGTTCTTGTAATTCTTTACATATCTGCCGCTGAACTCACCGGTATAGTCTATGAACTTACCTTCCTTGTCCACCATTACCAGTATGCCTATGTCGTGTTTCTTACCTACCCGGTAGTCATCAGCGCCAAAAGCCGGTGCGGTATGTACTATGCCGGTACCATCTTCGGTAGTTACAAAGTCGCCGGTGATGACCCGCCATGGATCGCCGCCAGCTACCTCACGGGTATTACCTTCGAAAGGTAACAGTTGGTCATAACGTATACCTTCCAGTTCGCTGCCTTTGAATTCACCTATGATCTTCCACGGCAGCAGTTTGCTTTCGCTGGTATATATGGTAAAGTCAGATTCCTGTCCTTCCGGTTTGAAGTATTTACCCAGTAAAGCCTTCGCCAGTATTACATTGGCAGGCTTATGGGTATAGGGATTGAACGTCTGTACCAATACATAATCTATATTGGGGCCTACTGTCAGTCCGCAGTTGCTGGGCAGTGTCCACGGGGTAGTGGTCCATGCCATAAAGTAGACTGCGCCTGCTTTGTCTGCTTCCATCAGTCCGCCACCTATTGGCATTTTCACAAAAGGCTCCCACGCATTTCTTGCCAGTTCATGCAGTTTTAACTGCAAAGGGTTAGTGGGTATGCCATTGTGCTTTTCGGCAGACAATGCGAACATAGCCACAACGGTAGTGTCTTTTACATCTTTGTAGGTGCCGGGCTGGTTCAGCTCGTGGCTGCTAAGGCCGGTGCCTGCAGCAGGGGAGTAGGGCTGTATGCTCACACTCTTGTACAGCAGGTCTTTCTTATACAGTTCCTTCAGCGCCCACCACAGTGTTTCTATATATTCATTGTCGAATGTGATGTACGGGTCGCTCATGTCTACCCAGTACCCCATCTTCTCTGTGATCTCTTCCAGCTTCTTATCCGGGCTGCTGAACACCAGTGTACCGACGGGCAGCGAAGACGCATCGAACCTGATCACCTGTGGTGGCAGCGCTCCGGGCGGAAAGAAGGTCATAGCCCTGTTGAGCTGAAGCGCTACCTGGGCCGATGCCTCGGCCATATCGGTGCTTTCAAAGAAAGTAAGCTTCAGTATGCTGATGCCCTGTATGTTCTTACTCGTTATATTCTTGATCCCGTTCACGTACAGGAACTGGTCTTGTAACCGTGTGGAGAAAAACCCTTCCATCTGCTGCGGTGTCATACCTCCATAAGGTTCTATGACGTATATGACCGGCAGGTTTAGCTTGGGAAATATATCTATTGGGATGCTTTTTATGGCCAGGATGGAGCCGAAAAAGACCGCCGATATAATTACCACCACAGAGATGGGCCTTTTAAGCGATGCTGATACTAAGCTCATTTTTTATTTTTTAAAATTTTGTAAGAAAAGGTCCGACTGGCCGCTCAGGCCCGCGCGGATGTATAACAATTGCAGCAACTCATCCTGCGTGTTCACATAACTGGTCTCTGCCTGTAGCAGAGCGTACTGGGCATTGGTCACTTCTATCAGTGTATTTAATCCCGATTTGTACAAGGCTACCTGCTGTCCGTAAGCCTGTCTTGCCGCAAACAACTGCCGCGGTATTTCCCTGAGCACCTCCAAAGTTGTCGCGTACGTGGAATTAGCTTGCGTCATCATCCGGCCCAGGTTCTCCTGCTGTGTCTGCACCGCACTTTGCATCGCCGACGACTCGTACCTTCCTTCAGCTAATTCATCGTGCCTGTGCTTCAGGTCAAAGATGTTGTAGGTGAGGCTCAGCCCCAGCAGATAATTATACCGGGTATTGGGCATGCCCACGTCCAGGTTTGCCGGGTACACACCAGTGGGCGATATGCCAGAGCTGCGCATCCATGTAGCGCCATCAACACCCAGGTGCGGCAGGTATTTTTTGGAAATGGTATTCATATTCGCGAGTTGCAACTCATATTGTTTCTGGTAAACATCCAGCAACGGATGATCTGATGGTACACTATCAGACAGCGGCATACGTATAGTACCATCCAGCAGATCAGTAGAGACTATAGCCGTATCGGGGATTATGTTTTCACCTGCTATACCTGTGTACGTATTCAGTGTTATCCGGTCATAATTATAGTCATCCAGCGCTTTCAGATAAGTTATCCGCGCATCGGAATAGGCTGCACTGGCGGTACTGCTGTCCACACCGGGCTTCAGACCGCTGAGCACAGTGGCCCTTATGGCGCTCAGTATCACTCCTGCCCGGCTCACATTCTCACCCTGGATGCGGAGCAACCTGTACTTCTTCAGCCAGTCCAGGTACAAGGTCACTGTATTCTGGGTAAGCAGGTACTTATCGCTGTTCAGGTTGGCTTCATTGATCGCAAGTTGGGTATTTGCGTATTGCCGCTGGGCATTGTAATACCCAAACGTCAGGAAATCCCATTTCAAAAACGAGATGGCAGTGTTGCCCATATTCGGGCTGTTTTGCACCACCAGGTTATTGCCTGGAGTAGATGGCACCATACCCATAGAAAAGTATGCGCCCTGCATGGAGTTATCCGTACCCAGCGTGGCCTGGTCCATCAAAATCAGCGTTGGTAGTTTGTTCCCGTTTACAGTAGTAATGTGAGCCCGGCCTGCTGCTACCTCAGCCTGGCGTTGTTTTATCTGCGGGTAATTCACGATCACCTTACTTACGGCGTCATATAGTGTCAATGTCTGGGCGCCGGCAGACATGGGCAAGCAGCACGCAAGAACGAACCACCTGTAGCAGGCGTTCATGCGCCTGTGAATAGTTGTATCCATAGAAGAAATGTACAGGCAGAACCTGTTTAACCATTAAAAGAAATGAAGCAGAATTGTATTGGGGCTATGCCCATGCGCTTTGCGCGACTATACTGTAGGAGGGCCTCGTAAATGATGCCGGTAATTTTGGCCGAGAGAAGTGGAACTGCGATAATGTGAATAGACAGGAGATACATGGTAATACACAGGAGCAACAACCGTCCAGGCATTGGGCAAAAGCACAGCAAAACAATCGTCCCATGCCTTAATGCGCATCCGGTTTTTGTTCAGATGCGAACTGGTCTTACCAAGGGTTGCTGAATAAGGAAGATGAGATTGTGTATATTTTGCCGCTGAAACATTGGTGCGCTGTGTACCATTATAAGTATATACAGAAGCGTCCCAGTTGCTATTAACGGAGAGCGTCAGAGCAAGTATGGAAAAAAGAAAAAGAAGGATCCTTTTATTCATCTGTAAAAGCAAAGGTATATTATCAGGCTAACATATCAACGATCATATCAGCATATCATAAAATATTAACAAACCGCAGCATCAGCTTTAACGTTGCGTAGCGGTTTTCGGGGCCGTCTTCTTCCTGCTCAGCAGGTCGCCTATACTGATAAAGAAGCCGAGTACCATAATGACCACACCCAGCCACAACACATTGATATAGGGGAACAGTAAGGCTTTCAGTACTATATAATCGTCCTTAGGATCAGTTTGGCGTACAAGCATCTCCACAGCAGTAGAGTCTTTGCTTTTCACCTGGAGATTGGCAAAGCGGACGTAAGCACCCATAGAAGGTATCGTATCTTCCACATAGGTAAGGTATTGGCGGTCGCGCAAAATGTAGATCGGGTTCAATTCCTGCACTACCCCATCCAGGTTATACACCGTAAACTTCGCTTTCACGGCCAGGTCTCCATCCATTGGCTGGTAGCGTTTATCTACAATGTCTCTGCTCAAGCCATTGTATACCATATAGCCACTGTTCACAAATATAGTATCGCCGGGGTTCCTGACCATGTGGCTCTGGTAAGTGCTGGTGTCCGACTTGCTCTTATCAGTAGCGCCGTTAATAAAGGTAAATATATCCCTGTTCCAATAGTGCTTGGTAGATGGGTTCGCACTCATACCCTCCTGTCCTTTCGGATTAATGAATGCATCAGGATACAGCATAAAGTGCTCCAGTATCTTATGTGTCACAGAGTCTCTGCGGTCAAATGATACTTTGTAATAGATACGCCTGTCCTTACCTGCCACATCGCTATCACCTATATAGGTAGCCCAGTAATCGCCAATAGCTACAGGGACTCCATGGAACAGGATCACATTTTCCCTGCTTTCTTTAATATTCTCCTTCTCGGTGGCCTTCTTAAAGTCGAAAGGCATCCCAGTGGTGTTGAACGATATGGCCTGCTTGTTGTAAGACGACAATAGTATGCCCAGCAATACAGTCGCAAAGCCAAGGTGTGCCGTTGATGGGCCCAGTTTCTTGAACTTGGTTTTCTGCACCACAATACCATAATAGATATTGGCCACAATGCCATAGCAGGCGGCAAACAGCATTATGTCATATTGCCAGGTGGTAATGCGTTGCCCCCAGCCAATGAGGCCCGCCATTACCAATGCAATGAGCGCTGTGATACCTAAGCGTTTCCCCAGTGTTCTGCCCTCGGTATTCTTAAACTTCATGTACATCACGGTAGCCGTTAATATACCTACAATGATGGCTACCCAAACCTGTATGTTGTTGTAATGCGACATGGGGTCTGTAGGTGGGGCAAATTCCTTGCCGGTTATCCATTTGGCAAGTGGCGACCATACCGGTATGGAAGTAGTAATGGTTATCTGTATGGAAGCAAGGAACAAAATAACCGATCCTATGAACATCCAGAACTCACGCGACAGTGTCTCCTCTTCCGTTTTGATGTAAGGGATGCTGCGCCATCGCCTGATCAGCAATGCTATAGTGAGGATCAGCAACAGGCCAATGACAACAAGCAGGTGATAAGTGAGCGCCTTGCCGTCGCCGGTAAATGCATGCACCGATGTTTTACCCAGTATGCCTGTGCGGGTAAGGAAGGTAGAATACCAAATGAGCAGGTGGGCCAGCGTAAGGAAGATGAAAGTAATAGTAAGTGCACGGCCCGTGCTCCGGTATACCAGCAGCGTATGCAAGCCTGCTATCAGCACCAGCCATGGCACCAGCGACGCATTCTCCACCGGGTCCCAGGCCCAGTAGCCGCCAAAATTTAATGACTCATACGCCCACGCGCCACCCATCATAATGCCTGTGCCTAGTACCGCTCCGTTAAACAGCGCCCATGCAATAGTCGGTTTTACAAATTCCTGGTACTCCCCTTTCCACAATGCCGCAATACAATAAGCGAAAGGAATGAGCGTACATGCAAATCCGAGGAACAGTACCGGTGGGTGTATTACCATCCAGTAGTTCTGCAGCAGCACATTAAGGCCACTGCCGTCCTGCACAAAGCTCATGTAGTTGGGCATCTGGAAGATAGGCGCGCCCTGCATGGAATTACGCAGCAGTATGAACGGAGTGCTGCCTACCTTTATATCCTCCCCTAAGTAAAACCCAAGTATCATGGTGCCCAGGCATACCTGCACAAAGGCTATAATGGTCATGGTTCTTGTCTCCAGGCCTTTGGCAGTATTCATCACTACAAGGCCCAGCATGCAATGCCAGAATGTCCAGAGCATGAAGCTGCCCTCCTGCCCTTCCCAGAAACACGATAGCAGGAACTTACCAGGCAGTGATCGCGAAGAATGTTCCCAGGCGTAGTGATACTCAAAAAGATGATTGGTGATAATGTAAAAGAGGGTAATGAATACTCCGATGATGGCGGCTGTATGCAGCGCAAAACCGCTACGTCCCATCAGGCGCCAGGTACGGCTGGAATCAGGCGCAACCACTTCTGTGTTTACAGAACGGAAGTAACTGAAAAAACTAAAAAGTGAAGCAACAAAAGATGTAATAACAAAAAAATGACCCAGTTGCCCGGGCCTCAGATGCTCGCCTATGAACTGTGTATCCATCCCGTATATTTAGTCATAAGTCTTTGTTGAAATATTAGCTGTTTCGCCCTTCCACTACCATATCCTTCTTATACTTCGACGGGCATTTCATCTGAATCTTAGAGCAGTGGAATGTGTTGCCATCCTGGTAGCCCAGCATCACTATCTGTTCCGATTTCTCTATATCCCTCGGTTTCTCCCCGTT
>Ga0206949_1364_pt1 | contig 10006 bp, 8 predicted proteins | sample Alteio_BWOrgHeat_40_FD_153240 | JGI IMG/M metagenome (GOLD analysis project Ga0206949, IMG submission 153240) | Enriched cells from forest soil in Barre Woods Harvard Forest LTER site, Petersham, Massachusetts, United States -... | ecosystem: Environmental > Terrestrial > Soil > Temperate forest > O...
CTATGTAGCCGGGCAGTGCCAGCCAGTCCATAAACGGTTCCTCGTTGCGTTCAATAAGCAATACTTTGAGCTCCCCGGCCTCAAAGCCGAAGATCACGCAATCAATAGAAAATACGGAGTCAAAGTGTGGTAATTTTAATTCCAAAGGCTATAATTATTAAAAAATTAAAGATATGTGGATATTTGTTAATCCAAAAATAAAATAAAATTTAATGTGTAATTTATACACACTATCTTCGTGGCAAATAATTGTGTTGCAAAGATGCATAAAATTTCAAAAATCGCGGTTCTAACTTCAGGTGGTGATGCCCCAGGCATGAACCCTTGCATAAGGGCCGTGGTACGTACTGCTATATATAATAATTTAAACGTTGTAGGTGTAAGACAGGGCTATAAAGGGCTTATTGAAAACGACATGTACGATATGGACCGCCGCTCGGTAAGTAATATACTGAATTTGGGCGGCACCATACTAAAAACCGCGCGTTGCCTTGAGTTCCGTACCGATGAAGGTATGGAAACTGCTTACCAGAATTTAAAAGCAAAGAACATTGACGCCTTAGTTGTAATAGGCGGTGATGGTACTTTTACCGGCGCATTGCGTTTCTCGAAAAAATACCCGGATATAGCCATTATGGGCATCCCGGGAACGATTGATAATGATCTTTATGGATCGACCTATACACTTGGGTTCGATACCGCTACCAATACCGTTATTGAGGCCATTGATAAAATACGCGATACAGCCGATGCTCACGACCGCCTGTTCTTCATTGAAGTTATGGGCCGCGATTCGGGCGCTATAGCGCTGCGTGCGGGGATATCGTGCGGGGCGGAGGCCATTTTATTGCCGGAGAAGGAAACCGCGCTTGATGACCTTATAGAGAGCCTGAAATCGGGGCAGTCGAATAAAAAATCATCGAGCATAGTTATTGTTGCCGAGGGCGATAAGCATGGCGGTGTTTATGATATTGCCAAGGTGGTTGAAAAGGAAGTAAAGAACTACGATATAAAAGTAACCATTTTGGGCCACCTGCAGCGTGGTGGCAGCCCGTCGAGCTTTGACAGGATATTGGGCAGTCGCCTGGGCTTTGCGGCAGTTAATGCTTTGCTTGCCGGCGAAACACAAATGATGGTAGGTTTGCGTGCCAACAGCATTGTATCGACCACGCTGGATGAGGCTTTGAACAGCCATGAATTTAAACTGGAGGAAGATCTGATGCAGATGGCGCATATTTTATCGATATAAACCGAATTAATGATTGCAGTTGTATATAGCGGATCAAACTATGCCGATTGGCGGCTGGCCGATAAAGGGCGCACTGTTGCCAGCTTTAAAACCAGCGCTATCAACCCCTATTTCAACGAGGAGAAGCAAATACTGCAAATACTAAATAAAAACATTAACCTTATACACCACGCCGAAGAGATAAAACGTATCTACTTTTTTGGCGCCGGTGCCTCAACCGATGAGTTGAAGCAGGTTATATTTAATGCTTTTTCTACTTTTTTTAAATTCGGCAAAGTAAGTGTCGACCATGATATACAGGCCGCCGCTATTGCCTGCTGTAAAAACACGCCGGGCATTGTGAGCATTTGCGGCAGCGGGTCGAACGCGGCGTGGTATGATGGTAAAAAAGTAAAACCCAATAATTACGGTTTAGGTTATGTGCTGGCCGACGAAGGATCGGGCAACTGGCTGGGAAGGCAACTCATCAGCAGCTACATGAGCGAGACGCTGCCCGAGAACCTGCGCAAGAAATTCGTGCATAAGTATAATGTAGACCGCACCCAATTGCTGGAGAAGGTGTACAGGCAAAAACAACCTGCCTTATTCCTGAGTTCGTTCAATGATTTTTACATTGATAACCGGGAAGACAATTATCTGCAAAATGTAATAAAAAAAGGTTTTAGCAAGCTAATAAACACATATTTATTACCTTTATATAAGCAACATCCGGGGGCCACAGTTAACTTTGCAGGTTCTGTAGCTGCAACCTTCCAGGATCACCTTATCGAGGTAGCTAACGATTCAAAACTGACCATAGGAACTATTATAAAAGAACCGATCAACAATTTATTAACGTATTATTGCAAAAAAATTTAAAAAAACATGAAAATAGGAATTAACGGCTTTGGCCGTATCGGTCGTTTAGCCTTCAGGGCTGCAATTGAGAGACCTGACATTGAAGTTGTAGGTATTAATGACCTTGTTGAGCCTGATTATATGGCTTATATGTTAAAATACGATTCAACTCATGGTCAATTCAAAGGCACCATTGCTGTTGAAGGTGGCCACTTAGTGGTAAACGGTAAAACCATACGTGTTACTGCCGAAAAAGATCCTGCTAACCTTAAATGGAACGAAGTAGGTGCCGAAGTTGTAATTGAGTCAACCGGTTTATTTTTAACACAGGAAACTGCACAAAAACATATTGATGCCGGCGCTAAGAAAGTTGTAATGAGCGCACCTGCCAAAGATGATACCCCTACTTTTGTTATGGGTGTTAATCACTGGGAGCTTAAACCAGCACAAACAATTGTTTCAAACGCTTCATGTACCACCAACTGCCTTGCCCCTATCGCTAAGGTGTTGAATGATAAATTTGGTATTGAAGAAGGCTTAATGAGCACTATACATGCAGTTACCGCTACTCAAAAAACAGTTGACGGCCCATCGGCTAAAGACTGGAGAGGCGGCCGCGGCGCTTACCAGAATATTATCCCTTCATCAACCGGTGCTGCTAAAGCTGTTGGTTTAGTTCTTCCTGAATTGAAAGGTAAATTAACTGGTATGTCGTTCCGTGTTCCGGTTGCTGACGTTTCTGTTGTTGACTTGACCGTACGTTTAAAAACTCCTGCTTCTTATGAAGCAGTTAAAGCCGCCATGAAAGAAGCATCTGAAGGCGCTATGAAAGGCATTTTAGGTTACACTGAAGACGAAGTGGTATCGGAAGATTTTAAAGGCGATGCACGCACATCAATATTTGATGCTAAAGCAGGCATAGCACTGAATGATAACTTCGTGAAAGTAGTATCATGGTATGATAACGAATGGGGTTATTCAAACAAACTGATAGACCTGGTACAGGAAATAGGTAAGTTATAATCTTAATTGCCTGTGAGGACACAGGCGATGGGAAATATTGAAAGCCGCCCCTTATAAAGGGCGGCTTTTTTGTTATTTTGCACTGTACCTTTCTTAAATATACCTTATGAATTTAAACCAGGTAACCGTCCCCGTAGCTGACGTGGAGAAAGCAATTGACTTTTATGAAAAATTAGGGTTGAAATTAATTGTAAAGGCGCTTCCTGATTATGCAAGATTTGAATGCCCTAACGGGGCTTCGACATTTTCACTGCACCGCAGCGATAATCAACCGGCGGCTGATGGAATATGGGTTTATTTTGAAGTTGAAGACCTGGACAATTATGTAAACGGCTTGATTAATAAAGGAATTGTTTTTGAGGAAATGCCAAATGACAAGCCCTGGCTGTGGCGGGAATCGAGACTTAAGGATACTGACAACAATCAATTGATCCTTTATTTTGCGGGTGATAACAGGAAAGATCCGCCTTGGAAGATATAGGCGTTAACACTGTACGCAGTTGCCTGTGGGGACACAGGCAACGGGATAGATGAGGTGCTTTTGTATCATACCGGCAATATTTTTCGTTATCTATAGAAACATCACTACACTATGATACTATTTGCATATGCCGGAAATATGAACGTGGAGAAATTTTCCAAGTCTGTTCCTTCAGCCAAAAAAATAGGGATAGGTAAGTTGCCGGGCTACCAATTTACATTCAATACAACTGCTGATGACGAATCGTCGAAAGCTAATGTTGTACCATCATTTGAACCTGATGCCGAGGTTTGGGGTGTTTTGATTGAGATTTCCGATAATGAGCGGGATAATTTTTTTAACCCTGATCCGAATACAAACGATCTTATGCTGGAAACAGTGAATGTAGTTGATGCAGATGGCAATGTTTATCCTGCTGAAGTATTCACCGCCAAGCCACACGCCATAAATGCATATCTTTTGCCGTATGATTGGTATCAGCAAAAAATATTAAAACTGGCTAAAGAGGCCGGTTTGCCTGAGAGCTATATCGCCCAAATAGCTTTAATGGCAACCAAGGCTGATCCTGATGAGCAGCGGGCAGCAAAGCGACGGAAGAAGGCCGGGTTGTGATAGTTGTCTGTGAGGACACAGACAACGGGGGAAACGGAGAAAAACAGGTCATGCCGAACTTGTTTCGGCATCTCATTGTTGAGTAGCAGTTTTGCTAAGCAACCGATTATCTAAAAACGCCTACCTTTCTGGTGGGATGCCGAAACAAGTTCGGCATGACTTTAATTTAATATAGATTACCTTATTCCGTCTTCAAACTTTTTACCGGGTTTGTTAGCGCAGCTTTTATGCTGATAAATGATACGGTTACAAAAGCGATAATGGATACAACCAGGAATGGTATAATAAACAGGAATACGCCTATATTGATGCGGAAGGCGTAAGACTCCAGCCATTTTTCAATGGCATACCAGGCCAGCAGTATGGATACAGCAAAAGCGATGACGATGAGCCACGCGAAATCCTTATACAGCAGTTTCAATATGTTGCTAACTGATGCCCCCAGTACCTTGCGGATGGCTATCTCTTTAGTGCGCTGCACAATAGTGTACGATACCAGGCCAAATAAGCCCAGGCAGGCCACTAAAATGGCTATGAGGGTAAATATGCCGAACACCTGTTCAAAGTGCTGGTCGGCTTTGTATTGCTCGTTAAAATGCTGATCGAGGAAGAAATAATCAAACTGGTCGCCGGGGAAATAGGTTTTCCATTCGGCCTGTAATGATTGAATGGTACGCTGGATATTGTTAGAGCTAACCTTTACCGATACATCGCCGCGCACATCGGGTATGCAGCGGAAAATAATGGCATCATAGGCATCATGTAATGATTGCTGGTGATAATTATCGACCACACCCACAACAGTATAATTTTTACCCCAGAAGAATACACGCTTGCCCAAGGCATCGGCAGGTTTGTTGAAGCCGAGTTGCTCAGCACCTTTTTTGGTGAAAACAAGCGAGCCTGTATCTGTCCTGAAGCTTTCGCCAAATACACGGCCTGCAAGCAGCTTAAGATCATATGATTTTAAAAAATCGTAATCCCCGCCTATAATACGGTATTGCTTGGCTGTCTTATCATCATCGCCTACTAACTTAATACCACCCGCGTTCCAGAATATAGGTTCGCCGGGGATGCTTGTTGATGCTGTTACGCTTTTTACCTCGGGCAATTGCAGGCTTTCACGTTTAAATGCTTTTATGTTGCGGTAGAACGAATCGATCCTTGCCAATGGCGGCCGTATGACTATGGTTTGGTCTATACGCAGGCCCAGATCCTGCTTTTGCATAAACTGCACCTGCTTAAACACCGTAAGCGAACCGATAAGCAGAAATATGGATGCCGCGAACTGGAATACTACCAGCCCTTTGCGCAATATGCTGCCGCCCTGCGAGGCACTTAGCTTACCTTTTAGTACATCAACAGGCCTGTATGACGATAATACAATAGCCGGGTAAAAGCCCGAGAAAACAGTACCTATCAATAACATGCCCGCAACTGTTAACCAAAAAATTGAATTAACAAACAGCGTAAAGCTTAAATGCAAACCAGATATACTGCTGAATACCGGCAGGAAACAGGCTATTAATATAAAAGCAAGAATTAGCGCCATGAGATTTAGCAACCCGGCTTCGAGCATGAATTGGGTGATGAGCTGCTTTTTTTCTGAGCCTAATGTCTTACGCACACCCACTTCTTTTGCACGGTTAACACCACGCGCGGTAGCGAGGTTGATATAGTTTATCCAGGCGATGATGATAACAAATATGGCTATACCCAGCAACAGGTAAACCGACTTACCATCGGTATTGGCCTGCATTTCGCCCATGCGGTCGGGGGTTAAATGTATAGCCTGAACAGGTGTTAACCTGTACACCGCGCCATCGCCATCTGATTTAAATTGTTCATAGGCCTTGTTGGTTATAACCGCAAATTTTTTCTCGACCGCTTTGGCATCGGCACCGGGTTTTAACATTACATAGGTAATGCAGCCATCGTTGCGCCACCTGGTATCGAGGTCGTTACCTGTGTATTTATAAATTGTGCTGTACGCTACCAGGTAATCGCATTTCATGTGGGTGTTTTCGGGCCACTTTTTCATTACACCGGTAACCTTTACCGGGCTGTCGTTATTTATCAATATGCTTTTGCCTACCGGGTCGGTACCATGAAAAAGCTTATCAGCAATTTCCTGTGATATAACTACCGTATTTGGATCCTTAAGTGCTGTTTTGGGATCGCCACTGAGCAGTGGGAATGAAAAGACATTAAAAAATGCGTCGCTTGCAAAGTAGGTATTGCGAATCACCATTTTCTGGTCTTTATAGCTTGCCAGCACATCGCCCGCGCCTACCATTTTTACCACATCCTGTACCTCGGGCAATACTTTTATCGCATTACCCGTCGCAAATGCCCCTGCTGTCCATTGCGTACTTAATTTGCCGTTGTTGTACCTGTCCTGGTCGACACGAAAAATACGCGCTTTATTAGTGTGGAAGCTATCAAAACTAAGCTCATAAGTAACATACTGGATAATGAGCAGGCAGGCGGCCATACCAATAGCAAGACCGAAAATATTGATAAACGAAAACGCTTTGTTTTTTTTGAGGTTGCGAAATGCGACAAGCAGGTAATTTTTAAACATGGCGAGGTGATTTTTGCAGAATAGTACCAATTAGTATGCCTTATGTTTAATTTATTGTATATCAATATTTTAATGCCGGATAATTATTATTGATTGTTCGGAAACGATACAGTTATTGTTCGGTTGTGAACGGGGTTAATTGGCAGGTTTTCAATGAGATGCTTATTATTTGTGGGGCGCAAGCGTTGGGGTTTGTAATGCTGCGTGGTAAACCTGTCGCTCTCCGTTTACCCACCCCGACTTCGCTTCGCTAGTCGACCCTCCCTTTGCTGCGCACAAGGAGGGTGAAAATTATTTCCCCTTATTTTAATGACATTGTCCGATATGATATCTCCATATCGGTAAAATAAAACATTAAATTTGATTATGGAAACATCGGAAGCGCTTAATATTTTCAGGAAGAGTTTGGAAAAGTTTGTTGTGTTTAACGAAGCTGAATGGATAGTTTTTACACAACACTTGAGCTTTATCAGCCTGAAAAAGAAAAAATACTTTGCCGTGCCTGAACAGGTTTGCGATAAAGTGGGCTTTATTGTTTCCGGCTCTATCCGTTACTTTCATATTATCGACGGGGAAGATATTACCAGTTATTTTAGTTTCGAGAATGAATTTGTGAGTTCGTACAAGAGCTACCTTACCCTTCAGCCGGGCATTACCTATATACAGGCGCTGGAAGATGCCAAACTGATCACCTTTACCCGTAATGATATGGAGCAAATGCTGCAAAACCCATTGTTAGCTTTTAAAATGGAGCATTTTGGCAGGACAGTAGCCGAGTATTACATCTGTTGTTATGAGGACCGCGTGGCTTCCTTCATCACCCAAACACCCGAGGAACGCTACCTGAGCCTGCTGGAAACCGGCAGGGAAATACTACAGCGCATGCCGCAGCATTACATTGCCAATTTTTTGGGGATAACGCCTGTTTCGCTTTCGCGGATAAGAAGACGGCTTATGGTAGACCGCTGATTTGAATGATTGAGGGATTTCGCTGATTTTTATCCGTTCAGCTAAAATTAGACCACTGATTTCTTATCTTTTGTTAACGTTTTGAGCCACAAACTCATCCTACTTTTGTTTAAATCAAAAACGAAAGAAAATGCACACCATATTAGGAGCCGGCGGGGCGGTAGCAAATGCACTAACCCGCGAACTAGAAGACCATAACGAAACTGTACGCCTGGTTAGTCGCAAGCCGGTTAAAATGACTGGCCCAAACATCGCCTGGCAAAAAGCCGACTTACTGAATTATGATGAGATATTAGCCGCGGTACAGGGATCGTCGGTAATATACTTATGCGCCGGGCTGATTTACGACATAAAGGTTTGGCAACAGCAATGGCCGGTTGTTATGCAAAACGTTATCAACGCCGCTAAAGCGGTGAAAGCAAGACTGATATTTTTTGATAACGTATACATGTACGGCCTGGTTAACGGCCCCATGACTGAAAACACACCGTACAACCCCGTAAGTGAAAAAGGAAAAGTACGTGTAAAAATTGCCAATATGCTGATGGACGAAGTGAAAGCCGGGAACCTGCAGGCCAGCATATTACGTGGCGCAGATTTTTATGGAACAGATTCGCAAAACAGTTTTTTTGATTTGATGGTGCTTGATAAATTCGCCAAAAAGCAATCGGCGCAATGGATAGGCGACCCAAATGTTAAGCATAACTTTACTTATATACCCGATGCCGGGAAAGCGATGTACCTGCTGGGCCAAAACCCGAAAAGCGACAACCAAATATGGCATGCCCCTACCGCCGCGCCACTAACAGGTAAGGAATTTATTGAGATGGCCGCCGGCATATACCAAGTTAAACCCCAATTTATGCGGGTGCGGAAATTTATGCTGTGGATTTTCGGCTTGTTTAAGAAAGTAGTAGCCGGTACTGTGGAGATGTATTACCAGTACGACCATGATTATGATTTCAATTCGGATAAATTTGAAAAGTTTTTTAATGTGAAGCCGACTTCATACCAGAATGGGATTAAACATATGGCTGAAACTCTTTATAAAAAGTCGTAGGTATTTTATGAATTGCCTGTCTCACAATGAGACAGGCTCCCCTAAAATAAAAGACAAAAAAGGGCTTAAAAACTGCACTTTTTGAACGCTTTTTAAACAAAAAAGTGCAATATTTTAGGCTTTTTGATGAGAATACGGGCTTAAAATGGCCTTTTTTTGACCATTTTTAGGCCAAAAACGGCCCGTTTTCGGTATATTTTAAGTGATTTTTAACCAATATTGCCGGTGTCTCGCCTGTCTGATGAGACACTTTCATCGCTTAATTCACTTCCCCTCATCCACGTCTTTAATAAACTTGATCACACCGTCCATATACACCTGCTGGTCGTCCCACATGGCTAAATGGCTGCCATTGGGGCAATACAGGTATTGGCCTTTGGGCATTTGGGTGCTCATCCATTTCATATAATTGGGGTCCATAGTGTCGTATTTCGCGCCAACGCATAAGGTGGGTACGGTTATTTTGTTAAGGTCCTTACTCCTGTCCCAGTGTAGTAATCGGCCACCTGTTTTGAACTCACTTGGGCCCTGCATCATCACATAAATTTCATCGTTAACATGTTTAAATGCCCTTAGCACCGGGTCGGGCCATTCGGTCAGCCGGCACAAATGTGCGTGATAATACTCTTTAAACATTAATGCCTGGTAGGTCGAATCCTTATACATCCCTTTAGCTTCATAACCTTGCAACGAATCAACCAGCGATTTCCGCATCTGGCTCCTTAATACCCCGTTGTATTTTTCATAAGCCGGTATACTGGCCACCATATTGCTGATGATCAACCCCTTTAGGTTTTTCTGGTATTTCAATGCGTACTCCATCGCCAATAATCCGCCCCATGAATTGCCGAATAAATAAAAATCAGTGCTATCTAAGTTCAGGGCTTTACGCACCTGCTCCACTTCCTCAACAAAACGCGGTGTAGTCCACAGGCTGCTGTCGCGGGGCTGGTCGCTGTAATAGGAACCTAACTGGTCGTACTCAATCATTTCAAAACCTTCCTTGGGGAAAAAGCTCTCAAAGCACTCCAGGTATTCATGTGTAAAGGCCGGGCCGCCATGCAGCAACAGTATTTTTATGCGTGGATTGGTTCCAATACGCTTTGTCCATACCTTGAATTTACCCACAGGCGTTTCAATAGTGACCATCTTAATACCGGCTACCTGTACACCCGAATCAACAGGCGCAAA
>Ga0206949_1367_pt1 | contig 9921 bp, 4 predicted proteins | sample Alteio_BWOrgHeat_40_FD_153240 | JGI IMG/M metagenome (GOLD analysis project Ga0206949, IMG submission 153240) | Enriched cells from forest soil in Barre Woods Harvard Forest LTER site, Petersham, Massachusetts, United States -... | ecosystem: Environmental > Terrestrial > Soil > Temperate forest > O...
TGTAATATTAGGCTGATTGGTAGATTGTAAAGTTCCAACAAGAGATCCACTTAACGTACCAGCAACAACAGAACCTGTCGCATTCAAACTGGTTGCCGCAATAAATCCGGCAACTGATAAATTACCAAGTGTACCAACGTTTGTAATATTAGGTTGATTGGTTGATTGTAAAGTTCCCACAAGAGAACCGCTCAATGTTCCGGCGTCAACCAGGCCTGCAACACTTAAATTATTTAATTGCCCGATCGATGTAATGTTAGGTTGATTGGTAGACTGCAAAGTTCCGACAAGAGAACCGCTCAGTGTTCCCGCAACAACAGAACCTGTTGCATTCAAACTTGTTGCCGCAATAAATCCTGCGACGGATAAATTGCCAAGCGTACCAAGGTTTGTAATATTAGGTTGATTGGTAGATTGTAAGGTTCCGACAAGAGACCCACTAAGTGTTCCCCCAATAACGGAACCGGTTACGTTGATATCATTAGCATTAAAATCAGTAGCTGTAATAAATCCAGCGACCGTTAAATTACCAAGCGTACCAACATTAGTAATATTAGGTTGATTGGTAGATTGCAAGGTTCCAACAAGAGAACCGCTGAGTGTTCCTCCAATAACGGAACCGGTTACGTTGATATTATTAGCATTAAAATCAGTAGCGGTAATAAACCCAGCAACCGTTAAATTACCAAGCGTACCCACGTTTGTAATATTGGGTTGATTGGTCGATTGTAAAGTTCCGACAAGAGAACCGCTGAGTGTTCCCCCAATAACAGAACCGGTTACGTTGATATTATTCGCATTAAAATCAGTAGCCGTAATAAATCCGGCAACCGTTAAATTACCGAGTGTGCCAACGTTTGTAATATTAGGTTGATTGGTAGATTGCAAAGTTCCGACAAGAGAACCGCTGAGTGTTCCGGCAACAACGGAACCTGTTGCATTCAAACTTGTTGCCGCAATAAATCCCGAGACAGATAAATTACCAAGCGTACCAACGTTTGTAATATTAGGTTGATTGGTAGACTGTATAGTTCCAACAAGAGATCCGCTAAGCGTACCTGCAACAACAGAACCTGTTGCATTCAAACTTGTTGCCGCAATAAATCCTGCGACGGATAAATTACCGAGTGTACCAACGTTTGTAATATTAGGTTGATTGGTAGATTGCAAAGTTCCAACAAGAGAGCCGCTGAGTGTTCCGGCGTCAACCAGGCCTGCAACACTTAAATTAATTAATTGCCCGATCGATGTGATGTTAGGTTGGTTGGTAGATTGCAAAGTTCCAACAAGAGAACCACTAAGTGTTCCGGCAACAACGGAACCGGTTGCATTCAAACTTGCTGCCGCAATAAATCCGGCGACGGATAAATTACCAAGTGTACCGACGTTTGTAATATTAGGCTGATTGGTAGATTGCAAAGTTCCGACAAGAGAACCGCTAAGTGTTCCCGCAACAACAGATCCCGTTGCATTCAAACTTGTTGCCGCAATAAATCCTGCGACGGATAAATTGCCAAGTGTACCAACGTTTGTAATATTAGGCTGATTGGTAGATTGCAAAGTTCCGACAAGAGAACCGCTAAGTGTTCCCGCAACAACAGAACCCGTTGCATTCAAACTTGTTGCCGCAATAAATCCTGCGACGGATAAATTACCTAGTGTACCAACATTTGTAATGTTAGGTTGATTGGTAGATTGCAAAGTTCCAACAAGAGAACCGCTAAGTGTTCCGGCAACAATGGAACCGGTTGCATTCAAACTGGCCGCTGAAATGAATCCTGCGACGGATAAATTACCAAGCGTACCAACGTTTGTAATATTAGGCTGATTGGTAGATTGCAAAGTTCCTACAAGAGAACCACTGAGTGTTCCGGCAACAACGGAACCTGTTGCATTTAAACTGGTAGCTGCAATAAATCCAGTAACAGATAAATTACCAAGCGTACCAACATTTGTGATGTTAGGTTGATTGGTAGATTGTAATGTTCCGACAAGAGAACCACTGAGTGTTCCCGCAACAACAGATCCCGTTGCATTCAAACTTGCTGCCGAAATAAAACCTGCGACCGATAAATTACCAAGCGTACCCACGTTTGTAATGTTAGGTTGATTAGTAGATTGTAAAGTTCCGATAAGAGAACCGCTGAGTGTTCCTGCAACAACAGATCCCGTTGCATTCAAACTTGCTGCCGAAATAAAACCTGCGACAGATAAATTACCAAGTGTACCAACGTTAGTAATATTAGGTTGATTGGTCGATTGTAAAGTTCCGACAAGAGAACCGCTGAGTGTTCCGGCAACCACAGAACCTGTTGCATTCAAACTTGCTGCCGAAATAAAACCTGCGACCGATAAATTACCAAGCGTACCAACGTTGGTAATATTAGGTTGATTGGTCGATTGTAAGGTTCCAACAAGAGATCCGCTAAGTGTACCTGCAACAACAGATCCCGTTGCATTCAAACTGGCTGCCGAAATAAATCCGGCGACCGATAAATTACCAAGCGTACCCACGTTTGTAATGTTAGGTTGATTGGTAGATTGTAAAGTTCCGACAAGAGAACCACTAAGTGTTCCGGCAACAACGGAACCTGTTGCATTTAAACTGGCTGCCGAAATAAAACCTGCGACGGATAAATTACCAAGCGTACCAACGTTTGTAATGTTAGGTTGATTAGTCGATTGCAAAGTTCCAACAAGAGAACCACTAAGTGTTCCGGCAACAACGGAACCTGTTGCATTCAAACTTGTTGCCGCAATAAATCCAGCGACGGATAAATTACCAAGCGTACCAACGTTTGTAATATTAGGTTGATTGGTCGATTGCAGAGTTCCAACAAGAGATCCGCTAAGCGTACCTGCAACAATAGTTCCGCTGGTTGTAATATTTGTGATAACAGCATTAACCGCACTCAGCGTATTGGCAGCAACAAACCCTGCAACATTTAAATTGGAAAGTGTGCCAAGGCTTGTAACATTAGGTTGTGTGGCTGATTGCAATGTTCCCACCAGAACACCACTAAGTGTTCCGCCGATAACCGAACCACTTACATTGACATTGTTTACATTGATATTAGTAATAGCCGCATTCGTTGCATTCAGGTTGGTTGACGTGATAAATCCTGCAACAGTTAAATTACCGAGTGTACCAACATTAGTAATAAGCGGCTGATTGGAAGATTGTAAAGTTCCCACCAAAACACCACTGAGTGTTCCGCCGATAACCGAACCACTAACATTGACATTATTTACATTGATATTAGCAATAGCCGCATTCGTTGCATTCAAGTTGGCTGACGTAATAAATCCAGCGACAGTTAAATTACCGAGTGTACCAACATTAGTAATAAGTGGCTGATTGGAAGATTGTAAAGTTCCTACTAAAGAACCGCTGAGCGTACCTGCAATAACGGATCCGCTCACATTGATATTATTAATAGCTGCAGCCGTTGCATATAAATTGGCCGCAGTAATAAAACCAGCAACAGTTAAATTGCCAAGCGTACCAACATTAGTAATATTAGGTTGATTGGAAGATTGCAAAGTTCCGATAAGAGAACCGCTGAGGGCTCCCGCATTTACAAAACCCGCTACGTTTAAATTTGAGAGGGTACCTAATGAAGTAATATTCGGTTGTGTGGCAGATTGTAAAGTTCCTACAAGGGTGCCGCTGAGTACACCGCCGAGCACGAGCCCGCTTGCCGTTATATTTGTAATGGTTGCCGTAGGCGCTATTAATGTGCCGGCAGACACCTGCCCCGAAACCGTTAATGCCACCAATGTCCCCAATGAAGTGATATTCGGCTGCGCGGCAACGGTAACCGGATTGCCGCTTCGTTGATACCCTGACAGCATCGTTAGCGTATCGGTCTTTCGCAAAAGGTTCGACAACATTGCGGCTGTATCGGTCTTTCGTAATAAGTTAGCAACGAGGAAAGCCGTATCCGCTTTCCTGAGAAGGTTTGAAAAAAGTAGTGTTGTATCAGTAACAGGCCCATTGCCCGCATTAAGAAAATTCCGCACCGTAAACTCACTCAGCATCTCAACCCAGTAGCCCGCCTGGCGTACAAATACACGTTGAGCGCCCGGATTCTTGATAAATATCATCATACCATCCGGAGGGTTAAACTTATTGATCGTGATCGTGTCCTGTAACCTTGGCAACAGTAATCCGAGACTGTCGCTTTCCAGTTCAAGTATTGAAGCCTTATTAATAACAGTAGGATTGTTTCCGATCTTAACCTGAGCTGCGACAGGTAACGCGAGACAAAGCCATACAATGACCGTAACAATTCTCTTTAGCATGTTTGGTGCTGGATACATAGATTATTTGATATATGTCTACCCAAAGGATAGTGGTGCTGCCGTACTATTTACGTTAAAGAAACCTTAAAAGCTTCAAACGCTGCTTATGATAGCTGTTAGAGTGGGAATATGAACAAAAACTACAGGCTAACCTGTGTTATCAAGACAATACGGCTCTACAACGTGCTCGTCTTCCCGTTTCTCAAACAGTTTCTTTTTCTTTCGTACGTTGTTTTGGTTTGTACAACCCGGCTGGTTGTTTATCTGGTCAGAATGCCACCGACCACGGCGTTCCGTTTTCACTTAAAATTTTGCAAAACACATTAACGTATTTTGTGAAAATTTAGTCTGCCTGCACCTGTTTTCTTTCAAAAACCTGCCGGTTTTTGCTGCAAAATAAAAATATTCGCTATAACGTGACATGTTAATAGATGGTTGCCTGAAAAGTTTTTTAAAAAATAATACTTCAGGGGCCCCAGACGGCAATGCTGTCACACGATATAGCAAATATAATGGCTCTGTGTTTTTTGCAGCGGGGGTAATCACGGAAAAATAAGCGTGAAAAAACACGGTAGTTATATTATTATTTTAATATGAATATTCCAGAAACGGCTAAAAACCGCAGCATTGATCATTTACTCTTGTGGCATGGTAATTTCAGCAAGTAAATTGCAGGAAGGATTTACCGCTCTGCATTCAATCAACCTTAGTATATGAAAACAATTAAAATGCTGTTTCTGTTTGTACTGTTTGCTTTTGCAAAAGAAACAACCCTGTCTGCCCAGGTAAGTGTAGGAATACGTTTAACGGCAAATATTGCCCCGCCACCCCTACCCATTTACGAACAGCCACCCTGCCCTTATGACGGCTGGTTGTGGACACCCGGCTATTGGGCTTATGGTGATGATGGTTATTTCTGGGTACCCGGCGCCTGGGTTGCCCCGCCAAGGATCGGTTATTTATGGACGCCTCCTTATTGGGCATTTGAAGGGGGTATTTATGGATGGCATGCCGGTTATTGGGGAAGCCATGTAGGATTCTATGGAGGGATCAATTATGGTTACGGCTACAGCGGTTTTGGTTTTGGCGGCGGTATCTGGAGCGGAAATGTGTTTCGTTACAATACAGCCGTGGTTCGTGTTAATACCACCGTAGTGCACAATACATATATAGACAGAACCGTGATCCACAATACAACCGTGAACAGGGTAAGTTATAATGGGCCGGGAGGAATTTCGGCAAAACCGAGGCCACAGGAACAGGCGGCTATGCGGGAAAATCATATCAAGCCAACCACATTGCAACAAACGCATATGCAAACAGCGATACATGACAAAAATCAATTTGCAAATGTGAATCATGGCAAGCCTGCCAATGTTGCCGTGCGTAATCCTGAAACACCTATGAAGGGAACACCGGCGCCACCCCGTAATAATCAACCGAATAAACAGATGGAACACCAGCCGCATCCTGTAGAACAACATCCGGCTCAGCCTGCGCACCCCGTTCAGCAACCGCGTCCGGTGCAGCAACAACCAAGGCCGGTGCAACAGCCACGCCCTGTGCAACAGCAACCACGTCCTGTACAACAACAGCCAAGGCCGGTGCAGCAACCACGTCCTGTACAACAACAGCCGAGGCCGGTGCAACAACCACGCCCTGTGCAACAACAGCCAAGGCCGGCACAGCAGCCACATCCCGTGCAACAACAACCACGCCCGGCACAGCCACCACATGAGCAGCCGAGAAGGAAGGATGGAAAATAATTTTTTAAAGAGAAGGAACAATAAAAAAAACCCGGCATCTCTGCCGGGTTTTTTTTATTTGAATTGATCAGTCAATGCTATTTTGCTTTCTTCTTTGCTGCAGGTTTTTTTACTGCAAGATTATCCTGCATCAAACGTATCGTCCAGAAATCATCTGAGAGATTGCCGTTCAACAGATAATCATATGGCATGGTAAAATATCCATTCATCCCCCACTTACTACCCCAGCTGTTGCGGACAATGAAACGCTTGGCGTTATCATCATAACCAACTGCGAGCACTGCATGGCCGCCGGCTTTTTTTTCTTTGAGGGCCGGCATATTTAATATACCGGTTTCGGCAACCGCATCTTCTTCAAATGAAGCATACACAGTAAACCCAAATACAAACGGATAACCATCTGCGAGGCAGGCTTTCATCTGAGAGAGTGTGCGTGTTACACGTTGGTAAGAAGTTGTTACATGTTTTAGCGCATCACTGTAAGCAGCGGCCGGTGGCTTCTGTGTAACTTTTGTTTCTACATATGGCCAGAGTGTTTCTGGACAAGCGCCTTGTTTGTTTACGCTTTTAATGCCATCTTTTATTTGTGCGCCGGGGTCGCTCTTTACACTGTTTTCTACAACGCGTTCATTGTAATAAATAAATAATCGCGACGGAGTAAACACGGCTTTGGCTTTTTGTTTCATCAGCTCAAATTGAATGGCGGCGCTGATTGCATTAGCTGTACAACTGTTGAGATTGCCCTGGTCGTATACCGGAGGGCATTTTTTGCGCAGGTCTACTTTTTTGGGAAGCGCTTTTAATACGCCACGCGGTGCAGCATATAAAAAATCGCGTTGATCCGGAACATCCGGCTGCCATCCATAGCAGCGTGCTCTTTTTTGTGTCATAGAATTAGTTTTGGCTCCGCTTTGCATGCGGCGTTTGGTTTATAAATGGTATTGCAAAAAAATAATGTCCGGCTTATATTGATAAGACAACACTATCGTTCATACATAAAAACTCGGTAAATATTGGCTCGGGGGGAATGTGAAACCAATTCAATTCGCACAATGAATAAAAAACCGGGGTGGAAATTTATCTCTACAAATTAAAAAGTATTTCGGTAACTGCAAGTTTTTTAATTATTATTTAAGAGAAATATCTCTTCGGCCTGTGCGTCTTTGCGGAAAAAAATTTAGAAATATCGCCTGCATCTTGTTTGATTTTTGAATATTCTTTTCACCCTGCCCTTATAGGAAAAGATTATGGCGGAATGAAAAATGGGTTTCACCGATATGATAGAAAAACAATGAGATGCGGGAGTAGCTTTATTCCACCCTGATACGATCATTCAATTATTGCTTACAAAAAATTATCCAATGCCAAACACACTGTATGTAAAAATTGTAAACAGGCAATCCTATATACTTACGCTATTTATCTTTATTATCATTGTTGTTACCGCACAATGTTATTTATTATTTCCTACCAATGAGGCGCATTATGCGCATTATAAGAATTTCCTGATCTTTAAAGAATCGTTCTTCCATTTGATCGGCAACACCAATCTTTATACACTTTACCCGGAACCCAGCCTTGATTATTATAAATACAGCCCCACGTTTGCTTTGCTTATGGCGCCGTTTTCTGTGTTGCCCGATTTTGCCGGATTGCTTTTATGGAACCTGTTAAACGGGTTGATCCTTTTCTTTGGTATTTATAAACTGCCGATGCTGTCAAATAAAAAACATTTTTTTATTGCCGCATTTATTTTGATAGAACTGGTAACATCCCTGCAGAACAGCCAGAGTAACCCTTTGATGGCGGGACTGATCATTCTTGCGTTTGTTTTTTTAGAAAAAGAAAAAATGGCGCTCGCCACACTTTGCATCGTATTAACGGTTTTTATAAAAATATTCGGACTGGTTGCCTTCCTGCTTTTTTTATTTTATCCCAATAAAAAGAAAGCGGCCATATATACAGCGATATGGAGTGTGGTGTTATTGTTGTTGCCATTGCTGGTTAATACACCCACACAATTATATACGCAATATCAAAACTGGCTCACGCTCCTGCATAATGATTATTCGGCATCATTGGGATTGTCTGCTGAAGGGTTATTGCATAGCTGGTTTGGCATTACTGCAAAGAATAGCGTTATACTGGTTGGCGCTGTGCTATTATGTTTACCGCTTTTCCGGATGCGTTTATTCAGTGAGCCTGTATACAGGATTAACTTTCTTGCATCCATACTTTTGTGGATCGTGGTCTTTAACCATAAAGCAGAGTCGCCCACTTTTATTATAGCGGTTACGGGTGTTGCGGTCTGGTATATTTCGCAGAAGAAAAAAATGGAGAATATATTACTGCTGATACTCGTATTTGTTTTTACGATACTTTCACCCACTGATCTTTTTCCCGCAACCATCAGGGATCGGTACGTAATTCCTTATGACCTAAAAGTATTGCCGTGTATACTTGTCTGGTTTAAATTAACGATCGACCTGATGCTGTACAAACCGGCAAACAGCTTTGAGTCAAATACCATAACAGCATAGAACGCAACGGGGCTGCAAGTTTTACGAAAAAAATAAGGCTAATTTAAGCGAAACAATCCTGCATGCGGATATCTATGTATTACCTTCCCGGCCGCAAAAATTGGTTTATTGGTTTATCAGTAATCTCCAAATCAATAAACGAATAAACCAGTAAACCCCTCAACCATAGTGTGTATGAAAAATATTTGGTTAGTGACCGCTATTATCTTTTCCCCAACATTTATTTTTTGCCAGGGCGCTGCATTTGATGTGCATACGGATATAAGCCCTGCCAGCGGAACAAATGGTATCAGCGCTTTATCACAAACCGTATCGGCAAGGATCCCGCTTGGTAAAAAAAGAGCATCGGCCTGGTCAACAGGCATTACGTATAAAAACCTGCTTACAGGAAACAATACATATGTGATCAATGATCTCTGGCTGCATTCGATCGGTGCAAGCCTTTCGTATAGAAAAAGAACGAGTGAAAAAACGGTGATGTCCATTAGCGTACAGCCATCTATCTGGAGTGATTTTGCAGATATCAGCGGGGAGGATCTTCGTTTTAATGCATCCATTCATTTTGCGAACCGTAAATCGAACGGCGGAACATTGGGATGGGGCATCGCTTATTCGTACCAGTTCTTTGGGAACCAGATCACACCGTTTATTGACTACACATTCCGGAACAGTATGGGAAGGAACCGGAAAGATTCCACATCCGGCACCTGGAGAATCGGCGGCGCTCTGCCTTTGCGGCCGCGTATCGAATACGTGTTCAACCGAAACACGGCTATCGGCTTCAGGCTGGAAGGAAATTTTTCTTCTTTTCGTTTATCCGAAAAATTAAAGAGCCAGTATCTTTTTTACAGGGAATGGAATGCAGGATTATACCTCGACCAGAAGATATCCGGCAAATGGTATTTTACTGCCGGCGCGGGTTATGCATTTACCCGAAGTTTGCAAATATTCGATAAGGATCAAACCGTACCGCTTTCTTTCTTTGGCAATAAGATCGCGAAAAAATATACACCATCATATGATAACCAGTCTAAGGGAATGGTATTCAGAATTGGTATACAGATGCGGTTATTTCCGGCCGAATAATGATATTGCAGGATGAATAATATCATGCGTAAATTTCTGTTCCTTTTTTTTCTTGCCGCTTTGTTTTCTTATACACCTGCTAAAAAGAAAGTGGTTATTGTATGGCAGCCGTCGCATCAAACCAATACCGGAAAAGATTTTAGTGAAGCTGCTGTAAGCAATGCTATTGCGGAAGCAGCTATGTTAACAAAGCCAACTTTTAGCGAATACAAAGTATGGAGTTT
>Ga0206949_1368_pt1 | contig 9866 bp, 8 predicted proteins | sample Alteio_BWOrgHeat_40_FD_153240 | JGI IMG/M metagenome (GOLD analysis project Ga0206949, IMG submission 153240) | Enriched cells from forest soil in Barre Woods Harvard Forest LTER site, Petersham, Massachusetts, United States -... | ecosystem: Environmental > Terrestrial > Soil > Temperate forest > O...
CCTTCGGAGCTGGGAGTGCAAGTCGGATGCGAATTAGCGCTGGCCGCAGTTTTGATCTTCGCTTCCTTAGTTTCCTTCTGTTTAAAAGGTCCCCTCAGGGGCGCTGCACGGGATAGAGTTCGTCGCGCAGGCGGAGTGGTTGGAAGCGTCCTTGCTGTCCCTCGTTAAGGGTATTGAGAATGGCGTTGGCGTCGGAGAGGTTTACTCGGGCGGCGGCTCCGGTGCGGGTGTCGACGATCTTGGTGACGTTGAGGATCGCTTCGACCTGGTCGGTGTTATTGCGCGACTTGCGAAGTTGATCGGCATTGAAATTGGCGAGCCGCTTATCGCGCTGGGCGTTTTGCCCGGCCATATAGGCGTCGTGATCCCTTTGCTGCTGGATTCCGCGCTGCTTGAAGGCTTCCAGAGAGGCGGCGGCCACGGCGGCGTTGGCGTCGACGATGGCCTTGCCTACTTTCGCGGTGACTACTTCGTTGACCTTAAGCGAGGCGACCATGGCGAGCATCCTGGGGGCTTCCCGATCGAATACGGCCACTGGGGCGGAGAAGCCTCGCATGGCGAGTTGCCAATGGCCGGCCTGCTGCGGGTTGAGTTGCATTCGCATGAGCTGCTCGGAGCGAAATTTGCGGGATTTTCCGTTTTGGGTTCTCGTGACTTCGAATACGACGAGGGCCGCCTTTTCTCCAGGCCGGCTTCCATCGAGCGGATCCGCGGAGATGATTCTGTCGATCTGCACGGCGGGGCCGCCGGCCGCTTGATTGGCTCTGCTGATTTGCGGCCAGAGATCCGCCATGGCGGTGGTGGGATCGGTGAATGGCGCTTCGAAATGTTTGGCGTGAAAATGCTCGGCCAGCCGGTCCGATTGCGATCCGGGAATATCCACCTGAATGATGCTGCCGAGCGTGACGTTTGTGTCATCGGGGCCGTCCATGCGGATCGTGCTGAATATCGATGGGGCGTTGACTTTCCATCCTTCGGCCACGCCGACGCTTCCTGTGCCGTCGGGAAAGTTGTAAGTCGTGAGGTTGAAGCTGGCGTCGGCAGGCGGGGCGTCAGCGGGAGCATCGGCGCCCGTCAACACGGAGGTGAGCTGGCTCCAGGCGCCGGAGGGAGCGTCGGCCCGGCAAAAGACGACGACGACGTGGGCGCCTTGTTCGGTCAGCTTGCAGGTGATCAGGCCTTTGACGGGGGCTCCGCGATAGGCGGCGGAGAAGGTGGCGCCGCCGGAGCGACGATCGTTATTGTCGACGTAAGCCGCGCCGGGAATCGGACGCTGATTGAAGAGTGGGGAGAGATCGCGAAAGGTGAACTCAAGCGCGCTTTTTACATCGGCTACCGCGGGTTTGTCGCTACAGAAAATCTGGCCGTCTTCATTGGCATTCAGCAGGGCATAGCCGATGGGAAGCGCGGACGCGGATTGAGGGTTGGTGGAATCGGTCATCTGATCGGAGGAACCGCGTTGAGAGAGGTCTGTGGCGGAAACGTTTGCGGCCGTGGAAAGGACGGCAGCGGCGAGCATGGCTACGAAGGTGAAGTGACGCAGAGCTTTGGAGCGGGTTTTCATGAAGGATGGCTTCTCAAGCCGGTCGGTGGTGCGGGCGGAATTTACTGTGGAGCGGGCCTCGAAAACAGGAATTATTTAAAGGATGAAAAAAGGGTGAGGTGGAGGCGTTTTAATTCTTATTCGCCGCAGCCCACCACAGAATTTGGCCCAAGATGGCATCACTGAACCCTCGGTTTGGAATGATTGGCGGAAATTTTCCTTCTAAAATCGTCGTTTTATCCGCACATTCCGTTCATCGGAAACGCAGAGAGTTCCGAAAGCAAAAAACACCGCCCCCTGACGAGATTCTCAAACGTATGACGGTTTCATCTTGACTGTCGCATATCACCCAAGAACGGGGTTAGGCGCAAACTATCAGTATATTCATTGATTGGGCGACTAGCACTTACATCCGCTATGCCAGACGAAAAAATCGACCAACTACGCAAACGACAAGAAGAACTCCTTTCCGAGATGGATGTCGTCGCTCGTGAATTTATCGCCGCAACCGCCCATCAGCTTGGGGCGCAGCTTGTTTCCGTCACAAAACACAATTGTCAACCGCAGAAGGAAGTAAACAAAGCGCTTGGTCAGACGGGACTTAAAAAGATGGTAGCGGATGTCCAAGCACTTGCCGTGCGAATGCCCCGAATTTGCCACGAGTGCTTTTATCGCGACACTGTATGGATTCACCTTAACTGGAAGACAGACCACAAATTCAAGCACGACCCGCGTAAGACATTTCCGTGGGCTCCCGGAGAGCGTGGAACGAATCAGACCTACGGCTGGTCATTTATAGATGCAATAGATCATCTCGGAATCATTCTAGCGTCCGCGGGTTTTAGTACGAACAACGCATCAGGCTACGATGGATATGATGTGTCACATAGTAGTCTTTACCGTGCATTTACATGGAGTCCGGACATGGAACGTCTGCATAAGCGATATGATGCAGTTGCCGGAGAGCTATGGAAGACGCAACGGCAGGTCGAAGAGCTGACTGCCAATAAACCGTACCAGTCGACTCAGGACTTTTGGGATGGAGTCCAATGAAATCGCTAGTCTCGCGAAGCTGATGATAGGGCTCTGTCTGTTACCGTAGGTGATCCTTTTCTTCAAAGGCTCCGTTGTGAGTTTTCTGTAAGCCAAGTCCCGAAAACATTTTTCCTTCATCCGTGGGCTGATAAGAGGCTCGCAAAAGGCTCCCCAATTACAGCAACGGATGGGCTTGCTCATCCTGTGAGGGTTCCGCGGTAGATTCTCTCAGGCCGTGATCCGTCAAAAACCGCCTGAATAAGGCGCGAATAATTGGCTGAAAACCTTTGCTTTCGGGTAAAAGTGTTGTAGTCTCTTTCTAAGTCGAATGCGTGCCGACTGAAATTCAGCGGGGGCATCACCCAGCAGGGGGATGATATTCTGACTGCTTTAGCTAATTGTTAGTGCTCTTCCAAACTCTATGGCATACGGAACCGAACAAGAAACACTGAAAATATTCGTTGAGCGCGCTGAACGTGTTCTCCGAACACGGCTTGTGCAGCAAGTTCTCTCTCGGCAGCTCAGCTGCAGGATGGACTGGAAGGAAGGTCAGGGTATGACGATTGACTATCCCGATTGCCACGAGGACGATCGGGATGCCTTTGTCCTCTCTCTGCGCTTGTTTATCCAGAATAATGACAAAATATCGATCTATAATATTGCGAAGATTATCGAGGATCTTCCCTTCTCGGACGCGATCAAAGCGCCGTTTCATGAGCAACGCTCCGAATTAAACCGTTACCTCGATGCGACACCTTTCTTTCGCGCCGGCGCAGAACCAAAGAACTACCGAGAGCTTCTCAATACTATAATTTACGGCGACCTATCGCATTTCGATCCGAAGTTACGCCCGATGCTCCAGCGTTGGATGGCCGACCCCTTCGTTTGGCCGCATATGCAGACTCAATTTCTAATGGTGTGTCAGACCATCGTTCTTTGTCTGACGGTCTTTCGAACGGTCGCACAGATGGCCCTCGATGAACTTGCGAATCCCAGTGCAACGGCCTAACTATGCCTGACGACATACTGCTCCAGACGTCAAAGCAAATGCTTCCGCCTCCGTCTTTCCTTTCGCTGTGCAGCAGCCGCTTTACTTCGCGGTTGCTTATTGGGAGAGCATCAGGTGCATCACCGCGTTTCCAATGAAGCTTTACAAATATTCACCGCCAGACGTTTTCAAGAAGATGTTTGCACGTGAGGGTTTTGTTGGTTTGAAATGCGATCTGCCAAAAAACTACAATGATCCGTTCGAGCTGTTCTTATCCGTAAACGCTGAGGACGCCGAAGTGGATACGATAGCGTACTATTTGGAGATTCTCGGAGAAATTCCGCAGATGCCGACGTCATGCTTTTCCAAGCGGCCTGACGTTGTGCCTATGTGGGCACACTACGGTCGCGATCACACAGGGTATGCCATTGAGATCGACGAGGCTGGGCTCGCTGGTGCTGTTTCCCTCGGGTACATTGAAGACATCGAGTATTCCGACACGATGGGTACGGTCGACCTTAACCTGGTGAATTACGCGGCCACGACGCTCAAGTTCCGACACACCCACCGCGTTCAGACCATGGCATTTCGGAGCGCATACCTGACAAAGAACCGCTGTTGGGAATACGAAATGGAACGACGTTTGATCGTGAACCCCGACGACATAACCAAAATCAACGGATTTATGCTTCTATTTGTTCCCATTGTGAGCGTTACGGCGATCATCTCGGCTTCAAGGGCTGCAAAATCGGAATTGCGCGCTCACCGAAGGATCGCAAAGAAGATTGGGTGTCCACACTATCAACTAAAAATTGGGCGAGCATCCTGCACCCCATATTTCACGGACACGCAGAACGATTCTTTTCGGTTTGACGGTACCGTCATTCAACCGGCGGATTTCGTTTGCGATTCGTGCTGCGAGCCAATTGACGATCAGGAGCGTTCTACTTGCAACTGGTGTTCTGTCGATGATGGTGCTAAGGCTGACGCGGCGTTCAAAAATCCGTTACGAATGCTTTTTCATTTTGGCTTGGGCGAGGGTTATGGTTTCCATTTGGCGGGATTGCGCCAAATTGGGAGCAAGACAAAACCAAAAGAACCTACCGCAACGTCCCAAGATGTCCTCTAAGCTATCAGTCACAGACGCTTGGGAGCGCGGGCGCAAAAATATGGGTTGATATTCGGATCGGGATACCCTGCCACGCGCATTCCGTAAATGTTTACCGCCGAAGAACAGTCTTTGATTACCGGCAACGTGAGGGAGTTTGCTAATTGTGACCATTGTATGGTCATCGATTGGCGGAGCAGCGTTGACGAGGTGCTGGAGGACGCTCTTCGGTGGCTCCCGGCAGATTCGTTACATCACGAGTGCCTTGACCTTGACGAGACGCAACTCAAGCTGACGTTCGCGGGCCGTGAGGACAGAGTGACCGTTCAACAAGAGATTGGCGACAACTGGCTTGGCGTTCATCGCCTTTCTCGACTTCTACGGCCGGACTACGAGCTTCTCTTGTTCGGGGGCAACAGCGTCGGCGACACCGCGAAGTTTCTCATCCGGTCGTCGGAGTGGTGGACCGCGTATCGGGCGCAATGCCCTGGTCGTTATCGCAAGTACTTCGCGCCGACGGAGCAGTATTCCTATCTGTGGGATCTCCCCGAGTCAAAGATGCCGCGCCCCCAACAAAGGCCCTGGTGGAAGTGCTTTTTTTCGATGAACGGCAAGGCCGAATTGGAAGCCAATCGTCCTGGTAGGGTTTTCCAGGATTACGCTTGCACAGGTGGGGTCAGGCTTGGGTCTTGCACGCGTGCAAAGCAAGCAACGCTTTCATAGACCCAGGCCTGACCCCGCCCGGGGCGCGCCCTCGTTTAACGAGGTTCCTAAATATACTTCAAGCGGGGGGGGCGTATGCCATGACTCGGCGCATCCCCCTGATGAAATGATAGGTCAAGAGAGAGTGTCGTAGCCGCCAACTTGCGTCGCTGGCATTCTGTTGCTAGGAGAGTCGCCTAGATTCGGGGTCGCCGTCGCCGTCAGTTTGTTCTTTTTCAATTCGTCGTCCAGGCCGCCAAGCGCGCCAGGGTTGGAGTTGGTGGTCGAGTCTGCGGGGGTGGAAGTTCCGAACGATGCCGGGAAATCGGGATTGGGCGTGATACTATTGCTGGCCATGTGAGTTGCATCCATGGATGGCTGGAATTGCGACTTATCCATGGGCGCGATTGGCCCCTTTTGAGTAAGCGGCCCGGATTGTCCTGGGTCTGGCGTCATCGTCGGCGTGAGCGAGTCGCCGGGTTGAACGGTATTGGACGCCATGTGCGGGGGGGCAGTGGGCGAAGTCGCGCCATTCCCGCTTGGCGAGATGGGCTTGGCGGGATTGTTTGCGGACGCCGGAGCGGGGTTCGTGTCCTGCCCAGGGTCAACCCCCTTCGATTTGAACTTTCCATTACCGGTTGGCCCAGGTGTTGGATTGCTGGCGCCGCTCTGGCCTGCCGCCGCGGCGGTCGCGCCGGATCCTCCATTCGTGGGAGCATTCGGACCTGCTCCCGTTTGAGAAGTAGGCGACTCATCAGCGCTCATAGCGCTCCGAGCCTGGGCGCTGGGTATTCCCACGCTCTTTTCTACTCCTTGCGCAGCGGCTTGATCCGTTTCGCTGATTCCACCCTTTGGAATATTCGTTGGCGTTCCGAAATAGGAGAATGGTTTGTCCGCCGGCGCGGGCGATGGAGTTCCTGGGTTGGACGCATTCGTTGGCGAAATCGGCGGAGGGATGTCGCCTGGCAATCCCGCGTCCTTGTGCGTCTCGGGGTTCCCACCCTGAGCGGATTTCAGATGGAGATCCTGGGGCGCTGGCCCGGTTTTGCCTGCGCCGCCAGCGGGCGCGGGAGGAGCCTGCGGCGTGGGCGCCTTGCCAAGCTCCGGAAAGGCAGCAATGTAATCCCGACGCATCTGGCGAGCTACGGGCGCCGTCATGGGTTTTTGCATCTCATTTGCGGCGATGCTGCCCTTTGCCGCACTTTGTGGAGGAGCTGCATGGATGTCGTCCGGGCTCACCAGCCCACCTCCTGCCGCGCGTCCCAACGCGGTAGCGGCAGCGCCCAGCGGGCTCCAGGTTGCTGCATTGACGACGGCCTTTCCCGGGTTAATGCCGTCGATCGCCTTCTGGAGGTTATCCGCCTGCGCTTGTGCTTCCTGAGGAGATTTGCCAGCCCAGCCGGCCTGGGCGTCAGAGAGCGCCTTTCCGACCGCAGATACGCCGGTATTGATTGCGTCCTCGCCCATTTTCGATCCTGCCGCCTTCACCGCTTCGATCTGGCCGGGGAGGTTGCTGACTTCCTGTCCCACTTGAAACGCCGCGCTGCCGGTTGCCGGGTTTCCGGCGGCGGCCGGCTTTCGGGGCGCGGATGCCTGTGGCGGAGCGGGTTTCTGCAGACCGTTCACCACGGAATCTGCGAGCGCCATGTGATCGCTCGGAGCGCCGCCGTTGGGATTCGCCTTCTTGTAGGCATCTACGAATGCTTTATTGGCAGAGCTGCCGGCCACGCCGATCTCGGGATGCTTGTTCACGATTTGCTGTTGCCAATTTGGAGCGCCGGCGGGGCCTGCGAGATTCGGGCCCTGCATTTGCGGCGTTTGCCCGACATCCCTGGAAACGCCAGTGCTTGTGATCGTCGCGGGCGGCAAATTCTCGCCCGGCGCCGGCGTTCGTGAACTGACCGGGCCGTATTGCGTCCAAGCCGTTTCGTTTTTGCCGGCGACGGCCTTTGTCGCGTCGTCGTCCAGGATGCTTTGCGCGGCGGCGTTTTCCTCGGCGATCGACGGCTGTCGCGGGGCGCCCGCCGGACCTGGGTTGGGCGCAGTGGATGGGCCGGTCCAGCGTTTGGAGCCGTCCGGGTTGAGCGCTTGGGCGAGTGGATGCTGCTGGGCGGGCGCCTGTTGTTGTGCTGCGTTTGCCGCCCGGTCGGCCAGAGCGGCGGCTATGGGGCCGGCGAAGGGTCCTGCGGGAGTCATGGCCAGAGCGGCGGCTCCGGCGCGGCCGTCGGCCTGGTTGAGCTTGGCCGCATCGTTGGGGCTGAGCGTCTTCGCGGGCGGATTGGCGTTGCCTCCGGCCGGGGCCACGCGCGCGCTGCCGTCGGGATTGCGCGGGAACATTTGATTCCAATACTGGTCGGCCGGGTTCTGAGGAGACGGCGCGCCTGGTTGTTCCGGGGCGTGGCTTTGCTGGCTCTGCTGGAAAGCCCGGGCTCTATCCTGTGGGGTCTGTAGCGCCGGGTCCTTTTGGATCGGTTCCACGACATTGCCCGGAACCATGCCAATCGGCTGGCCAGTGGCCCTGTCGTACTCCCCGGGAATCAGTTTTCCATTTTGATCGCGCATCGCTGTGCCGAGGGACTTTTGAGGCGGTCGCGCCGGCAGCCTGGCGGGTTGAGGCGGCCTGTTGCGAGTTACGTTCGAGAAGTTAGGTCCATTTCCCATATGTCCGCGCTCTGCCTAATGAAAATTGAATGTCGAGAGAAATAAACGGATTTTCGGTGTGAGTGGCGGTTTTGCGGGCCCATACGATGGCATTCGCGCCTATCTTAAGAACTTCTTATCTTCGCGGCATTCAGCCCTGATCCCGGGGCACGTGCTCCCGTAAACGAAGAGAATCCTGCAGCCGTCTATTTAAGAAATGGCAAACATTTAGATAGCCACAAGCAGCAACTATTGATAACGACGGGCTGGGCTGTTCCTTATTGAATATTAACAAATACCGAGGAATTGAAATGATCGCTTGGAAGAAACTGTTTGGCGGCGGCAAAAAACCGGAGCTGGATGCAAGCGCGGCGCCGAGAGTCGAGGTTAAGAATTTACGCCTATGGAAACAAGCGGGTCTTCCGCGAGAATGGGTGAACCTTCACGCTGGTGAGTGGAATCATAGAGATTGGCTGGATCTGCTTGAAAAGCTAAAGGGCAGCGAATATTGGACCCGGACGCGATTGGAAGGGCGTTGGAGGAGCAAAAGGAGAAATCCTTGCGGCAACTATGGAAAAGACTTCGGAAATCGATCGACGTTTTGTTCTCGGAGCCTGGCTCGCTGAAGCTGGCGCAACGGCTTCTGCTCGTGGCTGGCATTTTGCTGCTTTCCGCGCCGACTCTATGGTTTTTGCAACACTTTAACTTTCTGCCAAATTCCGGCGGCAGCATCAAGGTAAGCGCCATCGGCGGGACGGGAATTGAAATTAATTACCCAACCGGGGAAGGGAAGTCGGAGTCAGTGGCGGTCATCAGTGTTCCCGCCTACCGGATGGCGACTCCCTCCGGGATCATCATTAAGCCTGGTGATAGTGTTGAGATCGGCGCCTCCGGGACGATTGCCACAGATTCCGCATTCAATGACTGGCTTCCCCCCCCATGAAACGAAGAAGCCTGCCAGCACGGACGAAATGATCCAGGACGCCGTGACCAGGTTTGCATTTAATCAAAATACCAATCCGAGCTGGCGCGATCCGGAGGGAACGCGCATCAGCGGACTGAGCGACGAGCTGGTAGCCAATAAGGCCTTGCACAACGCTCACAAAAATTACAAACTGTTTCGCGACGAGCGCATGCCCAACGGGGATGTCAAGATCAATGACTACGGCCTTTTGGTAGGCTGCTTGTTGCCCAGTGAGATGACGGAAGCGAGCAACTTGAACGTCGTTGATGCGGTCACCAAGATGAGGGACGCGGGCAAACTATTTCGCATTGGCAAAAAAACGGCGTTCAAATGCTGCGAGATCAAAGGCAAAGAACAAATGAAACTTTGTTTCACGGACCATGGCTGCCACGACGTGATCGTGGAAGGGACCGAGGGGACTCTTTTTCTGCTGATTAACGATACGATTGTTGATGAGCTCATGTTAGGGGAGCTTTTGAGGGTGGCTGAATCAGGGCCATCTGAGCTGGAGAGAAAGCGCGACATGCAGCCGTTCGCCATGGCGAGTAAGATTTACGATCCCAATGCCCCGCTTAAAAAGAGCATTAACAACACGGAAAAGTTTAATCTGCTAACAAAGGAATTGTGGTATTGGGACAATATAGGGAGTTTCACGGTGGTGATTACGACAAAGGCTTCTCACTGAAGCTTCATGTTTTTGGCTTATCTCCGCGCGAAGGGGGCAGGTCTGAATGGCGCGAAGATAAGGAGCGATTAGGAGGGGGCCTCTCCCTCGTTGCGCGTCCCTTCCGGCCTCAAAGAGGCCGGCTACAGCGCCTCTCCCGGGAGGATGCGTGCTTTTTGCGAAGGCTCCGGCTGTAGCCGGCCTCTTTGAGGCCGGTGGGGA
>Ga0206949_1354_pt1 | contig 9861 bp, 11 predicted proteins | sample Alteio_BWOrgHeat_40_FD_153240 | JGI IMG/M metagenome (GOLD analysis project Ga0206949, IMG submission 153240) | Enriched cells from forest soil in Barre Woods Harvard Forest LTER site, Petersham, Massachusetts, United States -... | ecosystem: Environmental > Terrestrial > Soil > Temperate forest > O...
ATTCACACCGTATAATTAATGAAACCAATAACATGAGGGGAAAAATGGTAGGAACTGCGTCAGAATACTTTAGTAGCTATTTGTCTTAATAACACCTGAAGCTATATTTACATCCAGGGCAGGGCCGCCTGCATAATGCTGTACCGGAGTAGGAGAAACCTTAATGGTCATGATCCCTCCTTCTATAGCCACGCTTGCCGAATCGTTGGATGTACCGGTGCTTAAATAGGTATCTGTGCCCTCCACATTAAATGATATAGCTATTTCTCCCGCGGCTAATACACCTGTAACTGCCCTGTTCTCGTCGACTATTTTATAGTTGGCAGTAACTGTAGGTACGGTGGCGAAATAGGCATGCATGGCATTCAGGCCGTTTGAAGCGGTAAATTCAGTTCCCTGTAGCTGCACTACGCTGGCGCCATATTGTATACTGCCGATATTCCAGATGCCGCTATTGGCATTATTGTTCTTTTTGGTACAGGAGGTAGTAAATAGCAACGCACAAACAACGAACAAACACGCTATTCTTTTCATAATAACCACGATTACCCGACGAAGATAAATCTATTTTACACAGAGACTCCAACTCTTCGGTTATATTTTGATCGATACACCAACCAGTATCCTGCCATATCTGCGATGTAAATTTACACAAAATGACATTATGTCACTAATGATAAAATAAATAAGCCATTATGTCTGTTTTTCGCGAATGGTACGACGATTGCAATGTTTAGGTAAACACTAAAAAACTAAAACTTATGTACAACAGAAGAAACTATGGCTTTGCGCCAGCAACATTCGGCGGATTTTTCGGAGACGTACTCCAGAACGGATTGCATCATGTAAATGATAGCAGCGACTTATTTACGGTTCCGGTAAACATCCATGAAACGGACGGCAGCTATGAATTGCAGGTAATAGCAGCTGGCCTCAAAAAAGAGGATTTCAAGATCAATATCGACAAAAACACACTGCACATTTCTTTCGAACAAAAAGAAGAAAATAAGGAGCAGCCCCAGGACAAAAAATGGCTGAGGAGCGAATACCGTATGAGGTCATTCAAAAGGAGCTTTACGCTCAATGAAAAGATAGACAGCAGCAAAATAGCAGCAAAATACACCGACGGGGTACTGAACATCAGTTTGCCCAAAAAGGAAGTAACTGAGCCTGCGACGCATGAAATATCAGTAAACTAAGAGAAACGAAAGGTGAGGGTGAGGTGAAGACAAGGCGGCGCGTAAAGCGCCGCTTTGCATTTTATAAGTCCTCAACCAATTGATCAAAAAAAAAACCACAATACCTGTAAGCCGGATCCTGTTCCTGATTGCTCAGGAGGTTATCATTTATCTGGGATGCCGTTCACACGACACCTCGAGCTACCAACCCACGGACATCCGGCGAGCCGCCGTCAATCGTCCGAATACTTGGTATTTCAGCACGCAAGGTTTACCCGTATTCATTGTTGCCAATGAATACCGTAGTCTCTTACACTACGTTTTCACCCTTATCCGGTTGTAGCCTTAGCGAAGCCGGATCGCTCCATGATACGCTAAGACCACAGCCAGACGGTCATTTTCTGTGGCACTGTCTGTTCCTGATAAATCAGGACCTACCCGTTAGGTAGTGCGCTGCTCTTTGCTGTCCGGACTTTCCTCCCGCATTGCTGCGAGCGATAACCCGGTATTGTAGTCGGTGCGAAAGTACGCAATGAATAATTAATTACAATGTTGTGACCGGCGATACCTACCGCCAACTGCAATAAGCACTACTTTTATCAACTCAATTGCCGTAAAAAATATTACATGAAAAGAATATCACTGTTATTAACCGTATTGCTGATAACAGTGCTTTCCTCGCGTGTTCTATCCCAGCCAGACCATGCAAGTAACAACTCTCTTCTTTGGCGCATCAGCGGTAAATCGCTCACCAAACCTTCTTACATCTTCGGCACCATGCACATGATTTGCCGGGATGATTATGTATGGACCAAAAAAATGGAAACAAGCCTTGCAGCATGTGACAAAGTGTGCCTGGAAATGGACATTGACGACCCTGCTGTGATTGCTAAAGTAACTACCGGACTCATAAACAATACCGGGAAAAAGCTGAAGGATTACTTCACTCCGGCACAATACCAGTTACTAAAACGCTACCTGAAGGACAGCCTGGGCCTGGATATATCTTTATTGCAGCAAATGAAACCAATAGCGCTGGAAAGTATTATGATGACAAACGGTACCGACTGCGCCGATCCTGTGTCTTATGAAGACAGCATACTGAAAACGGCCCACAAAACAGATAAGGAAATAATGGGACTCGAAGACCCTGAAGAACAGATAGCCGTGCTGGAGACCATACCGGTGGACACAATCATCAACGCACTGATAGAGGAAATACAGAACACAAACAAACCAGACACCGATTACCAACAACTGATCCATGCCTACAAGACACAGGATATAAAGACGCTCTACACGCTGATAAACCTATCTAAAGAGCTAGGTGACATGGCCTTGTTTCTTGATGGGCGAAACGAAAAATGGATACCAAGGATGGAGGGTAAGATGAAGGTATCCTCCGTGTTCTTTGCCGTGGGAGCCGGCCATTTGTGGGGTGACAATGGTGTGTTGAATCTACTGAGAAAAGCGGGATACACCGTGACCTCCGCAAACCAATAGCAGTCTGCGTTTAGAATATATACATCAACCTTACGTTAAACAGATTATTGTACTGTCCGTCATTACCGTATCCGTATCCAAGCGGTATCCGGTCGAATGGGCGTATCGAGGTGATGGAATACTGATAACGCACGCTGCCATATAGCTTTTTGTAGATCTTCCGCCCTACCCCTACTATATAGTCCAGATCAGTGGTATTAAAGGCGTTCAGTATTGGGTCAATGACTACAGGCTGGTCTGCCAACACCCATTCTTTGGAACTAACAAGGCGAGCATAGGATACGCCGGCTTCAAAATCATAACCGTGTTCTTTGTAGTGAAACGTTACCGGCACCTCAACGTAGTTCACATTCATAAAATACTTCGACACGTACTCGCCTACATAGGGCGATTCTGTAACCACCTCACCACGGCTGCCTTTTTGTGAATAAAGCAACTCCATACTAACCCCGAATTTTTCGTTAAAGTGAATGTATACTACACCGCCCGTATGCAAGCCTACTTTATGAAAACCATAGTAAGTATCCCCATCTACCTGCGAAAAGTTGGCCCCCAGTATCAGCCCGCCATCAAATCGCTTTGGTGTTTCTTCATAGTAATTGCTTTGAGCATACCCTGCGCTACAGACGCAGGCGGCCAGGCAAGCCAAAGCAATATTTTTTATCGTAAGGAACACTGTATAGCAAAAATAGGCATTATGCCAGTCATACTAAGCTATACATATTGTTAAGAAACATTAGGTACATGGTCAGGCTGCTGGATAACTGGTGGTAACACCATGCACCCATGCCATTGAATCCAATCCCGCAGAGGTAGCGCCGACTGTGGCTGGAGTAAGCGTCAGGGTAAGCGGACCTGTAGCCGATGGGCTGGCATCCTCAACTGCGGCCGTTGCAGTCGCTACCGTAGGCGGCTCTGTCATGGGCAATAAATGAACAGCACCCAGGTTGGAGTTTGAAGCCTCCATATTATAAGCCATAGCTTCTCCTCCGAGTTTGGTTTTAAGAAAAGATAAAGAAACAGTAGCAGCCCCCTGAATCGCAGTCTGCACCGTGCTTGCGGGTACATTCTCCGCTATGATCTTAAAAGAAGGCTGGTTAGATATGGCTACGCTCGTAAGAAACCCAAACGGGCCTGAACCGGAGAAATCGATACCGGGAACAGGCGAAAATTTAAATCCCGAAACATCGTTAGTCCCGTTTTTAATCGCGTCTGTGATCGGTCCCATCCAAAACCAGTTCTGCCCATTGGCGGGATTAAAAGCAACAGGGCCGAAGTTGACTATTGTAAGCCCGGGAAAGGTCATTTCCACTTGTACAGGAGCGGTGCTCATAGCCACTATGTTGGCAAAGTAATTGGAGTATTGGTCAGTGACGATGGAGAAAAAATCACTGATGTCCGCATTCTCGGCTGAGCCCTGTGCTGGCGTTATCAACACATCATCACTGCCCGATACTTTACTTACGGTTACATTCAGCACAACAGTATTAGCCGGATTGTTAAGTCCGTTTATTATATCCGGCAACGGAGTTGTAACGGCATATGCCGGGTAGAGGTTCTGGTTATTGGCCAGTAAACCACCATTTGCGAGTGTCGGTTTTTGCAATGCCGCCAACGCATTTTGCAGGTACCCATAATTCATAGACGTGGCGTTCATCAGCGGCACAGCGCTGCCCAGCGCATTGAGATAAGCGGCAAGTTGCGGCAGCAGGCTGCTTGCGCTGGCTGGAGTATTGTTTAAAACAGTGTTTATATTTGTAGTGCTCTGAAGTATTGTAAGGCTTGTTTGTGGGCTGGCCCACTGTTTGCAAATGACACCCAGGATAGCATCTATAGGCTGTTGGGTTCCGGTAACCGGGGGCAGGCTGCCAAACACACTCCTCCACCCCATCAGCAAAGCCATTTGCTGGTTTGTTGCATTTTGCTGCGCCGTATTCAATGCTGCCTGGTCGGCGCTGGAAAGAGAATAATTTATACTCGCAAGCGCTGCGAGAAAAAAGTTAGTGAAATAGCCATTGTCGGCCATAATAGGGGGAACATTGCCCTGCAGATTAGCATTGATCCAGTTATAGGTCAGGCTGTTGAACGAAAGATTTCTGGGGTCGGTATAATAATAAGGAAAATTACCTGCTGCTCCGGTATAAAATGGCAATAGCGTTACGCCTGCGGGCAGCGTAAATGAAATACCCATGAGCCTCCTGCCACCGCGTGCAGGTGCTTGCCTGGCGGCTCTGCCGCGGGATAATACTGACCCTGCAAGTGAAGCCAGTTGTTCAACAATTGAAGTCAACATTTTTTATTTGACGCAATTTAAAAAACTGCCTGCATAAAGTATGCAGGCAGTTTGCTTTCAGGTGAATTGATTTCAAATCCCTATTACTGAACGGGATAATTTGTTTGTACGCCCATGATCCAACCTACAGAGCTGGTGCTGGTTCCGGCCACCATACTTGGTGGTGGGTTAAGCGTAATAACCACTGTAGAATCAGATGCTGATGATGACGCAGAATGCGAATAAGTAGACTCAGAGCCGCCACCCAGTGGTATACCCAGGAAAGATACCGAGGTTGATACAGTTTGCTGGAAAGTAGTCTGAATGCTCTGGTAGTTGGAGCTCTTAATGGTGATGACCGCGCTTGGGTAGTTGGTCATAGCCACTCCCTGGAGCAGGCCAAATGGCCCGTTGGCGCTGAAGTCGATACCCGGAGCTACTGCGAACTTGTAGCCGGATACATCCTGCTGGCCATTCCTGATCGCTTCGAGTATTGGCTGCATCCAGAACCAGTTTTGCTGTGTAGCCTGGTTGAATGGCGCCGGGGAGAAGTTCACGATCGTTGCGCCTGTAAAGGTCATCTGTACATTCACAGAAGAAGAATTCTGAACTATTTCGTCGTGGAAATAACTTGCATTGCCACCAACGCTGAGACCAAAGAAGCCACCAAAAGGAATATTGAACGCAGTGCCACCCTGGATAGATACGGAATATTCGCTTGCGTTTGCAATGCTCACATTCATAGAAATGGAGATCGGGTTTGAACCTGACTGCAGGTTACTGATAATGGTAGGCAACGGCGTGCTTACATTGTAAGCAGGATAGTACTTACCGGTACCGTCATTGGTCAGGAAGCCACCATTAGCTGCTGTTGGCGTCTGTAATGCGGCAAGGGCCATCGCCACATAACTATTGTTCATCAGCACAGCATTAGAAAGCGCTACGCTTGCGCCTAATGCGTTCAGATAAGACACTACTACTGGAAGTATAGTTTGTCCTGATGCAGGTGCGTTATTGAGCAATGCACGAAGATTTACTGATGTCTGGATAGCATACAAAGATGTAGCCGGAGTAGCCCATGTAGAGGCTATCGTTGTCATGATATTATCTATCGGATTTCCTGTTCCCGTAGGGAAAGGGCCCATGTTTGCCTGCCATGCCTGCAATACAGCCAACTGCTGGTTTGTAGCGTTTGATTTTGCAGCGTTCAGCGCTGCCTGGTCTGCTACAGACAGTGAATACTGGATCTTTGACAATACCGACAATACCTGGTTTGAAAAATAAGAGCCGGATGACTGTTGGATCGGCGCATTGTTAGACAATACATTTGTGTTGATCCAATTATAGGTGCTTATATTGAAATTGGTTGTCCGTGGATCGGTATAATAATACGGGAAGTTGCCAAGGCCGCCTGTATTAAAATTAACGAGGGGCAATCCACCCAGTGATGCAGACAATGCCGTAGCAGCCTGCCCTCTGAGGAATTCCATGATCGGGGAAACTGCTGGTGGCGTCACCGCAGACATGTTCAAATGCACGAGTTTCGCTTCATGGGGTGCTTTGTTTTTTTCGAGTGTTGTTGACATGAGATTTGATTTTAAAAAGTATTACCTACTCTATTCAGGCTTTTCGGTTTCCGCCTTTTTTTTGACTACTCTATTTTAGGTTTTTCGTCAGTCACCTTTACTAACATCTATAGACACCTTTATTCTTCCGGCCGGATTCGAGGTCCATGATGCTAATAAAAACTTCAATTCAGACAATGTCTTTTATTGCTTGCTTAAAGGTTGTACTCCTGTGTTATCTCCGTATTAAGGTTTTTAAAAATTAATATACAGATAACAATATTTTTATTAAAAAATAACAAATAAATAAAACAGACGATTATGTAAATTTCATATTTATTTGTCGATAGGTTGATGATGCAAAGTAAGGGCACCAGAAAGTCATGCGAACGCGTAAAAACACCTGATTTTAAAATCAGGTGTTTTTACGGGGGTACTCCAATATTATGGATAGATGGCGTTGTAGACGCCGTTGGATACTGCAAAAAGGACTAGGCCGGCAGTATTGCGGCAGCCAGTTTTTAAAAGAAGATTGTTTCTATGGCCATCCACAGTACGGGCACTAATGTGCATTTGTTCCCCTATTTCTGCGGTAGTGAATTCCTTGCAGATCAGTTGTAAAACTTCGGCTTCTCTATCTGAAAGCAGGATTGGGATATTATTCGTATTGCGTACAACAGAACTCTTGTATTTATGGCTGTTCTTCAATGCTTTCAACACAGCTTCATTGAAGTAAAAACCTGTTTTAAAAGTAGAACGGATGGCGGTTATTACCTCTTCTATGTCACAGTTCTTTAGCAGGTATCCCGATACCCCTAATTTCACCATTTTGTGAATAAACACTTCCTGGTTATATACGGTAAGAATAATGATCTTAATTTCAGGAAAGTCGCGCTGCAAAGCTATTGACAGGTCCACTCCATTTATTTCCGGCATGCTCATGTCCACAATTGCTATGTGCGGCCGTTCTGGCATGGATTGCAGATTGTGTAGGAATACGTTGCCATTCTCATGCACGGCCAGCATATCAAAATCGTCTACGCTTTTCAGCATTGCGGCGAGCCCTTCACGAAATAAGCGCTGGTCGTCGATAAGCGCTATCTTTATCCTGTCCATGGTCGGAGTTTTTTATGTTCATCAACAATTAAGCTAACGGAAGCCGGATAGATAACCCAAACCCGCCTCCGGGAGCCGTTTTCACCACAAATGTGCTGTTTATCATGTCCAGCCTGCTTTTGATATTATGCAACCCTATCCCCCTGCTTTTCAATTTCTCCTGGTCAAAACCTTTCCCGTTGTCACTGTAGTTGATCAATACGGCATTGGGTTCTTCCTGCATTTCTATGTCTACCGATTTTGCCACTGCGTGTTTTATAGTATTAGATAGCAGTTCCTGCATCACTCTGTATAACGCCAACGATGTATTGATGTCTATTTTCTCCAGCGCCCCGACTGCATGATTATGAATAGAGATATTGATCCCAGACGAATTGCGGATATTGTCGCACAAATTCTCAAGCGTATCCACCAGCCCGAAAACCTCTAACCCTGACGGCGACAGATCATGGGAAATATCGCGAACCCTGGTGATCAAAGCGTCTATCATCTGCTGGCTTTTTTTTATCGTGTCAATTGTTACCTGATCAGTGAGGCCGCGTTCGCATTTACCAATCACCAGGCGCAGGTTAGCCAGGTTGCCACAAACATCGTCGTGCATGTCCTGCCCTATCCTTTTCCGCTCATTCTCCTGCGATTGAAAAGTTGCATACAACAGCTTCACCTGGTAGTCAAGTTCAGCTTTCTGCATTTTCTCGCGCTGTACAATGAACTTCTTCTGGTACCTGATATAAAAGAACACTATAGACACGCTCAGCAGAAATGTTCCCGCCATTCCTAACCCTACAAACAAGTATATATTGTCAATTACGTTTTGCATGGAGTAGCCCTATAGTGAACAATATATACATGATCAGCACCAATGATGCATGAATGTTCCAAAAAATAATGTTCATCACCAAGTTGGACTGTATGAGATTTGACGAGGCAAACAAAAAAACCGCTCCGCCGAAATAAACCAGCAGTGCAGCATTGATCCATAGCAATGGTGAAAAATCCATCGAAGGCAGATCGTCCCGATCCAAGGCATTTTTGAAGTAAGCGATCGAGTATATCATCATAATGATAGCACTAACAGACCTGGAATAACTATTGTAAATGAATATCGTCTGGAAAAAAATAGCGCTAACCACACAAAAACAAAAGAATAAGCTCAATACGGGTAATATCCACTTTCTTACTTCCGAGCCTTTAAAAACACTTCTGTAGAACATTGACAGGATGGCAAATTCTACAAGTGTATAAATATGCAAGACCGGGAGGTTATTGATCCTTTGCATCGCAAGCATTTTAGCTATCAGATTTGTAACCCCGGCCATTAACAGGTACCACGTCAGAATTTTACATGCTTCAGGCAGTCCCTTATATTGTACCACTGCTGCTGTAAGCGGCAATACAATAGCTAATGGCACGATAACGCCCATGTATATGTGAGAAACGAGGATCACGCTCTGTTTTTTTATGGTTTCCTATGCTGCTGTGTGCCGTATAACGGGCTCGTAACGTCGCAGACTGACGGACAAGGTTGGGTAAAATCGTAAATGAAATATTGTGGCTGCCCGCCTGGGACAGTATTTATTATTTTGTCTACTTCATTACCTGCTTCATCAAGAACCACTGGCACAAGCAATAAGGTTACCGTACTGGAATCAGTAGGATTTGCCATACCCATGTACGCTCTTACGGCCACCGCCTCAGACTGCGCCGCAAGCTGAGTTATATCTAAGATCGGTATACGGAAGCCGCGAAAGACCTCCAAAGGCGGAACTGATGGGAAAGCAGCGCTGTATGCGGCTCTCCAATTGGCGCATAATGTTTCTGCGAGTGTAAGGCTAATTGTGTTGTCTTCTCCTGTAGACTTATAATGGTGCTCCATGGTTTGGTTTTAACTAGTTAGAAATGTGTGTTTTGTAATCATTGCCAAAATAGTACTTATTATTTAGTTAACAAACAACGTGAATTCAATTAACAACTCAAACAAGGCATATTTTTTAAAAAATGTTTGCGTAAAAATGTCAGGATAAATATGGTTACTGCGTTGGCACGCCATTTATATCGGTAGACTAAACACCGCAAACAATGGAAACCAAAGACATAAAAGAAAACTGGCCAGAAATAAAAAACAGACTGCAGGAAAAGTATCCCACCCTCACCGAAGAAGACCTGAAATACGAAATAGGTAAAGAAGGAGAATTGCTGGAACGACTAAAAGCAAAACTCGACAGGA
>Ga0206949_1370_pt1 | contig 9824 bp, 9 predicted proteins | sample Alteio_BWOrgHeat_40_FD_153240 | JGI IMG/M metagenome (GOLD analysis project Ga0206949, IMG submission 153240) | Enriched cells from forest soil in Barre Woods Harvard Forest LTER site, Petersham, Massachusetts, United States -... | ecosystem: Environmental > Terrestrial > Soil > Temperate forest > O...
GCTTGGCAAATGCAAAGCATAAATCGAACGCTTTTTGCGCCCTTATCTGCGCTGTGCCGCCCATGATGGATTTAAACTTGGCTTGCTCGTCTTTGTAGCTACGCACATTCTGAAAATAGCCCGTTACGGCGTTGTATGCGCCAAAGAGTGTGCCGCGTGTGGTTTCCTGCTGCTGCGTTGCACTGGTGTGGGAATATTCCAGCACTTTATCGCACATATTCACATAGCAAGCGGAAAGCTCATCTATCTTGCCCGTTTGCAGGTTATGCAGCACCTCTTTATTTGGACACATGGCAAGCTGCACCAGCTTTTTCACCTCGGCATCGGTAATGCGCACTTTTGCCCAATGGTTGAAAGCCTGCTCCAGTTCGTCCGCGAGTCTGTTAGAAATTCCCATGACTGCATGGGCCTGTTTCAGTCTATCCTGCGCATTGGAGGTATGGCGGATTTTTATGGCATTGGTGTGGTTGCTCATGGCGGCATTGAGGGTGTTGTTACACACGATACGAATCGGGGTAAAGGCGGCGGTGATGCTGCCGAACCCATCATGTGAGGTGGTAAGGAACAGGTATTTTTCTATCAGGTCGCTATTGCCGACCCTGATATAATCCGGAAGCTTTGCGGTTATAAAGATACGCTCTCCTTGGCCTAATGCTCCGGCGGTCTCGTACATGATGCCATCACCGCCGACGATGCTATCGAAGAAGGTAAATGCATCGCGGTTTTGGACTACCTGATAGTCCGCGCCCAGCCGGTCACCCAGGATCGCGCCGTTATCCTCCCGGTAGGTGAAAAAAGAGGCTTTCGAGATTATCTCCTTGCCGTCAGGCAGGCGGTGAATGTTCGCCGCCTTGCATACCTCATAATCCAGCCCTGCAAATTGCAACGCTTCGGCGCTGGTTGGATAGTCCTGCACAATTTGGCCTAAACCGTGCCATGCTTTCTGCTGCACGGAGAAAAAGCTGTGCCTGCCTGTTTGCTCGTTTAAATGGATATTGTGACCCATAATGAAAAACCCTGTTTTTGTTTGCAGCCGGGTTACTGCGTTGATTGTTTAGAAATTCTTAGAATGGTAAATCGTCTACGTGTTCGGGTGTGTTCTCCGGTACGGCTTCTCGCGCTGCGCCTTGTTTCGCTTTGGAGATTATCTTTACCCCGTTGCAGTGAAAGGCGAGATACGCCTGCTTCTCCCCGCTCTTATCGGTGTACTGGCTTAGATAAATACGCCCCGATACTGTTACGATGCTGCCTTTTAAAAGAGTGGCGGCTATCTTCGTTCCCATCCAATACGAGCATTTGATGAACTCGGTAAACTCCACGGCGTTGCCGTCTTTGGGCTTGTAATAGTCATTGACCACCATGGTAAACGATACCACCTCCTTATTGTCTTTTGTCTTTTTGATCTCGGCGTTTCCCGCCAGTCTGCCTGTGATTTCCATTTGTTTCGATTTTATTTGATTACATGATTAGTGAGTAAATAAGCTGAATTGTCCTGCCACCTTTCGCGGGAGCGGCTTGTGGTGGTTTAGCTTTTGCGTCAGGTACTCGATGGCGATCTGCTCATTTAAGAATATCGCCCATGCTGCCGTAAGTGCCTGTGAGCGTGTCTTGTGCTTTCTGTTCTGTATCTCCCATGAAATGCGCATCAAGCGGGATAACCGGTGGTTTGTGTTACTGCTCATAACTGTTGTTTTTAAGTGTTAAACCATACAGGCAAAACCCATCTCTTGCCTTTTGATAGGCAACAGAGAAGTAGCAGGACAAGCAGGGAGAACAGCCAGGCGACAAAAAATACTACCCGCACGGGTGGAGATTTTTTTCGACTGCCGGAGGCAAGCGAAGTGACAACGAAGCGCGGGCTGTTCGTATGGCGCAGGACGCGGATTATCTTGCCGCAGCAAAAAGGCAAGGATAGTCGAAAAATGTTACAATTCCCGCATCAGGATTGCAGCAAAGGTAGCTTGCCGAAGGACTATGCTCGTCGTGTGGAGTGAGTATCGATATTTGACAAAATACGTCCAATGAACTGCGATAGTCTGAACAGCAGAGGTTGCACAACAAAATCAAGAGATGGAAGAAGATTCGGCTCTATCTAGTAGGATGGGCTAAATGGAATAGGTAGTTAGGCGAACTGCTTTTTCTTCCGCCGCTATTTTCGCTTGAGTGGAAATAAAATGAAGTATTAGCGAAAGAGGATTTCGCAAGACTTAGTGTAGTTTATCTACAATAACATCTCATTAGTAAAATACCGTATTTTTACGGTGATACGTTTAATTTATCGAAAGTAGTTTTGACAAGCATATAAGGTTTGAAATAATAAATAACACTCAGACTTCAAATTATTCGTTCATTAAATCAGAAAACAATGATTACTATTTCAAATACCACTGAAATTCCTGAAATTATTCAGGCAACTCAAAAAGCGAATGAACTATTAAAAAGTCCTGCATTCTTCGATGCGATCCGTGCCCACGCTTCTTTTGACATGGCGAATGTCTCTCCCGCAGTTGTTGCGACCCTAATGGGGGAAGCCACAGTCACTATGATTATAGAAATGTATTTCTCTAGGAATAGAAGAGTATTTGGCTATGACGATCCGGCTCATCCTGAAATAATTCATATCAACCAAAACAGAAACGAATTTAACGTTCCTGCACTCGTTAACACAATGCTTCACGAAACGGTTCATGCCGTTGATGATTTGAATCCTGAAGCAAGTTTTGGACATGGGGATAACAGCAGCGCAGGGAAAGAAAACACCGCTCCTTACTGGATAGGTTCCCTTGCAGAACGAATGGCAGGAGGTCAATCCGACCAAATTACTTTGCAAATACACGAAGGAAGCCCGGAAGCTTTTAATGTATAGTAATTCTTCATTTGCAATTTTGCAATTAAAATTCGAAAATCGGCGAATTATCGCATGAACACTCCAAAATCATAGCTAATGAGCATTCAGTCTACTGATTCGAAAAGAGGTGGCAACCTGACTCAGTTTCAGGTAATTGTCTTTACCGTTCTTATTGTATGTGTATTAGGGTTGGGAATTCCGCGTCTCTACAAAGTCTATAATCACTTTTATAGCAATAAAATACTCGACACTCCACATGAATGGGATGAGGATAATGTACTGACGCTGCAAGATCAAATTGGAGATTTAACTAAAAGTCTGAAAAGTAACTATCAGGAAATAGAGATACTCAACGACTACCGCGATCTGCTGCAATCTGGCATAGGAACATTGAGTGCTACTAAGATCGACACTACTACGCTTGATACTGGCTCAATAAAAAGTGCCCTTTTGAGCATACAGCCAGCATTAATTCTTCACATTGCCTATTTACAGGAAAGAAGTTATTCAAGTGATATTGGGGCAGGCGGCGACCTTAGTGTGGTTCAAAATAACCATCTCCAAATAATAAATAAAATTCGAGATAGAAGCGCAGAATATGCCTCCTTATATAGGACACTTGTTGCCACATATGGTTTCGGTGTGACTACTAGCTACGGCAGACCATCAACCATTGCGACGATGGCATTTGATGATATTGATTTAACTACTTTAGGCGCATCTACGTCGATTAATAAAATTAATTTAATAAGTGCACTCGCTACCTCGGCGAGGAGAATAGACACTATGGTCGAAAATCGAAGTAATTTCCTGACGAAGCAGATTATCGCAAATAAGGTTACAGTTAAAGATCTTGAAGAAAAATATAAAACCAACAATCAAAATATTAATAGATATGCAGTAATTATTGGGATTCCCCTTTTTATAGCTGCCGTCTTGATAATGTACTATCTCGGTTTGCGTAACAGCAACATAATGCGCGAACAGGTTGTAAAAAATAATCTCGATCCCGAATTGTATAGATTTGGACTAACTTTTTCTTTGTCTGGTATAACGGTGTTGCTTCTAATTCTCTCGTTGCTTATTCTAGGGCTAGCAAGTGTTTTAAAGGAAAATGGGTTGGCCGCATTATTTGGTGCAATTGCAGGATATGTTTTAAACAATGCTACTGGCAAATCTACTCCATCAACCCCTCCACCGCCCAAGCCAGCCCCACCTATACCAAACCCAGCACCGCCTAATCTTTAGATAACTTTTTAAAAATACCAGCCGAGCGTTCCACGAATACAGCTTAGCAGGCTACGTGAAAGGAAATTCATACAGATGGCCCAAACACAGCACTGGTAGCCTTCTATAGCGACATTCTTCAAGGGAGGGGGAAAGGCAAGTGTGGCGAAGCATGAGCCTCTCTTGCCGTGCGGAATGTTTAGCAGGGGCTGACTGAATGAAGCGAAATGCAGCGAAATCGTCCAGGCACCGCGGACGAAATTGAGCGCAGTGCCGCGTAAATGAAGAAAGCCTCTGCTACATGGGGGACAACGTGAGGGTTAGCAGCGAATACCCCGTAGCGGCAGTGAGGAGTAGCAGTGAATGGCCCGACCGAAAGGACACTCCACACTTGTAAAGGCTAAAACAAACATTGTTAATTCAATATTTTATCCGTATTTCTATTTCAATTACACTCCTTTGCGTATCGGGGACATTCAAAGCCAAAGTATTCACTTCTCAAGACATGAACATGAATGCAGAAAATCATCAAAATGGCCGAGCAGAAAAAGCTCTAAAAGACATTCAGAAGGAAGACGAAAACCAATTAGTTGTTTCATACCTGACACTTAGAAAACTTATCGGCTGGTGCGGCATTTTACTGCCGCCGATATTATGGCTGGTGTGGCATGAAAACCAATGTTTCCACTCATTTGAAGGCTCGATCAGCGATTATTATTATACTCCGGCAGGCGATATTTTCGTTATTATTCTAAGCGCATTGGGATTGTTTTTATTCACCTACAATGGATATGAACGGCTTGAAAAGATACTATTGAAAACAGCAGCGGTGTGCGCAGTGCTTGTCCCCCTTGTGCCAACCAACCCTAAATGCGAGAAAAATGGTGCAATCTGCACAGATTGCCTCAAGGCAATCCATAATCCCAAAGATCGCGGCTTCTTAGGGAACTATATCAATGATAACTGGCACCTGTTTTTTGCACTAGTTTTTTTATTCTGCCTTGCAGTCATCTCGATCAAATATTTCACGAAGTCGCTCGATCCGATTTTGGTGAAACGAAACGGGAAATTGACGCAAAAAGGTAAGCGAAATGTAATCTACAAAGCGTGCGGCTGGATCATCATTGGCAGCTTAATAATCCTGGCAATATTGATGGGAGCAGAACATATAAACGACAATCCCGTGTTCCCCGGCGTACCAGTGATTTTCATCTTTGAGACTGTCAGTGTATGGGCATTCGGCCTTTCATGGCTTACAAAAGGCGAAACACTATTTCCAGACAAACCCGAAGAAATGCAATTCGAAAATTCCAATCATCATTTCCAAGCTTAGCGAAAAGCAGTGGCAAAATCTGATGGTAAATACGATGGTAACTACATTCTTCACAATTAAAAATAAAACGGTTTATCAGGCATCTACTTAGAAATAGTGAATCCTGGCGCCCCAGCCAGCTCTTGTTCCAAGAGCGTCCCGCACGGACCGAAAAACACAGAGAAAGTGCGGTTTACAGGAGATGATCTTTCCGCTATCCTCCCGCAACGTATTTTGACATCTACCATTAAATGATGGTCATTTTGATGGTAACTGCAAAACCCTATGCCGGAGTTACCATCATGCCGCTCACTGATATCGCGATTCGCACCGCTAAACCGAAGGATAAGCCTTACAAGCTTGCAGACGGCGGAAGCCTTTATCTGTTGGTCCAACCGAATGGTAGCAAATGGTGGCGCTATGCCTACCGCTTCGGTGGTAAGCAGAAACTACTCGCTTTAGGAACCTACCCCGAGGTAGGCCTGGCCGAAGCACGAAAGCATCACATGGCTGCCCGCAAACAGCTAGCATCCAACATCGACCCCAATGAGGCTAAAAAAGAAGCCAAGCGCGCCGTCCTGCTCAATGCCGAAAATAACTTCGAGTCTGTTGCCCGCGAATGGCACGAGACCAAAAGCCATAGCCTGAATCCCCGTTACGCCGGTTTCGTCCTCCGACGCTTGGAGGCCGATATCTTCCCAAAGCTCGGTAGTCGCCCCATCCGCGATATCACGGCTCCAGAATTACTACTGGCCCTGCGCGAGATCGAAAAGCGTGGTGCTCATGAGGTAGCTCACCGCGCTATGAAAGCCTGCGGCCAAATCTTCATGTACGGCATCGCCACAGGTCGTGCCGACCGCAACCCTGCCGCCGACCTTCGGGGGGCGCTAAAAACGCCAAAGAAAGAGAACTTCGCTCACCTCCAGGAAAGCGAGCTGCCAGAGTTCGTGCAAAAACTCGAAACCTATCAAGGCATGCGGCAAAACCAACTGGCAGTCAAACTGCTGATGCTGACATTCGTGCGTACCACCGAGCTACGCGGCGCGCTCTGGTCTGAAATCGATTTCGACAAAGCCGAATGGCGCATCCCCGCCGAGCGTATGAAAATGCGCCGACCGCATATCGTGCCATTATCCCAGCAGGCCGTGCTTATCCTGAAGGAATTGAAGCTGATGAACGGTAGCTGGCAATTCGTCTTTCCAAATCCCTACAAACCCATCAAGTGCATGAGCGAAAACGGCGTGCTGAACGTCATTTATCGCATGGGGTATCGTGGCCGCACTACCGGCCATGGCTTTCGACACACAGCCTCGACCATCCTCAACGAAAACAACTTCAACCGAGACCATGTCGAACGCCAACTTGCCCATGTCGAAACCAACAAAGTGCGCGGCGTCTACAACCACGCCGAATACCTGCCCGAACGCCATAAGATGATGCAGTGGTGGGCGGACTATATTGATGGTTCCGTAAGCTCAAGAAATGTCCCTAGCGCTAAGAAAAAAAGTCGTCAGTAAGTCACTATACCTCCAACTCAAATGGAGCCACAAGTGCGCGGTTATTTTTTGTAGCATCAAAACAGGCCATTTAGCCAAGTTGTTCGTGACCGAGCGCATCTATGGTATCTGATTAATCAGAACAAAAGGTCGTATTTCCTAAGTGATGCTTTTCTATTCAACTCCAACGTGTATTGAGGATTTACACAACTGGAGGTTTAAATATGCAAATGCCTACACATAACCATTCCGACGAAAAACACGGTCAGGGCTGGCAGCAGGAAAACATCGTAGAGATAGACGCGCAACAGCTCACATCACTCACGGAATATATCTGCAATCCACGTAGTCGCTGCCGATACCCACTGCTCGCCTTGCGGCTGCTCATTCACGTTATATGCCAGATAGACGGCCATGGCAGAATGTATATCAGCGCACGGAAACTCTCACAAAAAATGGACGTTCACTATGACTCGCTTACCAAATGCCTCAAATACCTCCGGGAAATCGGGGCAATCCGCGTTGAATATAAAAGCCACATCTAAAGGTAAGATACCATGCACACAATCATCAGACTGCCCGAAGTCATCAAAACCACCGGCCTTGCCAGAAGTACCATTTACAAGGGTATCGCAGATGGAAATTTTCCAACCCAAATTCACCTGGGGTCAAAATCCGTCGGATGGCTTCAATCAGAAATCCTGCAATGGATTGACGCACGCATCGCAACCACAAGATCAATTAAATAAACGGAAAGAAGATACGTCACTCACCTACTACGGAAAGAAAGCCTACTATCTCAATCCGCGCATCGCTCGAAAGCGGAGGATAGAAGAAAGCGTACCCGACTATAGGAACTAAAAATTAAATTCATCAAGGAGTTACAAATGTTCTGTATCAATTTCATGCACGATTTTGGCCATATCACCTATTGCCTTTTTGATTTCTTTGATCTCTTATACTGGCAATATGCGTTTTGATTGCTAAGTGGGTGGAACGCTAACGAATAGCAACAATAAAATCCATTAAGGGTAATTCGGGTTCGGTGGTTATTACCATACCCGAAACTACTCTATTTGGATATGCTCTTTTAAAAAACATTCTCTTCGAATGAAGACTATTATACTCTGACTACTCAATGCAGCTATTTTCTTTATCTTACACAGGTGAGCGATTTTAATAGCCATCTGATGGGTAGGTATAAACCCCAATTTCTAATGAAATAATTTCAAGTACGTGATAAATAAAACTCTACCATTTTCGTTTATTATTCTCATTTTGTTAGCCCCACTTTGTCGCTGTTCAAATTCACCGAAAGAACTTGATAATAAAGATAGTACTGTTACAGCGCTAAACATTCTTGCTTCGCAATATATTTATGACGACCCAGATTCAGCGCTCATATTGGCGGATGCAGCTCTAGAAATTGCGCAAAAAAATAAAACTGTTCCAAAACGCCTGGAAGCACGAAGTCTAAATACCATTGGCCGATCTTACGAAGTGAAAGGAGAGTATATTAAAGCTCTAGATACATTGACAAAGGCTAAAAAAATATACGAAGATATTAATGATATTCTAGGTGAGAATATAATTTATACCAACATATCAATTGTATATAAAGATGAAAATAATTTCAACCGAGCATTAGGATACGCATATCGTGTAATGGTAATAGATGAATTACTCCATATTCAGAAAAGCTTATTAATTGATTATGAGAATATAGGATACTTATATTATAAGAATGGGAATTATCATTCTGCTAAATTATATACAAAAAAAGCAATCAATTTAGCAAAGGCTTTTTTGCGTAATGCACATTCTGAAAAAATCGAAAATACTAAATCAGAATTAATGTCCAATTTAGGCAGCATATATTTATCTGGGTCCAACTCTACCAACCATTACCTTGATACCGCATTACTAAATTATCGAGAAGCACTAAAGAACTCCCAATTGGACAAAGAAAGCTATTGTGAAGCAATGCTTGGTATCGCTAAATGCTTGTCACAAAAAGGGGAGAAAGATCACGCAAAAGATACAGCAAGAAAATCATTTCTAACAGCTAATGTTACACATAATAATTTAGCCATTTTGGAAGCATCTCAATTCCTCGCACAGTTATATGCAGACAGCTTGGAACAACGGGACACAACAAAGTCCTGCTATTATCGGGCAGTAGCATTAGAAAAAACAAACTTTCTATACATTAAAGAAAACGAAAGCTTTATTGCTCTGAATGATAGCGAAGAAAATCACGAAAAATGGTTGCAAGAAGAAATTGCAAAAACACAGAAAAGGAAGGATGACAGTAGTCAGTTTCTCTCAATAACGGCCTTTCTCACTTTTATTTTTGTTTTTTTAATTATAATAGACGATAAATTACCATCAATTAAATCACTTATTACAAGGATAAAAGGAATAAAGTGGCACAATGTTAGAAGCATATTACAAGAAAAGTCCGAACTAAACATTCCAAAACTCAAACGTATAAATATTAAACAATTCATTGCACAAAAAAAATCTCGTGTAATATTTCTTAAACGGGCATGGTTAATATTTATCTTCATCGCGTATGAGTTTTTAATGTTTTTTATAGAACCACATATCGCCAATATATCAGAAGAAAGAGGCAAGATTTATGCTTACATTTTTCAGTGCGGAATAGGCCTTATTTTATACGTAATTCATAAAAAATTTGAGGAATTGATTGATCGGCGTTTTCATGCTGATACCGTTAAAGTCTAATTCTGAGTTTTCTTGTTTTTTTTGTTTTTACTATCATCTGTCCGGTCGTCATCCTTACCACCCATATGCTCTCTGTGGTCATTTCTATGAACAACTTTTTTATTGGCTGGTTGCCTTCTCAAATCTGTCATCGCATTCCCATTCGCTTGATGTGGCCTTAATTCGTCATCAGCTTTTGCAGCATTCTTAGAAT
>Ga0206949_1371_pt1 | contig 9784 bp, 8 predicted proteins | sample Alteio_BWOrgHeat_40_FD_153240 | JGI IMG/M metagenome (GOLD analysis project Ga0206949, IMG submission 153240) | Enriched cells from forest soil in Barre Woods Harvard Forest LTER site, Petersham, Massachusetts, United States -... | ecosystem: Environmental > Terrestrial > Soil > Temperate forest > O...
CCAGGTGATCATAGCAACTGCGGCAAAAGCGGATGGGTTTCTCATCTGCTGTGTATGCCGTTTTTGGCTCTTCTTTTGGCAGCAGGCTGGCCAGCGCCTCGATGGCGTAAGCAATTTCGGGGCGCGAATAGTTATAATATTTATGCCTGCCCTGGCTCTCAACGGCGAGCAGATCAGCCTTTACCAGTTTGTTGAGGTGCATGCTGATGTTTTGCGGGGTGGTATCGGCATAAACAGCTAATTCCGTAGCCGTGTAGGCGCGTTTGTCCATAAGGGCCCATAGTATTTTAGCGCGCACCGGGTCGCCGATTAGCGAGGCCACCTGGCTGAATTGCTCTTCCATAAAATTTCACACTTAATTCTAAAATGAAGTATCGAAGGATAAAGGTAAGTAGTTTTGAACCGTACAAACAAGTAAAAAATGAACAATACGATTTTAAACTGGGAAGGGACCGACTACCTGGCCGTCTATCTGCGGCAGCTAAAAGAAAACCCGCTTTATTATGACCCGGATTTAAAGATTTGGGTTACTTACAGCTATGCATACTGCAAAGCGATTTTGGAGCACCCGGATGTAAGAATACCCGAACTGCCTGTTTACGATACGCTAAATGACAGGGCGAGGCTCCTTACAGATAAATTGGTGCGGTTAAGCAATGGTGAACAGCATGTTATTTCGCGCGCGGCAGCGATGGCTGTTTTTCAAAAAGTAAAGGCAGTGAACGCAGGGCAAGTTTTAGGGGAATTATTAGCTGCAATCCCGACGGGTAATGAGTTTGATTGGGTAGCTGTGGTCGCAAAACAATTGCCGGTACGGTTGATCCTGAAGGGACTGGATTTTGATGAAGAAGACGCCAACTATGTGGCGGAAAACCTGCAAACACTGGTGCTGACGATGAAGCCGGACAAAACGGAGCAGGAAATTCAGTTGCTTAACCCGGTTGTTGAGACGGTGTACATTCTCGCTGAAAAATATGCTGCGCGGGCCGGTCTCCTGGCTGGGGAGAAAGATGCCGATGATACGATCATTTGCAACCTCATCGGGCTTATTATTCAGTGTTTTGATGGCGGCAGGGGGCTTTTATGCAATGCCTTACTGGCTATGACGACTTATGCCGATAACAAAAGCACAGACTGGAACAAACTGGCGGATGAAACGCTCCGTTATGATCCGCCGGTACACAATACACGGCGGGTGGCTGCTAGGGATATTATTATCGGCGGCCAAACAATCAAATCCGGAGAGGCGATTCTTGTTGTACTGGCGGCGGCGAATTTGGATGACAATGTGTTTGCCAACCCGCAAAACTTTAATATACTGCGCGGCAACAATGACAGGCATCTTACTTTTGGATTAGGGGGCCACAATTGCCTGGCTAAATATTTTTGTATCGATATGGCGGTTGATGTATGCCGGTTTTTGGCGGAAAATTATGGTCAGATACATATCCTGCAAAAGGAATTTACTTATGAACCGCAGTTAAATGTGAGGTTGGTTAAACAGCTGATGGTGAGTCTGAAATAAGAGTCTTAAGTTTTGGCTGAAATAAATTTAAACACGGAGATCGCTAAGAAGGCACAGAGAACACAAATAAATGACCAAACTATTAAAACTTTGCGGCCTCTGTGTCTTTTCTTTATCGCTGTGTTAAAACTTTCAAGGAGTTAGTCATATGGAAGTATCTCATAAACATTAATAACAAAACAATGATAGCAGTAATTTTCGAGGCCATCCCCGCTGAGGGCCAGTTGCAGACCTATTTAGACATCGCCGCCCGGCTTAAACCGGAGCTTTCGAAGATCGATGGTTTTATATCGATCGAGCGTTTCCAGAGTTTGACCGAACCGAATAAAGTATTGTCACTTTCCTTTTGGGCGGACGACGAAGCCGTAGCGCAATGGCGCAATATGGAGCTGCACCGCAATGCACAGGCGGCGGGCCGCAAAACTGTTTTTAATGATTACCGGATACGCATTGCCAATGTCGCCCGCGATTATACGCTGTATAACCGGGATGAAGCGCCGGCGGATAGCAGGGCCGTGAACGATTGAATTTAACATATAGCGCGTGAAACTTACGAAGGTTTTAAAACTTCGTAAGTTCCGGGTTGTTAGCATATATTTAATTAATTTGAATAAAATATGCCATATTGTTAATATTTATTCATTTATGTTAAGATAATCTTAAATTTACGTTGAGATGCTTATCTTTGAGAAAATGGACGACGGCGGATTTGTTGCTATTGTCCATAAAATGATAAATATTTACAGCTATGAAACACGGACTTTTAATAGATATGGACGGGGTGATCTATAGCGGCGAAACCCTGATACAGGGCGCCGACAAATTCATCACCCTGTTACTCGAAAAAAATATACCCTTCACCTTTATGACCAATAACAGCCAGCGCACGCCGCTGGAGGTTACGCGCAAGCTAAAACTGCTGGGCATTGAAGTAGGTGAGGAACATGTTTATACCAGCGCCATGGCAACCGGCAAGTTCCTGGGCGAACAAGGGCCCGGCGGAACAGCCTATGTTTTAGGTGAAGGCGGTTTGCTGACCAGTTTGCACGAGAACGGGATCACCCTGGTAAATACCGACCCTGAATTTGTGGTTTTGGGCGAGGGCAGGAACTTTACGCTCGAAATGGTGCAGCGGGCGGTGGATATGATCCTCGGCGGCGCCAAATTTATCACGACTAACCGCGACCCTTCGCCAAAAAAACCGGGCTGGAACAATTTAGGTATTGCGGCTACCACGGCAATGATAGAGGAGGCATCGGGCCGCAAAGCCTTTGTAACAGGCAAACCCAGCCCGGTGATGATGCGCTCGGCACGGAAGTTTTTAGGGTTGGAGACAGCAGAAACAACTGTTATCGGCGATACCATGGAAACAGACATACAGGGCGGCGTGCAGATGGGCTATAAAACCATCCTGGTGCTATCAGGCATTGCCAAAAAGGAAGACCTTAGCCATTACGCGTTCAAACCGGATTTAGTAGTCGCTTCGGTTGAAGAAATCCAACTGCCATTGAAATGGTGGTGATTTTGTTTTAAGTCCTGAGTTTAAAGTCTTGAGAAAGACGTTTTTGACTTTCGACTTTCGACTCAGGACTTTAGACTTAAAATACTACTTAACAGCAGCCAAAGTTGCAGTAGTTTTCCCGCAGGTCGCCATGGATTTGTCGCTGTAATATGGGTTCTTTATCGTCGTAGTTTCGCTCAGCCAGTAAGCTTTTTTCATCGGGCAATAATCCATATAAACGGTTGTGGTGTTCATTTTCAGGCCTTTTAACACTTCGTACAAGTTTTTGGAGAGGCTTTCAAAGTGCTCGCGCTGGTGCTCAATATCGCTTACCTCGCTAATGTGCCGGGTATCGAATTTTAGTTTTTCGATATAGGTGTTAAATATTTTCTGCTGATCGGCGGTAAGGGTTTCAGGAGCTGACAATGCGGTCATCAAAGTTTTAGCGCTACTTTCCGCAGCGGTACCGCTCCCGGTGGCCAATGCATTTTTTAGTCCGAAATAAGCGGTAGTTATGCCGTTAATATTGTTTTGTGCTTTAACCATCAGTACAGAAAAAAGGAAGGCCAGCATCAAAGCGGTGGTTTTTATCGTTTTCATCAGTTTGTATTTGTGTTGTTAAGTTTGTTTTAATTTGAATTTTGTTTGTTATGTGTGTGCGAGTACTGGCGGTAATGTCCGCCGGGTTGACTCACCCCGACTACTCCGCCTTTAGGCGGATGTTCGACCCTCTCTTCGCCTTCGGCGTAAAGAGGGTAGCTGCAATTTTTTGATTTTGAGTATTTTACCTTTCACCTTCTTCGTCCGCCATAGCTTCAGCGACGGCGGATCCCTCACATTTTCATTGGCTTGGTTAACCTCGGGTACAGCCTCAAAAAAACCTCGCCGCCGACCGGGTTTTGCCCATATAAGCTATTTAACCTGCTGTCGGCATCATACCAGGTTAGTTGCCCCCCTGCGGCCAAGTTTAGCGGACCAATTTTAAACAAGTCGTAATTGATACCTAAAGTTAGGGCATTTACGCCAAATATACTATCGTCGCCATAAATAAGGGTGTTAAGATCGAGCTCTTCGGTGGTTTTTTGGACAAACTCATAGCGGGTATACAGATCGAACTTTTTCAGGCGGATATTGCCCTCAAGCAGCAGCGAATTATCGCCATCCTGCGCCGGTACCTTATTTTCGCCCCAAACAGCGGTAGCATCAAAGCTGTTTTCATCGCCAAAGGGGCGGCTATAGGTGGCCGACGCGGTGGTGCGGTAAACGTTTTCGGTGGGATTGAGCGCCTCGGGGCTTTTGACATAACCGTGCGAAACCTGGAAGGCCCAGTTTTCCGAGGGGTTAAAGTCGAGGCGCGTGCTCCAGGAGTCGAAGGTGGGCGTATCGAAATTATATCGGTTTTCGTCCGGTTCCCTGCCGGTGAAGGAGGAGCCTTCGATCTTAAAATCACCATACCGAAAACCCAGCGTAGCTACGCCAAAGGTGATATGCGTTGCATCCTGCCAGTGGTGGCTGATAGGGGCGTCAGGGTCGGCCAGGGCAGAGGGGCGGTGCATGAAGGCAACCGGGCCAAGCGCCGGCTCGCCGGGATAACCGACATAAAGGCTGAGGTCGCTTTTTTCGGACAATGCATGGGCGTAACTGGCGGAAAGCTCAGCAAACAGGTCATGCGGATGCTGCCGGTCGACCAGCGGTATGCCTTTCCAGCTTTCGCCGGTTTGGAAAAGCAGCGGGTAACCGTAACCGCCTTCGGTCAACGGATCCAGCGACATCATCAGGTTAAAGTGCAGCAGTCCGTTTTGGCCGATCTCGCGCTGGGCCATTCCCATAAACCAATTAGGGCCGTCGAGCTTGCTGGCGCCGCGGTGGCCGGCATTGGTAAAATTTTGGTCGGTATAGCGGAGGGTAAAATTTCCATGGAGCATATAGGTCCATTTTCCGCCGCCCAGCATAATACCGTAGGTTGGCGATGCATCAGGCAGCCAGCTGGTGCCCGAACCATCGCGGCCCATAGGCAGGTTTTTGGATAGTGCGCTGCTCATCATCAGCATGCCACCCATATCCATGCTCGCCATAGCGGTATCGGGTGAAGTCGTTTTGGGTGATTTTTTAGTTTTGATAGTATCATCCATTTTCATTTTTTGCTGGGCATTTGCGATGGATAGCAGCATAAATAATAGTATCGGGAATATTATATAGCGTTTCATAGCGTAAATAATTCGAACCGTTTGAACTGATAGCGATGTTTGGCGGGTTATTTAACCACAAAGGCCGCAAAGGAAAAAACACAAAGTGACACAACGGACTATCGCTTTGAAATTTTTCGGTTGCTTTTGATCGGCACGGTTTTTTAAAACAGTCTACAGTAAATGTTATTGCGAAATTTAAAAAAGGTGGAGCGTTTCCACTATAAAAACGGAGATACTTATCAAATAAGCAGGGAATGGAATTGTATGGATAAGGCTTTGCCGGATGTGCCGGGCGGGGCCTTACTATTGGTGTATGCCGTTTGACGGACGAACGTCAGCGTGTTTGGCTGATAGTCTGGCGGCGTAACAGGCTGCAGCGTTAAAAGCGGCAGGTTAAAGCGTATCTGGTAGCCGGGCTTTACATTCTCTTTAATCGTAAAGTTGCTGTGCTTTTTGTTGCAATTATGCTGTTTGTCCGCACAGCAGGGTTTAGTGCAGGATGGCGTGCCGGCCATTTGCATTTCCGGTTTTACAACCAGCGTTGCCAAAGAGCAATGAACGGCACAAACAAACATCCCCGAGGTAAGCAACAGGTAAAATGCAGTGAGCGTGAGAATTGCCGTTCTTTTCATGCTTTACAAATATAGTCGTTATATCAATTGAATATGTTACAAGGGAATGTATAAAAATTGTAAAAATAACGGATGTTTGCCTACGCACGCATTTTTTATAAGCGATGGTTTTAAACCTTGAGTGTTCAAAACATTCCTCGTCCCTCTTTTCCGCTTGAAGAGAGGGATGCCGATCCGCCTTTAGGCGGAGTGGCAGGGTGAGTCAACCCGGCGGACATTACCGTTAATACATTAGCGCCAATGTCCGGCGGGTTGACTCAACCGGATCCCGTACGTACGGGACTTCGCTCGACCACCCTCTCTCCGGTAAGCCGGAAAGAGGGGAGCTGCAACTGTTTCTTGTTTTTACTTCTCAAACCCCGCACCTTCGCCAATTTTGCTGTGCTCAACATCTACATTCCATCCGCTTACCTGCAAGTACGGTGTACCCTCGCCGGCGTATCGGTCCTCGTAGCGGCAATCGATGGTGCGTGTTTCACCGGGGGCCAGCAGCAGGTAGTTATCTTCAAAAATTACCGGTAAAATATCATCGCCGCCTTTGCCCTTCAGCATGCGCAAGTGCACAAAAAAGGCTACCGATTTGCCGGTATTGGTAACCGTAATTTTATGGGTTGTGCTGCCATCTGCTTTGGATGTTACGTGATGCACCGACAAAGTTGTTGGCGGCAAATTCTTCAGGCCGGTATAATCAGTAAACGCGCTTTGTGGCGTGTAAAACCAGGTTGATTTTTTCCAGTTCAGCTCATCCTTTTTGCCGGACAGCCAGTACCAGTTAATACTGCGCACCTCGCCTTTGGCATCCTTTAGCTCCAGGCGGAGGAAATAGACCCCCGAAAGGCCCGCAATGTCAGGCAGGGAAATGCATTGTTTGGTGCCGTCAGCGCCAACTTCGGCAGTGGTTTCCTTGCTGAATTTTTCGGAGCCATCCAGGTTATAAACCGTGGCTTTTACTTTTAGGCCCGAGAATTTCTCCTGGTAGCCGTTGAGAATATCAACCGCATTGGATTGATACGAATACATTACATGCAGCGGTTCCATCGATTTTTTCATCCCGAAATAAGTACCGCCCGGGTACAGGTAATAATCATAGGTATGCCAGATGAGTCCGGGCCAGGGGTTGCTCAGCATCCATTGTACTACGCCGGTGGCGTTGTTGTATTTTTTCAGTCCATAAGCCTCCATCATCGCCCTGTGGCCTTCGTAATTTTGCGCCTGTGCAAAAGCCAGGTATTGCTGCAACGATGTGGTTTGTCCGTACCGGGCATACAATGCGCTGTCAAACTTACCGGTAGTGGCAAAATTACCCGTGCCGCAATGATACAGCCAGTCGGGGCCATTAATTTGCAGCGAATCCTTTGGTATAAACTTGATTAAACTTTCATAGGGCGGGATAGAAGGCCCGGGCGAAATCTCGGTGGCAAAACTCCATGCGCCGCCGTATTTGCCGGTATCGGCCTCCCAATAAGCCGGCGGTACCCATTCATAAGGCCCGGCCATTTTTACGCCGGTAGGGCCGGAGACTTTTGATACATTTTCCGCCGCGCTGCCTACGGTCGGGTTCGGCCATTTCAGGTCGGCCTCGATAGCCAGCCAGTCGGCTTCCACGGTTTTATCACGCGGCACCATATCACTGCCGTTGAGCCAGGTTAGCATGCTGGGGCGGTTACGCAGCCAATACATCACGCTGCTGTCCGAGGCCATGGCCACGCTGCGTTTAGCGGCATCCCAGCGTTCGGGGTATTGCCATGCACCGCAGCACATCCAGCCGCTCATCACCAGCAGGCCGTATTGGTCGCACAGGTCGTAAAAGTTTTCGTCTTCCAGTTTGCCTTCGGAGCGCACGATGTTCATATTCATATCACGCACCAGGCGCAGTTCCTGTTCTTCGCGCAGCTTTGAACGCCGTTCAAAAATATCCGGCGACCAGGCAGCGCCGCGCAGCATGATGGGTTTGCCGTTGATGATAAACTCGCGTGCTTTTTGGTTGTCGATCATTTTCGAGCTGATCTCGCGAATGCCAAAGCTTTCGGATAGCTCATTGCTCAATTCGCCGCCGCTGATCATGGATAGGGTGATGTGGCTCATCTCCGGCTTGCCGTATTGCCAGGGCCACCATATCGGCGGGTTTTTAACGTTTAGCTGCGGGTAACCGGCAGGGGAGAAGGTGACCTGTTTCTTTTCCCACGGTTTTAAATGTACTTTTTGCTCGAACGTGATCTCGCTATTGATCTTTCCTTTTATTGTGGCTTCCTGTTCTTTATCGGTATAGTTTATCGCCATGGCATCCACCTGCAAATGGGCTACGGCCAGCGATGGCAGATCAAATTTGGTAGTCACCAGCGGGTATTCCACGCCGACTTTACGATAAGTTTTTAGTTCGACGTTGTTGACGATGCCGTTGTTAAAATCGGGTGGGTAGTGGATCCAGTCGGCATAGTCGATGGCCAGGTCGCCGCCCCGTTTTTGAGGGTTGAAGGGGCGTTTTACCTCGATTGCCAAAACATTCGGGCCCTTGTATTTTACCTGTTTGGTGATATCCAGCTCAATGATGCGGAACGGGCCGATAATTTGGGCTGAGTCAGCGATAAGCACGCCGTTAAGCCAAACATTGGCCTTATAGTTGATGCCATGCAGTTTTAGTACTACATTTTTGCCATCCTCGGCAGCGGGCAGCTCAAATACCCTGCGGAACCACCAGGACTTATCAAGCCTTGGGTCGCCCAGTTTTTCAAAATTGCGGCCATAAAAGGGATCGAAATTATAAACTTTGTTGGCGATCAAGCCTGCAATTACTGTGGTAGGCACGCTAACCTTGTACCAGGCTGAAGGATTAAAATCCGGCTTAGATATTTTATCGCCGGTGGACGGATCGGTCACGGCAGACTCCATCGTCCAGTTTTCCTTTAAAAAGGCGCGGTAGTTTTCAGTTTCTTCGTTTTGGCAAAAGGCGTAGCTGGTAAGCAAGCATAATAAAGCCGGTAGTAAAATTTTTTTCATAATGATCAGTTTATAATTGGGGGCGCATTTTACCATGAACTATCCCGCATGTACGGGATGAACCATACGCCAAACAATGTTAAGAAATTTTCATCCAAAATCTCCAGCTTTGCTGTACATTTCGGTTTTTAAAGTGTAACAATATTTATATAAAGCGGGTCGTAGCCTCGCCTGAATCCAACGCAAACATTTCCCTCTTTCCGGCTTGCCGCAGAGAGGGATGCCGAGTCCCGTACGTACGGGAGCAGGGTGAGTCGACACGTGGTGCAAGGCATGGCGGTAATGTCCGCCGGGTTGACTCACCCCGGCTTTGCTTCACTCGTCGACCCTCTCTTCGCTTCGCGAAAAGAGGGTAGCTGCATAATTTTTAGGTTTTGAAGACTTAAGAGATACAACATAATTATCTTATAAAATGAAATCAGTTTGTGTATTCTGCGGCGCGAATTTTAATGGCGACCCAATATTAAAACAAACGGTTGAGCAACTTGCCGAAGTGCTGGTAAACCGCGAAATCACGCTTATCTTCGGCGGCGGCAAAGTGGGGGTAATGGGCATACTGGCCGACGCAGTTTTGGGCCTGGGTGGCAAAGCCGTTGGCGTTATGCCTAAATTTTTGTTAGACAAGGAGGTTGGCCATCCCGGCCTTACCGAGCTGCATATTGTGGAAAACATGCACCAGCGCAAGCAACTGATGAACGACCTGAGCGACGCCATCATTATGCTGCCCGGCGGTTTTGGCACCCTGGAGGAGTTTTTTGAGGTACTCACGTGGCTGCAGCTTGGCCTGCATAACCATCCTACAGGCATTCTCAACGTAAACGGCTTTTACGACCTGCTTTTGCAGCAAATGGACCTGATGGTAGAACAGCGTTTTTTAAAACCCGCCAACCGGAAGCTGGTGATTACCTCCGGCGATCCCATTGAATTAATTACCCTGCTG
>Ga0206949_1372_pt1 | contig 9776 bp, 7 predicted proteins | sample Alteio_BWOrgHeat_40_FD_153240 | JGI IMG/M metagenome (GOLD analysis project Ga0206949, IMG submission 153240) | Enriched cells from forest soil in Barre Woods Harvard Forest LTER site, Petersham, Massachusetts, United States -... | ecosystem: Environmental > Terrestrial > Soil > Temperate forest > O...
TTAGTTTCTTTGGCAAATCACTCCATGCAAGGGAGCCATACTGATTGACGGGAATCTTGCCGATATCTAATGACCGGTGCAGTCTAGCCACTGCATCTGGCGTAATGGCAACAGCCATTTGAATTTCAGGATACCGGTCCGCAAGAATTGGATCTTCAACCAGAATATCCATTATGTCATTCACGGCAAATTCCATCGCTGGCGATGAAAGAACACCCATAAGGCATTGAACTCGCACTTTTTCTATCGGAAGATCATTGTAAGCAGTACGAATATCTCGCCAAAGTTTTATTTTGTCAGACGCACCTTCAGCAAGCCCTTGGCCAAAATACCAAAGACGTGTGCTGTCCACTGATACCAGGCTCGGAAGTAGGGTACTAAATGTCGTGATGTCTTGAATTACCTGTATTCCAAGGGTTCTTACGTAACGTTGCAAAGCTTGGTGGTCACCTATCGAGCTGTCCTCTTGCTCGTCTTCCCCTAGACCATAAATAACGTATGCATCAGATAATGCATACGCCCGAGCTTTTTCTAGTAGATCAGAAGGCTTTAAATTCTGTTCGATCTTCCGTAGGCGATTCATGGACTCAACATCCATATCTTCTTTGTCATAACTGATTGTTTCCCGCACCGCTATCCACCCTTCGTACCATGTGCCTAGTCGTAGTTCGTCGCACATTGCTTCCAACTCGGTATAAACTTTCGCACATCGCCACATGCCTCGAAAATTATTTGCCAACTGCCTCTTTGCATCGGCTGCTTTAGGAAAATCAGAGCGTACAAACTCCATTCCAAGGGTAATGAAACCACGAAACCAGTCTGCAACTTCATCAAGTGTTCTTGGGCACCACCCAGTATCTCTTGGTCGCGCACCAAAGCTAAAGTCATGATAATTCGAAATATGGCATGCTTCATAGGTCGCATCTAACAATTCAAGTGCGATATCCTGCTGCCTATCATCACCGCTATTCCACAGATTTTTAATAATTATAGCTCTAACGTCTGCGGAAGCGTGAGTACCGGAAAGTTGGATGTAAAACAGCGATTTTAGTGTGTCACGCGGAAGTGATCGACGATCTTCAGGTGGCTCTGCAATTAGGAACCGACATAAAAGAGATGCGCACCGGAAGAATAGCGAGCCGTCATACGCTATATGACGTAAAAGGTGTACGAAATCCGAATACGAATTATATTGATACAAAACTAAATTGCCATCAACATCCTCTTTCGCCCAATTCTCGATTACGGCCAACACCGACTCCGGTGCTACCGGAGCAATATTTTTTAGTATTCCGAGTGCAAAATCTGAAAGCCTGCCACTTGATTGCCCTATCCAGCCAGTCGGACGAAGCCATCCTTCGACGATGTGCTTGGCTTCGGCACTGTCATGCAGAAATCCGAGCCTGCGGGAAAACGAACGCAGAAGTCTATCGCGGCCGTTTGCCGTTAAAGTGTTCAGTACTTCTACTTGGGGAATCTTTAAGAGTGCTTGCGAAGCTAAATAATTAGCGACGGCATGTGGCAGCACAGCACGCCAATCACCTCTTGACTGGATGAGTTGGCGCTTTTGTATTTCGGCAACACTCCGGTATAGTTCGATAACCGTAACCCCGATGAGTTCAGCCAAAACCGCAAGTTCTGATCCAGTTGATGCATCACTCCCATTAAATGAGTAAACCAACGACAAAACCTCGGCGTGATGAAGAAGCCGCTCGCTCGGGTCATTGGTTTGATTGAAGAGCCGATTAAAGAGGTCTCGATCCCTTAAATGGCCTAACGATTTGCCCTGTTCAATTGTACTTGCAAGCGCAATGGCAACTCGTGCATTACCTCCCGAAAAATCCGTTATTGTCTGAACATCCACGTCGCTGACATGTGGAAAACGGCGTTCGATGAGCTTAAAAATCAAGGCGTCGCTCGCAGGCTCAAGACGCAACACTTCTGTTTGCTCAGGTAAATCGTCGCGAACATCATATTCTACCGTGAGAAGCCGCACGTCACTGTCGCTTTCCAAACACACCTCGGATAGCCTTTTATGCAAATCCGGTGGGCAGTTATCAACTATAAGTATTGCTTCCAACTTGTCGGCTACTAAGCCTCGCGCAAACGTCACGGGATCAGGAGACGGATTGTCCGACAAGTTTGTATAGATCGCCAATGAAGGATTGAGGAAGTTTTCTCCAACATTCTCTTCAAATAGAGCTTGGACAAATCTGGTTTTACCGACACCCGAAAGTCCTACCAATCGTAGGCAAATTTTAGGTTTAAGCAGCCGCTCACGCAAATAATGAATTGCATCGATTATTGCTTCTCCGTTGTCAGTCCTCCTTCCCCCGTAGAGTCTTAAGTCTTCGTCGAGCAGGTACGTGTCACTAGGATCAATGTGTGACGCTGCCCAATTCCCATAGGGCTGCCAGCCTTGCAAAGGGCGGCCGATTTTCCTCAATACCCAAAGCATAAGTGAGGGATGGCAACGCACCCAAGTCGCGATTCGACCGCAATCGAAGAAGTCTAGATGCAAATTCTCATGTCCAATTATATCAGACACGGCATCAAGCATCGCTTTGCGTCGTTGCTCGAGCTGAGACTTGGTGGTTGATGCGCCTGAGCTGACGATGATATACGCTCCCTTCACTGCGATCAGCGATTTGATGGACTCCCGAAGTATACCGCCGGGTTTCATTTCCTTTGGAATTTCAGCTGCCCTCATTGCTGGTTTCTTCACTTGAAACCCAGTATTCTTGCGGAAAATATAGCTATTGGCCGGAGGCTCGATGTCGCCTTGCACGACAACATCCAATCCGCCGTCACCAGCATCCTGATTTCCTCCCCAAATAATGCCCGCAGTCGTTAGTTTAGCTGCTCGGTAATCAGACTCGCATAGCTTTCCTATGAGTTCTCTTAACTGATCGTCGCGAAGCCGTTGAATATCATCGCTGTTGAGATCTAAAATTCGTATCATTGATTATAAAGTTACTGCGTATTTCTAGATTGATTGCTGCATTGTCAAGGAAGCCAGTGTTTTATCATAAATTATGCAGTGCTTTATTTTAGAACCTCGGACTTACAATCGTTTGCTAATGTTTTCATAGCATTGTTGCGCTCAAAATCCGCGAGTGAATTGAATTGTTCGTAGGAATATTGGCTGGTCAGTTTATTGATGAAGCAGGCAGCGAGGGAATCGATTTGCGCGTTTGAATAGTTACTTTGATTTTTATTCTTTATGGAGCTAACAATCATGTTGTAAAGCTGGTTTCTTTGTTCTTTTGTCCAGCCGTTTTTCGTTGACTGAACTTCAACAACGGCTACCACCTGCAAATTGACCTTCAACGGGTAAAGCTGATTCTTATTTTTGAATCCCAGATATTGTATGCCCCTTAGGAAATTCGCGCTCGAAATATTCACGGCTTCGGAGGCAACTCCGTTTTTTCTTGAATAAAGTTCCACGATGTTCGGTATTTTTCCTGCTAAGAAATTGTAGCGCTCATTCTCCGAAGGCAAAAAGTAAACATCGCAATAGGTCGAATTGGGTTTAGCGCCAAGTGTTTTGATCGTTTTTGCAGTGATGCCCGTTTTGTCTAACAATTTAGACACTTCGGAGAATAAATCGATAGCTGCCTGTACATCCTGTACGTCCGCTAAATCTCTAGATGCATAAAATGAATAATACCAACTGACAGTATTTGGAGGTAGCGATATTTCTTTTACTATCTGACTGCCTTCTCCGGTTAGTTGATGCTCTGAGCTGTTTACTACGAAAATGTCATTATACACCCTTTGGGCTTTAAAATTGCTCTGAGCCGCTGATTCAAATGCCGTGAGAATAAAGCATAATGCTAATGGAAGATGTTTCATAGGGAATAAAAAATTTCACGGTTCTTCGCCAAGATAACAAATATATTTTTCTCCTGTAATTCCTCTATTTAATACTTTCGTTGTTCGATAGAGCATTTGTCGGTCACTTTGCGCGCTGTTTCTTCAAAGCTAGCCAGGCATACCAGTTTTAAGATCGCTTCTCGGCTGCAACGGCTTGTCGAAGTATTACTTAGGAGCTAGATTTGCCTGGGTATTAGTCCAATAAGCCTTATCGCTTGCTAACAGTGAACAACGGAAATCCTATATTATGAAAGTAATTCGATTTGTACCTAACCTCAACGGAATGCTTAAATGTTTGACCTATGTTTGACCCAATCTATTTGAAATAAAAAGTAGTCGCCGACACTTCATCTCTTATCTTAATGGTGGAGCATTTGTTGTAGGATTGTTGTAGTTCAAGAAAAAAGCCTTCAGGGTTTTATACCTGAAGGCTTTATTTTACTAGTAGCGAGGAGGAGACTTGAACTCCCGACCTCAGGGTTATGAATCCTGTGCTCTAACCACCTGAGCTACCTCGCCATTTTTCGGTTGGCAAAAGTAAGCGTAAATTTTTAGAATTCCATTGGTTAGGCCCTTTATTTATGCTAACCGTGTTGTGCGGCTAGTCGTGATTTTAATTGCCTAAATGTTAAGATATATAAAATACGCACTCGCGCTCCTTGACGGGCTACTGTTTTCGCTACATTTGTGAGGTAACAACCTCGCACATGACTTTATTATCCATTTTGCTGCTACAGGCAGATACAGCCATGAAGGCAGCCGCAGCAGCAGTGACGGCCCCACCTGAAAAAATATCACTTTTTCATTTACTGCAGGAGGGTGGGGCGCTGATGATACCGTTGCTGCTTTGCTCATTGGCACTGGTCTATGTTTTTGTAGAGCGTTTCCAGGTCATCCGTAAGGCTTCCGTGGTTGATATCTCTTTTATGGACCGCATCAGGGAACAGGTGCATAGCGGCAATGTTACGGGCGCCATTGCTACCTGCAAGAAGAATAATACGGCTGTGGCCCATGTGATAGAAAAGGGTATCAGCCGGATAGGAAAACCAATAGATTTTATAGAGAAATCTATGGAAAATACCGGCAAACTGGAGGTGTATCAATTGGAAAAGAATTTATCTATATTGTCAACCATTGCGGGTATAGCGCCTATATTCGGGTTCCTGGGTACGATAGCGGGTATGATCATACTGTTCTTTAATGTACAACACCAGGGTTTTTCACTGGAAACGATCGCCGGTGGTATCTATACCAAGATGGTGACGTCGGCAACAGGACTTATTATTGGTCTGTTGGCTTATATGGGTTACGCCTACCTGAATGCCCAGATAGGCAAGCAGGTAAACAGGATCGAATCGGCAGCGGTGGAGCTTTTAGATATTATTCAGGATACGCCTAATTCTTAAAAAAGCAAGATGAACATAAAAAGACGTTCGCCTCACGATCCGCAAGGGCACTCATCTGCGCTGAATGATATTCTATTCATCCTGCTATTATTTTTTCTGATCATTTCTACGCTCGCCAATCCCAACGTGGTAAAGTTGAGCATACCCAAGGCTAAAAGTGATACGAAAGCCAAGCAGACAGTAGTGGTATCCATTAATGACAAACAGGAGTTTTTTGTAGGCACAAAGCCGGTGATCATCGATTCTCTGAAGCCATTTATCGCCGGTGCTATAGCCAAGTCGCAGGATGCAGAGCCTACCGTAGTAATTAATGCGGATAAGCAGGCTACTGCAGACAATATAGTTGCCGTGATGCGAGCAGCACATGAGCTGAATTTACGTACGGTTCTTGCGGTAGAAAATAACAGTAGATAACGCTATGAAAACAGTGATTAAATATCTGCAACTACCATTTATTTTCTCTGAGGAAAAACTGGTGAGTGAGTTCAATGCCCTTTCGGCTCAGTGGATAGAGCACTTTAACAAGGCCCACTATGACGGTGACTGGAGCGCTTTGCCACTGCGATCTGTAAACGGGTCTTTGACAAATGTGATCCCCGAAAGTGATAGCCGTTTTGAGTTCAGGGATACGGAACTGATGGGCCAGTGTCCTTATATCAAAAGCATTCTGAATAATTTCCCCTGCGAACAACGCGCTGCAAGGCTGTTGAAATTAAGTAAGGGCGCAGTGATCAAGGAGCACATTGATGCAGAGCTATCCTACGAAAATGGAGAAGCGCGTATACACATACCGATAACTACCAATCCGCAAGTAGAGTTTTTTTTGGATAACGAGCGTATGGATGTGAAGCCGGGCGAGTGCTGGTATATGAATTTTAATCTGCCGCACCGTATTGCCAATTTGGGAGATACCGACAGGGTACACCTGGTTATTGACATTGTAGTGAACGAACAGATCCGTGAAATGTTTGACAGCGTAGCGTCAGATAAGAAAAAGACAATTGCAGAAAAAGAGCGGTTCTCTCCCAATGATAAAAAAGCGATCATAGCTCAACTTAAAGCGTTGAACACACCCGCGGCCATGCAGATAGTTGAACAGATGGAGGCGGAATTGTAGTTAGTATTTATTGCTGTTTTGGTGCTTCGGTCTTTGCCTTGCTCCCTCCGAAATTTTTGGTAATGCCAAAACTGAGGGCCTGACCAAACGTGGTTCCCAAACTGGAGTTGGTTACTTTGGTCGATGGGTTTTTGCTATCGCGGTATACAATGCTTCCGAACCCGAAATTCAATGCAAATCCATGGCTGATGTTCATCCCTATTCCGGGAGACAGTGTGAGGTTAAAATTATTATTGACCGTGCCTGATTGTTCCATTCCATTTACATAAGACTTGCTGGTTGTGTAAACGCCCTGTGCCTGGCCGTAGAAAAACAACAGGCTGGAAAGTGGCACAGTATATCGTGCGAACAGTCCACCACCGAGACCAGTATTATGTGACTTGTCATGCACACCCGATGAGGGAGTAGATTCGTCCTGGCTGCTGTAGGTATATGACAGTGCGATCCCTGCCGTCCAATGATCGGAGAACTGGTACCCTATACCGGGTGTCACACCCAATGTATTCCGTACATTTTTATCAGAGCCCGGGTCATTTGCTGTAGATGTATTAGCGCTAAAGTTTCCGATAAGCAAGATGCTGTTTGCCTGCCCGCTTGCTGAAACTGCAATCGCGATACAAAGCAATGCAAGGAATGATCTTTTCATAAAACAGGTTTAAATAGCTGGTAAACTAAACGGAAAATTATAAAACTTATTTTGAGTAAAATGTTAATGTAAAAAAGATAATAAAAAAATGCCAGCAACACATTTACAGTATTGCTGGCTTATTTAGTGAAGCATTTATTTATTTATTTTCTTCGCGCCTTGCCGCTCTTTTTTCTTCCAGTTCTTCTTCGCGCGCCTGGTCTGAGTCGTAAGCGCGTATGATCTGTTTTACCAGCCTGTGACGCACCACATCTGCTTCGTCTAGTTTTATCTGTGCTATGCCTTCAATGTTCTGCAGGATCCTGGTTGCTTTTATCAGGCCGGATTTCTGGTTCTTCGGAAGGTCTATTTGCGTCAGGTCACCGGTAATGATAGCTTTTGCTGAAGACCCGATACGTGTCAGGAACATTTTTAATTGCAGGTCTGTAGAGTTCTGGGCCTCATCCAGTATGATAAACGCATTATCTAACGTGCGGCCACGCATGTATGCCAGCGGAGCTATCTCTATGATGCGGTTAGCCATATAATAATTCAGCTTGTCGCTGGGTATCATATCGTCGAGTGCGTCATAAAGGGGGCGCAGATACGGATCTATTTTTTCTTTCAGATCGCCAGGCAGAAATCCGAGGCTTTCGCCGGCTTCTACTGCAGGCCGGGTAAGTATTATCTTGCGTACAGCTTTATTTTTGAGCGCACGTACCGCAAGCGCAACAGCGGTGTATGTTTTACCGGTACCCGCAGGGCCTATGGCAAAAATGATGTCATTTTTCTCAGAGGCCTGGGCCATCAGTTTTTGGTTCTGTGTTTTTGCGCGTATCACGCGGCCATTAGGCCCGAACACCAGGATATCATTATTTGCAGGGTCTTCGCCCACTATATCTCCTTGCTCTTCGTCACCAAGTATTTTAGAGAAATAGTTTTCGGAGAGATGGCCGTTTCGCTCCAGGTATTGTATCACTTGTCCTATTTTCGCCTGTGCCAGGCCCACCTCGTCTGGCTGTCCCGATATTTTTATTTGCGTGCCCCGGGATAAGAGTTTCAGGAGAGGGAACTTTCGTTTGAGGATGTCAAATTTGCTGTTATTGACGCCGAAAAACTCTATCGGATTTACTGTTTCGAGGTTAATGATGGCTTCTGTCAAGGTTCGTTAGTTTTAGTGATAAAATTAAATGTACAAATAGGGTGCCAATCTCGTTATTACGTTACTATTAACTTTCTTTTCAGATTAAATGCGGTAACCGTTGGCTTTAAATTCTTCAACTTTACCGGCAATTTTAGCGTCAGACAGAGCCAACATACGTGCCGCCAGCGCCGCTGCATTACGTGCGCCAGCTTTGCCTACGGCAAGTGTACCTACCGGCAAACCCGCAGGCATCTGCACTATGCTATACAAAGCATCTATACCGCCGGGCAGTCCGCCATCAAGCGGCACGCCAAGTACGGGCAGTGATGTGTATGCGCTGCATACACCAGGCAATGCCGCAGCCATTCCGGCGGCGGCTATAACCACTCCATAACCATTACTTTTTGCAGTCACCATTAGTTCGCGCACCTGATCTGGATTGCGGTGCGCAGAAGCTACTACCATGTTGTTTTCAATACCAAACCAGGTGAGCCAGTTGCTGCACTCCTGCATTACGTTTTCGTCGGTCTTAGACCCCATTATGATCATTACTTTCATTGGACAAAATGTGTGTTTGTAGTGAAATTACCAAGATTGTGCCAACAAAATACTGGAAACTTATCCACCGATTCTGAATAACTTTTTTGTACCTGACACCTCTTTAAAACGTAAATGCCTGATGCCTTATTACAGGCAGCAGGCATTTATGATATACCAATGACAATTGGGTGATTACCGGTTATTTGTCGTCATTGAATTTTTTAGTGGTCGTGGTTTTTCTGTGTTTGAGTTTTACATTGTTATCGCGCGCATATTTTTCCATTTCCAGGTCGTTACCAAAAGTCTCGTCACCATAGATATATACTACTTTGCCGGTCAGTTTTTTAAAGATATTGGTAATGAACGGTTCACGTTCTTTCTCGTACTCTACGTTGTACAGGTCGAGCTTGCCGGCAAGTTTGTTGTTTACGATGTTGAAATACCCAACATACTTCACACCATTGGCACTAAAGAAGGTAATAAATGATTTTGGCTCCAGCACCGGATCACTCAGGTAAGTGAACTTAGACAAGAAGCCATCATAAAACTCAATGATCGGTTTAAATGAAGCAGGGTCTTTAATAACGCCGCTTTTTATCAGTATGTAGTTTTTTAATAAATTGTCGTAATCCCGGTCGTTGTAGGTAGTGTCGTAATATTCAACGATAGCAAATTTTTTGGTTTCCAGATCATGAGTTACTTGTGTGTATCTCACATTCTGCATGTCCAGCTTACCGGCATCATCTGTTTTTATGTATACCAACGGCCCTTTTTGTGCATTGGTTTCGCGTGCCAGCCATGTAGCTTCCCCACCGTCCGGAGTACTGTATAAGGCGAGGGTAACATCAATTGTTTCCCAATAGTTCAGGTTGCCCTTTTTGTCCATTGACGGAACTTTTACGTTCCTGATATCCATGTAGCCCCAGTTACCGTTCGAATACTCATTGACCTTGCTGCCTCTTGTAAGCAGGTCGCGTTTATTGCTGGTGATAAAGCCCCTAAGGTCATTACCATTATTGTCAAAAACAGCGCATTCTGCACATGGAAACTGATTATGAACCACAAGTT
>Ga0206949_1373_pt2 | contig 9631 bp, 6 predicted proteins | sample Alteio_BWOrgHeat_40_FD_153240 | JGI IMG/M metagenome (GOLD analysis project Ga0206949, IMG submission 153240) | Enriched cells from forest soil in Barre Woods Harvard Forest LTER site, Petersham, Massachusetts, United States -... | ecosystem: Environmental > Terrestrial > Soil > Temperate forest > O...
TGATTTCTCAGGTTATAGTTTAATTGCGCTTGGTACCGCAAAAATAATGGGGTATGACCTGATGAAAAATTTTAACAGGCCATACAGCTCGTCTTCTATAAGTGAATTCTGGAGCCGATGGCATATCTCACTCTCCACATGGTTCAGGGACTACCTGTATATACCTCTTGGCGGCAACAAGGTGCCGGTTGCCAGATGGGTTCTTAATATACTGATCGTATTTATGTTAAGCGGCCTGTGGCATGGCGCCAACTGGACCTTTGTGATCTGGGGAGGGCTTCATGCTATTGCCCTATTATATGAACGTTTTACGCAGCCATTAAGAAAAAAGATCTTGGGTGCATCATCCCGAAAAATATGGAAACCGTTATCAATCTTATTGACGTTTTCTTTTGTATGTTTCGCATGGATCTTCTTCAGAGCGCCGAGGGTATCTGTTGCATTTGATATTATCAACAGGGTTATGCATATTTTCAACGATGGAACTTTCCATCATCTCAAATCAGTGTTATTTGAAGTTTACAATCACAAATTTGAATTTTTACTGGTTTTTCTTTTGTTGCTGACCGAAAAGCTGGATTCCAGGTATTTTATATGGGACAATATCATTCAAAACAGGTTTACAAGATACCTGACGTACTACTTACTTGTAATACTCGTTGGTTACAGCTGGATCACACATGATGCCTCAAAAAGTTTTATTTATTTTCAATTTTAATTATGCTATCCTATTCCAAAAGGGTTATCCTTTTTCTTATTCCTTTATTCCTGGTCGCTTTGCCGTTTATCTTTCAATATTTCCTGTTTAAGGTTTCCGGAGAAAACAGTTTTGAATTTGACAAGCCGCAAGAAAAATCAAAACTGCTGGTAGGTTATAAATATGATAATTACAAAGACCGCTATTATAAATATCAAATAATTTCTTCGCGGAAATTTGACATCATTGGGATAGGATCATCAAGAGTGCTGCAGTTCAGAAAGGAATTTTTCAAAAAATCATTTTACACGTGGAATATCATTAATTATTCGCAAGATTATTTGTCGGTTTTACAAACCTTAAAAGCACATAACAATCTTCCCGGTTTTATACTTCTGCAGTTGGATGAAAGAACCTTTAATAAGGATTTCGACAGGAATACAACTACTCTCGCAGACCTTAAATATCCCAGTACTATCAATCTGGATATATCCTTAACCAAGGATGTATTACAAGACTATTTTGCCTTGGAACATAAACCATATTTCAGGGAGTATATATTGGAGGGTTTGGCAGCTCAATACTATTTTTCAGGCTACAGGGAAGATGGCTCATACCAATACGGCAAATTATTGTATACTATCAACAACCAAAGAAGGCTATTTGATTCTACTTTTCAGGCAACACAAAAAAACATCAATAGCGGCAATACTTTTTTTAATATCAAATTCAGCCAGGCTTCGCTTAACAACCTGAATGATTTCCTGGATTCCTGTACCAAGGAAAACATACACGTGATTTGTTTTTTTCAGCCTTATCCTTCTTCTGTTTTAAGCAAACTGAAAGAAACAGGATTTTACCCTGCCATAGCGGATGTACATAATAAAGTAGAATCGCTTTTAGAAACAAAAACCAACAATCATTTATATATCAACTGCGATAAATTATCGATTGATGATGACCTTAATTTAGATGGGATACATCCCAATGAATGGTCGAATGTTAACCTCCTTTTATCTATTCCGCAAGGAAGTATTTTCAGAGAAATATTGAATGAAGATTTTTTACAAAGCCGAACCTTTGCTTCAAAAGCGTGTTTAAACCCCGGTGAGCTTTCGGCTATCAGGGACTTTTTTGATTCAACGAAAAATTATTTCAAAAGATAGAACCGCTGCTGGCTAATGATCATTTCTGGTCTGGCTCTGATGAGTTACTTTGTTTAATATGGAATGATCAGATCTTTCCATTACAATAATTTGTTTTGAAAATATCCTGTTACCCCTATTATAATCTTAGCAAAGCGATCACCACACCCGCTAAACTAGCAATAGCACTTGCCAATCCAACAACCTCAGCAGTGCTGGCGGTTCTCTTTATCGGCAGTTCAGGCACCACCAGTTCACTGCCAGGTAATACTTTTGGATACATTTTAAAGAACAGGAAATGTTTGGTTGTAGCAGCTTTGCCATTTGCATATACGATATAGGCTTTTTTTCGCCAGGCATTGCCTGCGAACCCACCGGCTTCATTTATATAATCCTTCAGGCTGTTCTGTTCCTGGTAAGGTACCTGTGTAGCCAGCAGTACAGCACCGCTAACCCTTATCTGGCCATCAAACTTGGGAATATACAATTCATCTTTCGACCGGAGAATAATGTCTTCTACTGAACCCGGCGTTCTCATAATAGACAACAGATCAAGCGGGATCTGATCGTAATCACGTTTTATTTCATTCTCCACGGTTGAACTATCTGCAGGATTATTATTAACAGGCGCTACAAGGCCATCGGTAGTTTGATTTTCCTTAGTTGTTTTTTGTAATTTTCTTGCTACTTCCAATGATTTTTGCTTTTCATTGTCTGTTTTGAATCTCTTTAGATAAGCACCTTCCGGATAGGCGCTGGGGGTTAAACCGCCTGCCCTTTTAAGGATATCACTGACCCTTTCGGATCTGCTGCTAAGTACATATGGGCCGGGATATTGTGCTTCGCCGGTGACTACTACAGATTCTGGAAGAGTGTAACCTGCCTGCCGGTGAACAGTGATCACATCAAAGGGTTCGAGTGGAATATTAGACGATGAAGAAGACAGATTCGCATCAATTTCAACATGAATGATGGCGCTTGCCCTGTTATCGCTAACTGTAATGCTGTCACGCTTCACTAACCGGGCGATCTCAATATTTTTATAGGCTGCATCTTTAAATCCACCGGCCTGGAGAATAAGATCTTTCAAGGTTAATTTGGCTACATAATCATAATCACCGGGCATACGGATCTCTCCCTGTATCGATACTTTAAATGAATCTCTCAAATCGTTTACCGAACTGATCAATACCTCATCTTCCCTTTGCAGCAGAATATTTTCAGTTGGGTCTCCTGCAAGTGATTTCTTGATATCAAACCCAACGATCGACCTGCTGAGATCGTCCTGCAAACGGATGATCTGGCCGCGGGTGATATAGGCGTCTTCTTTTAAGCCATCGGCTCTTCTTATCAGGTCGGCAACATGTAACCCTGGTGACAATTCGTATACATCCGGCCGGGAAACAGCTCCGGTAATAGTAACACGGTTCTGAAAACGGTTCAATATTTTATTGGCTACGAAAAGATCCCCGGTTCGAGGCTGGTATTTATCATATTCAGCAGCCGGCAGATCGTGTAACATTCTTTCTGTTTCGCTACGCTGGAATACTTTTACAGTTGAACGATAAGCCGTGTCAGTAAATCCTGATGCAAAATTGAGTACAGTAGAAAAAGTTTCTCCCGGCAGTACCTCGAAAATACCGGGACGTTTTATCTGCCCCTGCAATTCCACCCTTGTTTTATAAGCAGGTATCCGGATGATATCGCCATCTTTTAGCCCGATATTATCTGACTGGTCGCCCTGGGTCAATAACTTATATAAATCAATCTTCCTTTCCACCTTGCTGTTTCTCACCAACTCGATCTCTCTGAAACTTCCAAATGGGGTTGGGCCACCGCCAAGATACAGGGCATTGAATACTGTAGCCAATGACGAAATATTAAAATCGCCCGGCCTGTTACTACCTATTATGGTTACCCTGATCGTCCTGATCTTGCTGAGGGTAACCGATAATTTAGCACCACCGGTTTTCAGATATGAATAGACGCTGTTACCCATTACCGTTTTAATCTTTTGCGTTGCCGCTTCTATAGTAAGACCTGCAACTTTTACCTGGCCAACATTCGGGATGGAGATAAATCCTTCCGGCGAAACAACAAGGTCTTCTGAAAATTCCTGTACACCATATACGGCTATCGATAACTGGTCTTCCGGCCCGAGAATATAGTTCATTGGGGTGGCCAATTTCAGGTTCGGTTCAAAGCTGGGCGCGGTTGACGTATATAATTCCGAACCGAATATCAGGGGGTCTATCAGGGGCTTGGCCGTTTCCCGGTCATATGGGCCAACATCCAGTGAATCTTTGTCTGAGGTTCCCGGCTTTTTGTTATCCTTATCTGTTTTTAATTTTCCCGTACTGCTATTGGATGTAGCATTCACCCGCTTCCTGAGTTTATCAAATTCTACCTGGGACATTCCTTTCGAAAGTGCTACTTTTTCAGCCTGGTCCATTGTTTGACCCGAACTGTTTAATTGTGATTTGAATTTGGCTACATCTGCATCTGACATCTGATCTACCTTGATCGTACTCAGATCCTTTATCTTAAGTAAATCCTGCGCATTTATTTTCTGAGTACCTGCCAATATCAGAAATACAAAAAAGAGAACTTTCAATATCTTATTTATCCGCATAATAATAATTAATATCGTGTGAGATCAGAGAACCGACGATGATTCAAATTTATTGATTAATTAAGCTATTCTTCCCATTGAAAATTATGAATGTTTTCATAAACCTTCTTTATTCCTTCTTCCAGGCTAACAGTAGCTTTCCAGCCGAGGGATGTGAGTTTTGAAACATCCATCAGTTTTCTGGGTGTTCCATCCGGCTTGCTTGTATCTAATATTATATCGCCCGTATATCCAACAATATCTTTTATCAGGTGAGCCAGGTCTAAGATAGGGATATCATCACCTACACCTATGTTCACCAATCCTTTTTCGTTATAAGTATCCATCAGAAACAGGCAGGCATCTGCGAGGTCGTCTACATATAAGAATTCTCTTCTAGGCGTACCTGTTCCCCATAACACAACAGAAGGAATTTGCTTTCTTTTGGCGGTAATAAATTTTCGGAGCAGGGCAGGTAACACATGTGATTTTACTAAATCATAATTATCGTTGGTACCATACAGGTTAGTTGGCATAGCAGAAATGAAATTGCAACCATACTGGGCGCGGTAGGCATCACACAATTCAATACCTGCAATTTTTGCAATAGCGTAGGGTTGATTGGTTTCTTCCAGGTAACCTGAAAGTAAGTATTCTTCTTTCAGGGGTTGGGGAGCCAGTTTAGGGTAAATACATGACGAGCCCAGAAAAAGCAATTTTTCTACTTTATTCACGAAGGCTGAATGGATGATATTACTTTCTATCATCAGGTTTTCATATATAAAATCTGCGCGGTAAGTGTTGTTGGCAACTATACCACCCACTTTAGCCGCTGCCAGGAAAACAAATGCAGGCTTCTCTTCTGAAAAGAATTGGTTTACGGCTGCCTGGTTGCGCAGATCCAGCTCCGATGAAGTGCGTGTTACTAGGTTATTATATCCATCTTTCTCCAGGCGTCTTATAATGGCGCTTCCTACCATGCCCCTATGCCCGGCTACATAAATCCTGTCATTCTTATTCATATCCTATTCAAATTCATTTTTAATATAATAGCCCCCTGCTTTCAGGTATTGCTGTCCTTCAAATATTTTGATATCGCCCGCTACCATCTCAGTAATCATTTCGGCCAATGTATATTTAGGTACCCAACCCAGTTTTTCCTTGGCTTTTGATGCGTCTCCAATCAGCAGATCCACTTCTGTTGGCCTGTAATAACGTGCATCTACTTTTACAACCACCTTTCCTATCGCTACGGAATATTTTCCTGTGCAGGATACCACTTTTGCGATTTCATTTTCGTCTTTACCTTCAAATGCAAGGGTTATACCCACTTCTGCAAATGCCATCTTTACAAATTCTCTGATTTCAGTGGTAATTCCTGTGGCCAGCACAAAATCCTCAGGCTTATCCTGCTGAAGTATGCGCCACATTCCTTCTACATAATCTTTGGCATGACCCCAGTCGCGTTTGGAGTCAAGATTTCCGAGATATAAAATATCCTGCAGGTTTAACACAATCTTTGCCACGGCACGGGTGATCTTCCTGGTTACAAATGTTTCTCCCCGCAAAGGAGATTCGTGATTGAACAATATACCGTTACAGGCGAACATATTATAAGCCTCTCTGTAATTAACCGTGATCCAGTATGCATATAATTTGGCTACAGCATAAGGCGAGCGTGGATAGAAAGGAGTGGTTTCGTTTTGGGGAACAGCCTGTACCAACCCGTATAGTTCTGAAGTTGATGCCTGGTATATTTTGGTTTTCGCGCTAAGGCCCAGTAACCGAACGGCCTCAAGAATTCGAAGCGTTCCTATGCCATCTGCGTTGGCTGTATATTCCGGTGTTTCAAAACTTACATGAACGTGGCTCATAGCGGCAAGATTATATATCTCATCCGGCTGTACTTCCTGAATAATACGTATCAGGTTGGTTGAATCTGTCAAATCTCCATAATGAAGTGTCATATGCTTGTGCGGTACATGCGGATCCTCATATAAATGATCGATCCTGCCGGTATTGAACAAAGAGCTTCTTCGTTTAATACCATGTACCTGATAGCCTTTGCTTAACAATAACTCCGCCAGATAAGCTCCATCCTGTCCTGTGATCCCGGTTACCAATGCTTTTTTCATATTACTTTTAATTTGAACTATTCAAGATTTTGCAAAATAAAGGTTTTTACCAATTGCTTTTAACCATTTATAGGCTTTCGTCCACCAGGCCATTTTTCAAAGTTCCTTTTACATCGAACAAAACGCCCGGTTCCTGTAAAAGCAATGAATAATCTATCGTTTGAAAGGCTGTGTGATTTACAGCGATAATGATAGCAGCAAATTTATGCGAGACGGCAAGCGATGTTTCGCTTTCCAGATCATATACTTTTTTTACCAACGCCGGTGAGGCTACCGGATCAAAAATAGTTAGTTTTAAATGATATGAAGCCAGAGAATGAATTATATCGATTACCCTGCTATTGCGCACATCAGCAAAATCTTCTTTAAAAGTAATTCCCATAACAAGTACATCCGCACCTGGCTTCATCACCTGTTTTTTTGCCATTAACTGAATTACCCGGCCGGCTACATATTCGCCCATGCTGTCGTTGATCTTTCTTGCTGCGAGGATCATTTCAGGGTGATAACCTACAGAGATAGCTTTGTCTGCGAGATAATAAGGGTCAACACCAATACAATGCCCGCCTACAAGGCCAGGCTGGAACGGAAGAAAGTTCCATTTGGTAGCAGCCGCTTTCAGTACTTCCTGTGTATCGATATTCAGCAGATTAAAAATTTTTGAGAGCTCATTTACAAAAGCAATATTGACATCACGCTGTGTATTCTCAATTACTTTGGCAGCTTCTGCTACTTTAATGGATGGCGCGAGGTATGTGCCTGCTGTTATGATAGAAGCATAAAGGGCATCAACTTTTTTTGCTGTTTCAATTGTTGAGCCGGATGTTATTTTCCTGATCTGTGAGATGGTTCTTGTTTTATCTCCGGGATTGATCCGTTCCGGAGAATATCCGCAATAAAAATCAACATTGAACTTCAAGCCGGAATATTCTTCGAGTATCGGTACTGCGATCTCTTCCGTACAGCCGGGATATACCGTTGATTCGTAAATAACGATATCGTCTTTCTTCAAAACCAAAGCAACTGTTTTACTGGCCGCTTTTAATAAAGTAAGATCGGGGGCTTTTGATGCATCAACAGGGGTTGGCACTGTAATAATATATATGTTACAATCTGCCAATTGACCGGGATCGTTCGTAAAAAAAATACCTGAGCCAACATGTAGCTGTTGATGATCTTTCAGCAATGCAGATACCTGATCTTTATCAGCTTCTCCTGTATGATCTTCGCCATTATTCAATGCGGCAATACGTTTCGCGCTGATATCAAATCCTTTTACCTTGTATTTGCCGGCGAAAGCAATTGCCAATGGCAACCCTACATATCCTAATCCAAGTATCGCTATTTTATTTTCCTGCAACGTTGTTTTTTTTATTTATCGAAAAAATTAACGGGATCCTTTTCTTATTTTTCTGATTACCGGTCAAGGCTTTCAAATACAGAATTGTTGCTCAAATATTCCGGGATCATCTTCTTCATCATTTGTACTATTTCCATTTCATCTTTTGCATTTTCTACCAGGCTGATCAGTTTATTCATATCGGCCGTTACTTCGGTATAATCATAGCCGCGCACTTTCGCGATCAAGATCTGGTCGTGATAAGTTGGTATGGTGTTTTCGTCGGTGGTCAATAATTCTTCGTGCAGTTTCTCGCCGGGCCGAAGGCCGGTAAATTTGAGGTTGATATCAACTCCCGGCGTTAGTCCCGATAAACGGATCATTTTATTGGCGAGGTCAATGATCTTCACCAGTTTGCCCATATTGAATACAAAGATCTCTCCCCCTTGGCCCATGCTGCCTGCTTCCAATACCAACTGGCAGGCTTCGGGGATCGTCATAAAATAACGGCTGATATCAGGATGTGTAATGGTTACCGGCCCGCCATGCCTGATCTGCGATGCGAACCTTGGTATCACCGAACCATTTGACCCCAGCACATTTCCAAAACGTGTGGTGATAAATTTAGTAACTGAATCCTTCCCTGTTTTTTGCACCTCGTGATGATACAATGACTGTACATAAATTTCTGCGATCCTTTTTGTTGCGCCCATCACATTGGTTGGGTTCACAGATTTGTCGGAAGAGATCATTACAAATTTCTGCACTCCGTACTGCACGGCGAGGTCGGCAATATTTTTTGTTCCGAGAACATTGGTGGCTACCGCTTCAAATGGGTGCAGTTCCATTAACGGTACATGTTTATAGGCTGCGGCATGATACACATAATGCGGTTTGCATTCCCGGAAGATCTGTTCCATCCGTTTATAGTTGCGTACATCTGCAATAAAATACCTGAACACATTATTGTTTTGAAATTCGCGCAGCACCAGCTCTGATTCATATAAAGCAGTTTCTGCCGTATCTACCAGTATAATAGCATCCGGATTGAATTTGGCGAGTTGCCGTACGATCTCATTACCGATCGATCCGGCCGCTCCTGTTACGAGTATGCGTTTGCCCTTTAATTGTTTTTCAATGATATCATTGTGGATCTGTATCGGTTCTCTCTGCAGCAGTTCTTCAATTTTTACACCCTGGATCTGGCGGGTGGATAATTGCCCGTTGAGCCACTCTTTAACCGGCGGCGTTAATAAAATCTTTACATTCCTGTCGAGACAAATATCAACGATCTCATTTTTCTTTTCAACGGGAACATCAGGTGTTGCGATGATCAGTTCATCTACTTTTTCCTCCTTCAATATATTTTCCAGTGCGGATGAATGAAAAATTTTTATGCCGTCAACCGATTTTTTTGTTTTAGCCGTATCATCATCAATAAAGGCTGCGATGCGGTAATGGATCTTCTGATCCTGCTCCAGTATTCTTTTGGTTGTTATGCCTTCATCGGTTGCGCCGTATATGATGACATTTTTATTATCCATTTTCAGGTTCCTGAAATACGAAAAGAAATATTTTATGGCAAGACGGTAAACGATCAGTAATACAAAAGCAACAAAGCCATTGATCACTAGTATGGTGATCGATATAAATGATTTATGAAAAAATGCAGATGCTACCAGGTACACAACAACAAACCCGGAA
>Ga0206949_1375_pt1 | contig 9625 bp, 3 predicted proteins | sample Alteio_BWOrgHeat_40_FD_153240 | JGI IMG/M metagenome (GOLD analysis project Ga0206949, IMG submission 153240) | Enriched cells from forest soil in Barre Woods Harvard Forest LTER site, Petersham, Massachusetts, United States -... | ecosystem: Environmental > Terrestrial > Soil > Temperate forest > O...
GCGCTGCCGTGGGCGCCGTGAGAGACGGCGTTAAACTTGTAGCGGGACTGGGAAGCATGACGGGGCTCAGCGCCACGGTCGCCGGATGTCCGGGGTATCTTTGAAATTCGCCGAACGCCGGTTGAAACTCGCCGAAATGGAGATCCCCGGGATGTTTAGCATCCCCTCCCATCACCGCCCGGGGGGTATCCCACGGCGTGGGTTCAGAGGCCGTATTGATGTTGATCTTGCACGATTCGTCGTCCGTCCAAAAGGCGACTCTTCCGACGATGGGGTTTGTCTGGCTCGGCGGGTTCGGGGCGTTAGTAAATGTGGCGGTCGTCGTGGACGTGGAATCGGGCGCAATCAGAGTTCCGTCCTGCAGCATATACATCCACGCCACCGGCATGGGAGCGGAATTCGCGGATGCGGCCAGCGTGGATTGCGTCGGATCCGCATTCGCGTTAATCACGTTGGTTGAGCCGGGCGCGTTCGTGATGGAGAAACCTTCCACCCCGCCTTCCGCAAGCGGATCCACAATGGGGTAGTCGGCGTAGTATGTTTTTCCGTCAACTCCCCGGATCGATCCGGCGCCCGTCGTATCGAGAACCAGCACGGGGCTGTTTAAATCCGTGTAAAGTGCGGGGCAGGCGGGCCAGTTGGCAGGAACTTCGGTCGCAAGGGCGGTTGAAGCAACATATTCGGTTCCCGGCGGCTGAACCATGTTCAGGGACGAGTAGAGCTTGAAGGTGCGGTTCGGATTGCCCTGATCGTCCCACGTGTGGATCAAGCCCGGCTGAGAAGCCCAGGTCAGCGCGGCGCCGCCGGGTTGATCAAAGCTTTGCGTGCCATCGATGATCTGGCTCATTGCCAGATTGGTCGCCGTCTCGGCCAGTTGTTTCACGTTGGCGCCTCGCGCATAGCTTTTGGCGCTCGCCAGATCCGTCCGCACGCTGGAAAGGAAAGCCACCATAATCGCCAGCAGGAGCGCGAGGAATGCGAGCACGATGACGAGTGCTACTCCTGAAGTGCGAGGAGGGAATGGCGTCGGATTCATGCGTTAAAAATGCTGCGGAGTTGATCGAGTTCCGGGAGGCGCGATCAGAAGTTCTGCGACCGGCTCCACTTCGCTCCGCGAATGGAGACGTTCGCGGTGAATATGCGGTAGTTCAGATGGAGATTGATCAGCGTCTTCTCAAGACTGTTCATGTTCACCGTGCCCGGACTTGCCGGATTCTGGTAATAGAGATCGGATTCGTAATTCGAAGTAGATGTGAATTTCGCCGCTCCCGATGCCGGCGCCTTCCAAACTAAGCCGAAGATATTGGTCGAATTGGCGTTAAGGTTGAGTCGCGCAGCGGAAGCCTCGTCGATCGCCACCATGGCAATCTGCAGCACGGGAGGAAGCTGGTTCTTTGGATTGAAAACCGGGTTCGGATTACTCTGGGTCGTGTCGTAACGGTAATCCGAAGTGAGCTCGGTGGTGGATGCGCCCTGTTGTTGGAGGTAGTTGATATCTTCCTGGGCCAACTGCGGATGGACAATCAGGGCGATGATATTTTCCGCCAGCACATGGACTGGCGCTCCATTGGCGTTCACGTTGTTTTGATACCAGCTATAAGGTGCCGCGTTGCCACGCGCGATATCCTGATAGATTTCCAGCGCCTGCGATGGCTGCCTGAATTCCATCAACCGAAAACGAAATCTAGGGGGCGGAAAGGCGGCGGTGAATATTGGCGGCCGGGTCGCGGCATCATCACGAAACTCTACGTAATAGCCCCAAGCGTTCAGCACGTTATCAAAGCCGTGGTAATTGGTGTTTCCGGAGGAAACCTGAGTGGAATCAACCACGCCAAGCGGGGCATGAAAGAACACGCAATGAGTGATTCGCTGCGCCGTGGCGTTTTGCGCGTCGGTGAAGTTGCCAATTGCGGCGGCGCTCCCGTCATTTGCCTGCCCGGATAAGAAGCGGAGCTCGGAGGCGCGCCCATAGCGGGCGGGCACAAAAGTGGCGGAGTTGGCTGGAGTGCGCTGTTGGGGAGGAGTCGAATTGTCGAAATAATCGAAATAGGTATTCAGCGTGGCCTGGCTGATGCGACTGGACATGGCATCAAATGCGGTCCGCGCTTCCCTGAACTGCTCGATTTTTCCGGTCGTGTAATGGAGCGTCGCGGCGGCCTGGTTGGTGACACCGATGAGAACCAGGCTGAGAACCGCGATGATCGCCATGGAAATTATCAGCTCCAGAAGCGTGAATCCTTCCGATGGGCTGAGAGGAGCTTTGGCCATATTCACGGCTTCTCAGTTAGATCCATTTCGGGTCACTGCCACGGAGAGCGTCTGCACCGAAAGGCCGTTCGTCTTCGCTTTCGCGGCATCAATGAGTTGTGTGTCGGCGTTGACGAAGCTGCTCAGTGGGCGATGCGCCGGGTTGCTGACGATCTGAACGGCCAGGATGGTCATTGCCCGCGGGTGGAATGGGGCTTGTCCAGGCGCCGCCGGAAGGGTCGTGAAATTTCCGGATTGATTACTGTTCGGATCAGGATCGCCCGGCTGCGAAGCGCGCACCCACACGGTGTAAAGGGCGGTGGGCGCGCCGGCTTGCACTTCGGACCCCTGGTCGTCGAAATAGCGCTGGGGCATCGCATAAAATCCGTTTTGCGGCGTAAGCCCAAGGAACAAGGAATTGAAATCCGATTGCTGGGCATCACTCACGATATGCTGGGTGATTTGTGCGCTGATCGATGTATCCATCGCTTGACGGAAAATCCCCAACCCCATCGGCAAGGCGCCGATGATCGCGATAAAAACGAAAGCCACAAGGCCGATGGCAAGCACTACCTCGACCAAAGTGAAAGCTGCCGCTTCGCGGACTTGGGAAGCAGACCGCTTGAGCGGGAAACTGCGGGAAGAGGGAAACCGCGTGAACTTTTGGTTCATGGCGAGGTTTGCCGGAGCGAACCCCGGTAAGCGGCGCTCAAATTTGAGGTTGGTGTCGCGATGGACGTAGGGACCGATGTAATGTTATTTTGCATGCCAATGGGTTCAAGCGTGTTACCCGCTCCTCGACCAGGATAGCCTCGACTGTGCTCGAGGCGTCAATTGAACGAGAGGCGAGTCCCGACAAGAGTCAAGCTATTGTCTGTGGGGAGGATGTATTGGACTTTTCGGTCAACTTTTTGTGTCCATCGGACAATCCGGGCATTCCGGCGGCGGAAACGCTGCAAACCGGCGAGCAGGCCCAGCCCCCCAAGGAGGCTTGGAAAAGGCCCCGATTCGGGAATCGTCGTCAATAAGACGGTGTTATTCCCGGCGCCGCCGTTGTAGTTGAGTTGAAAGGTATTCGCGCCAAAAACAAAGTCGCCGCCGTTTGAGATCGGCGCGCCGGCGACAGAGAACAAATTGCCGTCCCACGTTCCCGTGTAAGTGATGAGGCTGAAGGTATCGTTATTGGGAAGCGCGACGTTTCCGCCAATCTCGATGAGATTCAGCGCCGGCGCCGTTGCGCCGAGGGAGAGATTGCCGGATACGCTGTCCAGACTGCTTGTCACCGCCGTCGTATTGATCGCCAGCGAAAAAGTCCCGCCGCCGTTGAAAGCCAGGGATCCCGTATTTAAAGTTCCGATGGACGTGATCGAACCCGGCGCAATCGTAGCGCCGTTTTGCACGGTCACCGCGCCGGTTGTCCCGCCGGCGCCGGTCAGCGTTGCTCCACTATTCACCGTCGCAGCGCTGCCGCTGATGCTCCCGGCAACAATCAGCGTTCCCGCGTTGACCGTGGTGGCTCCGGCGTAGGTGCTGATCCCCGAAAGCGTCAACGAGCCTGCGCCGATTTTGGTCAGTGAACCGGCGGCGCTGAGCACCCCGGAGTAAGTCGTGTTGGCGCTGTTGTTGCCAACCGTCAAAGCGACCGCATTGGGCGTCGCGGCATTGTCCTGCAGGGCAATGTTGCCTGCGCCGCTCAAGCCGCCAAGGGTGAAGCTGTGAGAACCAACAGACGAGTCGAAAATAATGCCGGCGCTCATCAGCGTGCTGTTTTGCAGCGCCAGGCTGTTCGCCAGGTTCAACGTCCCTGCGCCTACGCGCGTGGTTCCGGCGAAGGTGTTGGCTCCTGTAAGTTTGACCGTTCCGCTATCGGTTTTGACAAAGTTCCCCGCACCGCTGATGACACCGTCAATCTCGAAGGTTGTCGCCCCGTAAGCGCGGAAGATACTGTTGCCGCCCGCGGTGGTGAGTTGAATCGCCCGGGTGTTGGGCAGGGTGCGGTTGGCCGTGCCCACTAAGCCGGCGCTGCTTCCGTTGCTGGCGTTGAGCTCAATCACGTTGCTGGCGTTGCCAAAGGCGCTGTCAGCGCCTGGCGCAACCAGGCCGGTATTGATAATCACTGTGCCGGTGAATGCGCCGGTATTGCTCAGGGCGAAATTCGTCCCATCACTGCCTCCACTGTCGGTGGTATTGCCTGCGACGCTGAAGGTGACGTTTCCCGCAGCGCCGGTAATGGCCTTGTTGAACATGCCCCCACCGGAAGCGATGGAGAAGGTCAGGTTGGCGCCATTGGCCATCGCAATATTACTGCTGCTGTTGCTATTTGCTGCGCCGGAAAGCGTCAACGCGCCACCGCTGACGGTGGTGGCGCCGGTGTAAGTATCCGCGCCCGTGAGTGTCAAAGAGCCAGGGCCCGTCTTGGTGAGCGTTCCACTGCCACTGATCACACCGGTATAGACCTGATTGCCGAGGAGATTATAGACGAGAGCGCCGTTATTCGTAATGCTGGAAGTCTCGGAGATCGAGCCGTCGGTCGTGCCATTTCCCAGTTGCAGCGTGCCGCCGCTAATCGTGGTCGGCCCGGCATAACTATTCGCCGTGGTGATCGTCAGCGTGCCCGTGCCGGACTTGGTCAAGGACCCGGCGCCCATGATGGACCCAGTCCCGGCGAAGACGTAGTTCCCAACAGAATTGACCGTCACGGAGGAGGGAGCCAGCGTGCCGCTCAGCGTCACTGTCCCGGGAGTAGCGGTATCGTTAAAGGTTACGGCATCAAAGCTCTCAAAGACATCGTTGGAGCCGCTATTGTTGAAGTTTACGTCGCCACTGACGTTCCAGGCTCCGGAGCCTGCCGCATTGTTCCAGATCAGATTTGCGGCGCCGGTGGCGATGGTGAGTTGGACGATGTTGCCGTTGATCGCCACGCTGCCCGTGACGCGCGACGGACCGTATTGGTTAAAATTGGCGGTGACCGCGCCGGCGCCGGCCACGCTTCCAGCCGTCAGGAGGTTGATCGGTGTAGCGCTGGCCACCGGCAGGGATGCAAAGAGCGGAGCCACCGTGTAGTTGGCGCTCTGCGTGAAGGCGCCCGAAACGGTGGTCGTGGAACCAGGCACGGCGGGGAGGGCGAGCACCGCGCCGGAATTGTTCGTCGTGAGGCTGCTCAACGTCTTTCCGGTCACATCCACCCGCAGCGTGCCCGCGTTGACCGTGATTGGGGAACTGGCTATTGCGCCCGTGGCGCCGATTTCGAGCGTCCCTGCATTAATCGTCGTCGCCCCCGTATAAGTGTTGGCATTCAAGAGCGACAGAGTGCTTGCGCCCTGCGTCGTCAAAGACATGGCGCCCGAGAGCACACCGGATACGGAACCGGGGGCGGTGGAGGTAACCGTGAGTGGGCCTCCGGCAATAACATTGCCGGTGATGTTCATGGCTCCGGTGAGAGCCACGGCCGTGGTTGTCCAGCCGGTCGAGCCGACACCGGTCCCGGTCACATTGACCACCCCCGTTCCAGCGTTGGCGGTGAAATTGGCAGGCGTGTACCAGACGCCGTTGCGACCGAGGGATATGTTCAGATTGATCGGGCCATTGGCCGCACTGGTGTTCAACGTCAGGCTAATGCCGGGCAAATTCGGGTCTCCGACATCGCCCGCGAGGGTGATGGAGGAACCGGTCAGAGTCGTGCTTGCGGCGAGCAGCTCAAGCCCTTCGAAGAAGGCCGGAGCGCCGGACTGAACGTAGGTCTGGCTCCCTCCAACAGTGATATTCCCGTTGAACTGGATGACCCCCGCGGTGGCGGAAACATTGCCGCTTCCCGTGAGGGTGCTGGTTGGCAGAGAAAGCGTGGCAGCGCTGCTGAAATTGTAGGCCAGCGTGCCATTATCCACGATGTTCCCGGTGAGCGATCCAGTGGTCCCCCCATTTCCGACCTGCAGCGTGCCAGTGCTGATGGTCGTGCCGCCGCTATAGGTATTTGCCCCGGTGAGAGTCAGCGTGCCGGCGCCCTGTTTGGTGAGGGACATGCTTCCGGAAAAAACTCCGGATACGGCGCCGTTGGCCGTCGAATTGATCGTGACCCCGGCATTGGAATTCACATTGGCGGGGATGTTCACGGCCCCGGTAAGTGTTACAGGCGTGCTTCTCCAGCCCGAGGAACTGGGGCCGGTTCCCGTCACGTTGATCGTTCCGGTTCCAGCATTGGCGGTGAATGCGGCGGGGACGTACCATACGCCGGCGCGCCCCAGGGAGATGTTCAGATTGATCGTTCCATTGGCTGCGCTGGTATCCAGAGCCAGACTGTTGCCGTCTGAATTCCGCTTTCCGACATCGCCGGACAGGGTGATGGAGGATCCGGTGAGTGTGGTGTTAGCGGCGACCAATTCTATTCCCGTGAACAAGCCGCCTCCGCCGATTTGGGTGTAGCTCTGGCTCCCTCCGACACTGATGTTGCCGTTGAGTTGGATATCGCCCGCCGTGGCGGTGACATTGCCGCTGCCCATGAGAGTGCTGGAAGGCAGGGAGAGAGTCGTCGCGCTATTAAAACTGTAGGCCAGCGTGCCGTTGTCCACGATGTTCCCGGACCCAAGCGAGCCGGAGGTTCCACCATTTCCGACCTGCAGCGTGCCGGCGCTGATTGTCGTGCCTCCCGTGTAGGTGTTCGCGCCGGAGAGGACGAGGGTCCCCAAGCCCTGCTTGCTCCAATTCGTCGATCCGGCGATCACAGCGCTGATCGTCACTGACTTGCCCGCGCCCAAAGTGTTCACAGTGATGCTCGGGGCGGCGCCCGCCAACGTCAGGATATTGGCGGCGTTGCCATTGTTGGTCAAAATCCAGCTCGCAGCGGTGGCTGGCGCGGTATCGCCGAAGACGAGACTCGTCAGGGTGTGGGGCGCATCCATCAGCACGGTGTTGTCCGCGGTAATATCGATGGCGCTGAAATCGGCGGAGAAGCCGGAACCGTCCGCAACAACGGCGCCGGACCAATTCGCCCCCGCACTCCAAAGGCCGCCGCTGGTGGTCTGTGTCCACGTCCCGCTGGCCGCCTTTGCGGAGTAGGAGCCGAGGAGCGCGGCGACGCTGCCGGTGAGGATGGCGAGGCGGAGGCTGGAACGGGAGGCGGTCAAGCCGTCGGCGACAAAGCAACGACGGAGACGAGTTGGGGAGAGGGTTTGTCATTCATGCCGTGACGCATCATCCCCGTTCGCCTTCAATCGCGCCATTACCCGACCGAGTAGTGCAAGCGGCATTCTGAATGGTGCGCCCACCCTGGCGGCGAGGTTTCGGGACTGCCCTGTTGCTCATTGAGACTAACGCCCGGGAATACTCGCCCTGATCACCGTGCCTTCGCCGAGCCGGCTCTCCACCCTTAGCTCCCCGCCGAGCACCTGCATCCGCTCCCGCATCCCGAGCAGGCCAAAGTGACCCTGCTGCGGCCCTGGCACAGAGAGAGGATCGAAACCGCAGCCGTCGTCCTGCACCGTCAGGCAGACCGCCTTCACGCTCTCCTCCAAACTTATCACGAGGTGGCGCGCCCCACCGTGCTTCACCGCATTCACCGCGGCCTCATGCGCGAGGTGATACAGATTGCTCGCAGCCAGATCCGGCAGCGTGCCCACATCTCCTTTCACGCTGACCTCACACGCGATCCCATGCTGCGCCTCCATCTCGGCAGCCATCTTTACCAGCGCCTCCTGCAAAGTCGCGCCATCCAAGGCGCCGGCTCGCAGCGACCAAATCGCGCGCCGGAGGTCGTCCCGATAGCGGTCGAGCAGATCGCGCGCGGCGCCGGAGTGCTGTCCGGCGGCCTCGGGCCGCGACGCCAACGCACGCGCTGCTTCCATTTCCAAAGCCACCGCCGTGAGGCCCTGCTCCAACGTATCGTGCAGTTCCGCCGCCAGCCGGTGGCGCTCGCGCAGCGTCGCCTCGAACTCCCGCTGCGTATGGTGCCGCTCGCGTATTTCCACCTCGAGCCGCGCCGTCTGCCGCCGCACCGTGCGCCGCAATAGCCACAGCCACATCAAGCCTGCGCCGATCAGCGCCGCCATCGCACTGAGCGCCATCCAGAACCGCGCGGGTGTCCACCACGGCGCCGCCTCCAGCACCACGACGTCCTTCCGCGACCGCGCCAGCAGATGCAGGCCCTGCGGAAGCGGAGAGTCCACCGCAGGCCAGCGTGCGCTCAACTCCACCACACAGATGCCCGTGACGCTGACGAGCGCCCCGGGAGTCCATGAAACCGGAACTTCCGATCGCGGCACCCCGCTGAACTCCACGCTCAATGGATGGCCTTCATGGTCCAGGCGCAAGCGCAGTCCGCCGCTTCCCTCCGCATCCACGCGCTCCAGCCGTCCCGTCATCCGCACCAGCTTCCCATCCAGATCCGGCTGGGACTCCTCCAGCTTTATGGGATGATTCGCGGAAACGAAAACCAGCCTGCCATCCGAGACCGGCCGCGACGCCTCCTTCGTCGCCCAAGTCAGCGGCGTGGCCTTTGGCTCTGCGCCCTGCTCCAGCACCCGGAATACCGCCTCCCGCACTTCCGCCCAATGCGGCCCCATACCCATGAAACCCGCGGCCTCCACCCGTGCGCCGACCGGCAACACACCTGCCTGCCGTGTCCACACCCGCACCGCACGCCCCTCATCCTCCATGTAAAAAAACTCGCCCGGCCGGTGCAACGTCACCACGCCGGCAAAGCGCCGGCGATGCGGCCAGGCCTGCTCCATCTGGAATCCGCCCAGCGTGCGCAACGAGCTTTTCGGCGCGGAAAAAGGATCACCCATGGGCGGTTTGAGAATCGTAATGTCCTCCCGTCCCACCATCTTCAAACTCCCGCCCAGCAGTTCGCCACGATCATTGAAAAAACTGAACGCTACCGCGCGAATCTCCACCTCTGCATCCTCCAGGGCGTCTGCATCGATGCCCTGCTCGTTCGCGCTGGTCGCCAGGAACTGCACCCCATCTGACGCGATCCGCACGAGACGCCTTTCCGCGCTTGAGCGTTCTTCGACATGCTCCACCACGCCCCGCATCGTCACACTCTGGCAATCAAACCTGCCGCTCATGTACTGAGCAGCCGTGATCAGTTCATACGGTGGCAGGGCCGCCTCGCCCACTACCTCCACGCGAGTCGCCTCAAGCACGGGGGCGTAAGCTCCCTTGCCCGTGACCCCCTCGACGACAATCGCCATGCCTCGTCGTAGCGTCGCTATCGCCGCAGGCGGAGAACTGGTGTTCCTGGCCACGAAAATCCCCTGATCCCCGTCGTGGAGCACAAAGGTTCCCGACTCCCCCGGATACGCCAGCGTCACCACCCCTCTCACCCGCACCGGTTTCCCAAATACGGCGGTCTGCCGGTCCAGCCCGCGAATCTCACGCACCC
>Ga0206949_1376_pt1 | contig 9606 bp, 13 predicted proteins | sample Alteio_BWOrgHeat_40_FD_153240 | JGI IMG/M metagenome (GOLD analysis project Ga0206949, IMG submission 153240) | Enriched cells from forest soil in Barre Woods Harvard Forest LTER site, Petersham, Massachusetts, United States -... | ecosystem: Environmental > Terrestrial > Soil > Temperate forest > O...
GGCCGTGGCGTACTACGCGTTTCTTTGCTGCATCGTTTTCATAAATGGGGACTGATAAAAAGCAAACTCTACGGAAAAAAGCCCTGAACTTAAACTGGGCTAATACTCATTTCCTTTATAAAAGACCTTGAAGATGCCCTGTCCTATCTGGTAGGTGATCACGTCATAGTTTAACTGCCAGTTCGATAGTTCTGCATTCGTCACATCATAAGCTTCTCCTTCTGTAAATAGGCGCAGTGTATTGCTTGTATTCATGTAGGCTATGGAGTTATACTGTATCGTATAAGTTGTGGGTAAAATCAATTGAACGTATCACCTCTGCACTGAACGCCCGATACCCGGTATGATACTCGCTGAGCTTCTCCCACAGCATAATATTTTCAAACAAGGTAAGGCACCTGTTGAAAACATACTTGTAAACCGGCATGCCGCCCCTGAGCGCGCCCTGCCCCAGTATGCGTGACGCCAGTACACATGGATAAACGTCCATGGCAATGATAGAAGACATTGCATGCAGTAACTTCGGGGTATACTGGTAGTCAGGGTGCAGCATAATGACAATATCTGCGCCAAGGTCCAGTGCCTTTTTATAGCAGCTTTTCTGGTTGCCGCCATACCCCTTGTTCACTTCGTGTTTTATGATGTGCTTTATGCCCAACCGCTGCCCTTCGCCCACAGTATCATCGCGGCTGTTGTCGTCCACCAATACCACATCGTCCACTATATCAAATGGAATCTCTTTGTATGTTCTTTCCAGGGTAAGGGCTGCATTATAAGCAGGCAGCACCACTACTATTTTTTTACCGTTGAGCATAATTGTAAGCCAAAAATAATAAGTTACAGGTAGAAATTAAATTAGTACACAGATTTTATCTCATTCTTTTAACAACCCGTCGTTTCACCCCTTCCAGCCCATGTGCGTCACTATCAGGTTGCTGTTGGCCCTTGCCAGCACATTTCCCTCCATATCATACACATGACACTCCACATTAATGATCTTTTTCCCTGTCCGCAACACCTTCGACTCCGCCCTGAGCCGCGCACCCTCTTTGATCGCATAAAGAAAATCAACATTCAATGTAAGCGATGTATAATGGAGCTCCGTATCCAAGCTCACCACTGCCCAGCCTATTGCTTCGTCTATCACCATACTCATCATACCTCCGTGGATATTACCATAAGGATTGGTCATTTCCTTACGCACTTCCATTGTCAGTACCGCACTACCCTTTTCTATTTGCTCCAGCGTAAACCGCAGCCAATTGCCCGCCTCCGATCTCGAATCTGTTACCTCCTTGCCCAGGTAGTTTTCCTCAATGAACTTCAGTACCTCGCCGGTTGGTATTCCTTTGTATCCCATGGGGCAAAGGTAGAATTAAAGCCCGAATTGCATTTACCAACGTCTACCCTGCCCGTATCCTCAAAATCCACTACTTTAGCCGTATGGACACTACGGCCCACGACATACCTGCTATAAAGACTTCAGCATCGGTGCACCGTGCATGGTCTATGTACGACTGGGCCAATTCAGCCTACAACCTCGTCATCACCTCTACCATATTCCCTGCCTACTACAATGCCGTTACCTCTGTGACTAAGGACGGCCAGATCATTAACGATAAAGTGTCCTTCTTTGGTATGCAGTTCAAGAACAGCGCTCTGTTCGACTATTCCATTGCCTCTGCCTATCTCATTATTGCAGCCATATCTCCCATTCTGTCATCAATAGCGGATTACAAGGGTAATAAGAAAAGGTTCATGCAGCTATTCTGCTACCTGGGGTCTATTGCATGCTGCGGTCTCTACTTCTTTAAGGGCAATACACTGGAATTGGGTATTATCTGCTCCGCGCTCGCAGCACTTGGTTATTGTGGCAGCCTGGTGTTTTATAACGCCTACCTGCCGGAAATAGCTGTAGAAGAAGACCGGGATAGGGTAAGTGCCCAGGGCTTTGCCTATGGCTATGTGGGCAGCGTCATACTTCAGATCATCTGCTTCGTATTCGTCCTTAAACCGCAATGGTTTGGCATTACCGATTCATCCTTCGCGCCCCGGCTTTCGTTCCTGCTGGTGGGCCTGTGGTGGGCAGGGTTCGCACAGATCACTTTCTTCAAATTGCCTAAAGGCAGGCCCCTGCCCGAAAAGCCGGGCTACAATATGTTCTCCGGGGGCTTCCACGAGCTCAGAAAGGTATGGGCACATATCAAAGACCTACCGGTATTAAAGACTTACCTCGGCGCATTCTTCTTTTACAGTATGGGCGTACAAACAGTAATGCTGGCAGCCGCCCTGTTTGGCAGCAAAGAGCTGAAGCTGGACACCAGCCAGCTGATAGCTGTAATACTCGTGATACAACTGGTGGCCATTGCCGGCGCTTATATAATGGCAAAACTATCTGATCTGTATGGCAACCTCCAGGTGCTACTGCTGGTCGTCTTTATATGGATAGGGATATGCATTGCCGCGTACTATACCCAAACCGCTATGCAGTTCTACATCCTGGCGTCAGTGGTAGGGCTGGTGATGGGCGGTATACAGTCGCTGAGCCGATCCACCTACTCCAAACTGATGCCGCCCACACATGATACCGCCTCATTCTTTAGCTTTTACGATGTTACCGAGAAGATAGCCATCGTTATCGGTATGGTATCTTTCGGCTATATCGATAGTATTATGAACATGCGGAGCGCCATTATAGCGCTCATCTCGTTTTTCATTACGGGGGCATTGATTTTGTATCTTGCCTTACAGAGACAGCGCAAGCAATTGAAGATCGCTGATAAATGAAAATTTGCGCCACAACTTTATACTTTTTACTTTTGAAGTCATACAACGAACGCTATGAAACTATACACAATAGACACAGGATATTTTAAGCTGGATGGCGGCGCTATGTTTGGCGTAGTGCCCAAGACCATGTGGAATAAAGCCAACCCCGCCGACGAAAACAACATGTGTACCTGGGCCATGCGCTGCCTGCTCATAGAGCATGGCAACTACAGGATACTTGTAGACAACGGCATGGGCAACAAACAGGACGAAAAATTCTTCAGCCACTATTATCCGCATGGCGAAGACACGATAGAAAAGAGTCTGGCCAAACACGGATTCACCACCGATGATATCACGGATGTGTTCCTCACGCATCTGCACTTTGATCATTGTGGTGGCTCTATAGTTCGCGAAGGCGACAAACTAGTACCTGCCTTTAAAAAAGCAGCCTACTGGACCAACCATAAACACTGGCATGCAGCCACCAATCCCAATGAGCGCGAAAAAGCATCGTTCCTGGCAGAGAACATAATGCCGATACACGATAGCGGCCAGCTACGCTTTATTGAGACTGCCGAAGGCGAGGAATGGCTGCAGGATATACGCATACGCTACGTGAGCGGCCATACCGAATGTATGATGCTGCCACAAATTACCTATAACGACACTACCCTGCTCTACTGCGCGGACCTTATGCCAAGCACCGCACACATATCGCTACCCTGGGTGATGGCTTATGATATGCGCCCCCTGGAGACACTCAGCGAAAAGCACAAACTGCTCAATGAGGCCGCAGCAGGCAACTGGATACTCTTCTTTGAGCACGACCCTAAAAATGAATGTTGCTCGCTGCAGCAAACAGATAAGGGCATACGTGTGAAAGACATATTCCCGCTCAGTGAATTAGACGCCAGGACAGCAACCTCCATAAAAATAAAAGACCGCTAACACTCAATTATTTCTCTGACCCCAACACACCACATGCGCGACATCAGGCTTAACTTCATCAACAACTCGGACGACCAGAACAATTCTCAGATAGTTATATTCCAAAAGAATAGCGGGATTACTCCCATTGCCTGGCAGGTAATAGAGCATGCCGGGAAGGGATGGCACCATCCTTTTGTATATAGCGAAACCTATTCCCTCGAGGTAGAAGATGACTTCGGTAACTTCTCGAATATGGTTGCTGCCGAGCCCGGACAACAATGGAAAGCAATAGCCGGACCGACTGGGCATGAATTGGTTATGACAGATGAACCAACTCAACGGCGCGGTATAGAAGTAATGAACGACATCTCATACAGCCCCATACGGGCACATTTATACCGTTCAGGTAAAAAAGTTGCCAGCGTATTCCTGCCTCCGGGCGGCGCAAGGTATGTATTTGAGTTTCAGCCAACGATCACTATTGCTGTAATGCATAATGCAAAGGAAGGCATCTGGCTGCCCGAACAGACTGAAGAATGGCACGAAGCTGAGATCTCGCTTCTGGGAATAGTTTCAGCCGACATAGTGATGACCGGCGGAGGTAGTGGCGACGATGCGGCGCCAATAGTATTCACTGTACAAAATATATCGCACCAATAGTCCCTGCGGCAAATAAATTATTTATTTAATTTCCTTGAAAATTAAATTTCGTTTTCATATACTTGTGGTATTGTTAACCAATAACAATTAACGTCACCACAAAACTACATGTATATGAACGCAAGCATCCCATCCCTGGGCACAGGTATTAAAGTACTGTCCCCTTCAGAATCGATAGACTTAGATTTAGGGCCGTTGGCAGACCTCAAAGGCACCTGGATAGGAAAGCCTTTTGATGGCTGGAACGTCATCGCTGTACCGGGGCCCCAGGTAACACAAGGCTTTACACTCGAGGTGATACCTTATGAAGAAACACTCACATTCACGCCTGTTGTAGTGGCCGGCAACCGTGGCCCGGTAGTAGACGGCGTACAGGAAGACCAGCAACTCATAGGCCTGCTGTATGAGCAAACTATAAAAAGCGTATGCACATCAGACCTGTGTGTAAAAATGGGCTTTGGCGCGGGCAATGAGATCCATGCCGAAAGAGGCATACTGCTCAACATCACCAACTTTAATTCAGCCCCCGATCCGAATAACCCATCAGCGCCGGTAACAGAATTAAACATAGCCCGCCTGGCTACGGTGCCGCATGGCAACTCCATACTGGCACTGGGCACAGCCATAACCGGCGTACCGCCAGATCACGACTTTTTCGGTAAAGCATTCATCAAACCATCTACAGTTGATGGCTCGCGGATACTGCCGGGCTATGAAGAGACCCAATACAACAAACAGCAGTTTGCAGACAAAGGATTTAACCAGACCGACCCCAACCTTTTCTTACAAAGTACACTGGGCGCTGCGCAATTAACCTCCCTGATAGAATTAAAGCTCTCTACAAAGAATGGTACAGGCGGCATCCTCAACATTCCTTTCATACAAAAAAATGTAGACGCTACAGATATGCACTGTAGTTTCTGGATAGAACGCCTCAGAAGCCCCGTAGTTGGCGGGCCCGATATCCTGCAGTTGCAGTACTCACAAACCATCAACCTCGTGTTCCCGGCTACCGGGTCCAAACAGATGATCATCTGGCCACACGTTACTGTAAACACGCTTCGCAAGGAAAAATAGTCCCTATATCTCTTTACATCATCGTATCACAGGGTGGGCGCTATGCCCGCCCTTTTTTTGCGCCATTCGCTACTGAATTGTTATTAACATCCGTTTTAGGAAATCAGGCATTTTTACGGTGTTTTATTTGAAATATAAATTGCAGCTTTGCAGTAATATTTTTTGTTTTCATAAATACAAATAAAAACCCATTAAAATGTCTGCAATGTTTGTTACCAAATCCATCCCCTACGACCGTATCCGTATCTCTGATGAAATAAAACTGGGCGCATTAGCCACCACCCGGCCTACCAAAAAAACATCATGGCAAGACGGCTGTGAAGTATTGTCTAACCAACGCGCACAGGTAAAGATATTCGGGGAACTGGAACTGTTGGAGTGGAAATCCTTACTGATGGCGTAAAGCACTATGCTTTATCACACATCTTACTAAACGCCCCGCTATGTCTTGTCTGCGGGTATTTCAGGCACTACAAAATCATTGTTCAGTTCTTCTATGTAGGTAAGTATTTCTTTGCGGCCCAGGAATTTTATGGCGCTGGTCATGAAGCTGCGTGGTATGAACTCCCACTCCTTCTTCATTGCCTCTATAAACTGGCGGGCGTGCTTGGCAGCATCGCGCTGTGTGCTTTTATCAGCCTTGGTGAAGATAACATTGAACGGCACCCCCCACTCGCCCAGCTTGCGCAGGAATTCAATATCTATGCTTTGCGGCTCATGGCGGCTATCTATCAGTACAAAGACCGTAACCAGGTTAGTACGTTCTTTCAGGTAATTCTCTATCATCTTCTCCCACGTAGCCCTTGTCGATTGAGAAACCTTTGCAAAGCCGTAGCCCGGCAGGTCCACAATATAGAATGAGCCGTTGATGAGAAAGTGGTTGATGAGCTGGGTTTTACCGGGCGTATTAGAGGTTTTGGCCAGCTTTGACTGCCGCGTAAGCATGTTGATCAGCGACGATTTACCTACGTTAGAACGGCCTATGAAGGCATATTCCGCACGGTCCGGTTTAGGGCAGCCCTCTACTTTGGGACTGCTGATGATATATTTGGCTGTAGTTATTTCCATTGACGGGAGTTGTGTACTTTTGCAACAATGCAATCAGTACCAGGAAGCAACCCGGCGGCTAAAATAGTTCCGGATGCCGCGTCAAATTTAAGCAAGAAAGCGCAAGTAGCGGACATGTTCAATAATATTGCCGGCCGTTACGATTTTCTGAACCACTTTTTATCCATGGGCATCGATAAGGCCTGGCGCAGAAAAGCCATAGCCGAAGTGGCCATGATACAGCCCAAAGCCATACTGGACGTAGCCACAGGCACCGGTGATATGGCCATAGCAGCCGCAGCCCTGGCTCCCCAAAAAATAACCGGAATAGACATAGCCGACCAGATGCTGGAGAAAGGCAGAGAAAAAATAAGCGCCCGGAACCTGCAAAACCTGATAACTCTCCAGACCGGCGACAGCGAATCAATGCCATTTGCCACCGGCGAATACGATGCCGTAATGTGCGCCTATGGCGTACGGAATTTTGAACACCTGGAAAAGGGCCTGGCAGAAATGGGCAGAGTGCTGCGGCCAGGAGGTAAGTTGGTGATACTGGAATTCTCCCACCCTACGCGTTTTCCGGTAAAGCAGTTTTACAAGTTTTATTTCAGGTACATACTTCCCACACTGGGCAAGCTGGTATCGCGGCACAGTACCGCCTACACCTACCTGCCTGAATCGGTAATGGCCTTTCCTGAGGGTAGCCGGTTTTGTACTATCCTTACCGAATGTGGCTTTAAAAACCCAGAGGCCCGCCCATTGACATTTGGCATCACTACCCTGTATACAGCCTATAAATAGTGGAGGGCAGGAACTATCATCAATACATCCTGTACAGCTTACCGGGTAATGACTTAATAATGCCCTGCATTTCCAGTTGCAGGAGCGTAGCGGCAAGCAGCGAATTAGGCAAGCCTGTATTATGAAACAACTCGTCGGCATGTACGTTGTCGCGGTTCAGCAGCAGGTCCACAATCTTTTGCTCATCGGGACTAAAGTTGATGAATAGCTGGCGCTGCACTGTCTTAGGCTTGCCATCTTTCCAGTTCATCAGTTCTATCAGGTCATCCGCCTTGGTGACCATAGCCGCTATATTGGTGCGTATGAGCTCGTTGCAGCCTGCACTGCGTGAGTCGCTGACCCTGCCGGGAAATGCAGCCACTTCGCGATTATACCCGCTGGCCATATGCGCAGTAATGAGCGCCCCGCCAGATACGTGGCTTTCCACGACCACTGTTATATCGCTAAGCCCTGCCACTATCCTGTTCCGCATCGGGAAGTTATTTCGGTCAGGGCCAATACCGGATGGGAACTCACTAAGCAAGCCCCCATTCTCTATCATCTGGTCACTAAGGTCTTTGTGGTTGTGCGGATAAATGCGATCCAGGCTGTGACCCAATACACCCACCGTGGGTATGCCCAGTTGCACACACTTTTTGTGGGCAATGGCGTCTATCCCTAATGCCAGTCCGCTGAACACGATCACATTATCCAGCGCCTGCAGGCCCTCTATCAGTTCCTCACAGAGTCTGTGGCCATAGTCGGTATTCTTACGTGTGCCAACCACAGCTACCGTCTTCGCAGCGTTGAGGTCAGCAATACCTTTATAAAAGAGCACTAATGGCGCATCGCTGCAGTTACTAAGCCGTGTGGGGTATTTGTGGTTATAATACAGCGCTTCCAGGTCATGCTTGATCACAAAATTCATTTCCTGCGCTGCTTTTTTCAGTACCTCTTCATCTCTGAAAGCCTTGGCCCTGGGCTCGGTTATGCCCTCTACGGTCTTCAGCTCTTTAAGAGGCGCACGGAATATCGCAGCAGCGTCGCCATATCGCTCCAGCAGCGCCCGCCCTATCTTCGCGCCTATGCCGGGGGTAAAGGTGAGGGCAAGCTGGTAATACAATTCATTATGTTCGTCGTTCGTGTTCATACTTGGTCTGTTGGCCCTTGAGTCGGTATTCTAAGTATATTTGGGTACGCAAAATATAAAAAATGAGGAAAATCACATTAGTTATTCTGTCGCTATTGATGGTGCTAAATGTAACCGCAAAAAAAGGCAGGGATAAAAAGAGCGGCGTATTATCTGTAGAGATAGACCATACAGGCTGCTACGGCCGGTGTCCTACCTACAATATAACCATCACCGCCGATGGCATGGCGAAATACGATGCAGTAATGTTCAATAAAGATACCGGTGTATTTGAGAAAAATATAGGTAAGAAGAAAGCAAAGGAAATACTGGATTACGTAAGCACAAACAAGTTGGACACCTGCAAGGATAAATACCGCTATGTACCGGACCTGCCCAATATAAACTGTACGATCACCTATACCACCAAAGTAAAGAACATAGAAAATGTAAAATACGCGCCACCCGTATTACAGGCGCTGGTGAAGCTCGTAGATGACGCAGGAACAAAAACTGACGGCAACGGGTGGAAAAAAGTAAACGGCCCGGCCGGTAAGTAGGTACCTAAAAAGCGTAAGCCCCGGTGAGCGGGGCTTACGGGAAATATTAAAGGTGCATTTTTTCTTTTTTCGCCAGCAGTTCATCCACCGTCTCACGGTACATCTCATCTGGTATGCAACAATCTACAGGACAAACAGCAGCGCACTGCGGTTCTTCATGAAAGCCCTGGCATTCAGTACATTTATTGGGAGTGATGTAGTAAGTATCTACGGAATTAGGCGTGTGCAATGCCGCTGCATCAGTAACACTACCATCCATCAGGGTAAACGCCCCCTTTACTGCCGTACCATCAGCAATAGCCCATTCTACCCCACCTTCATAAATGGCATTATTGGGACATTCAGGTTCACACGCACCACAATTAATACATTCATCAGTGATCTTAATCGCCATAAGAAATCTGTATTTATTTAGTTTATATGCCCGCAAAGTTACAACTTCGCGTCAAATACCAATTATAATTTGCAAATTGATTTGAAGATGTTGCCAATACCCGCTTGTAGCGGAGCGCACTATGGTAAAAATTGGAACATCAGATAATAATACAGGCACATAAAATAACACATGACAGATAAATTATCTACTGAAAGAAGGATAGAATTGCTTTGTGAGCTGGGCAGGTATATGGACAGCAACGAGCTGGCGTGGAT
>Ga0206949_1377_pt1 | contig 9597 bp, 9 predicted proteins | sample Alteio_BWOrgHeat_40_FD_153240 | JGI IMG/M metagenome (GOLD analysis project Ga0206949, IMG submission 153240) | Enriched cells from forest soil in Barre Woods Harvard Forest LTER site, Petersham, Massachusetts, United States -... | ecosystem: Environmental > Terrestrial > Soil > Temperate forest > O...
ACCGGCATCCGACGAGGCGCTGCAAGATCTCCGTCCAGGGGAAAGTCGAAAACGGTCGAGCCATCTACGCCGTGCAGGACAATGGCATCGGCATCGCCGGCGAGCATCAGCCAAAAGTATTCGATCTCTTTCACCGGCTCGACCCGAAGAAGACGCAGGGCGAAGGCCTCGGGCTCACGATTGCGCAGCGGGTCATTGAACGGCAGCACGGCCAGATCTGGCTGGAATCGCACCCGGGCGAAGGAACCACGTTTTTTGTATCCTTGCCCAATGTTGAAAGCAGACAATGATGGCGCCAAACCCTTTTGGCATTATGAATCGCCTGCACACCATTCTGATAGCTGATGACGACGACGGCCACGCCTTCCTCATCGAGGACAATCTCCGGCAAGGCGGCGTGACGACGGACTTCATACGCTTCAGCGATGGGCAGGAGGCGCTCGACTTTCTCTTTGGACGAACTAAAGAGCCGGCATTCCAACCAGAGCGAGCCTATCTTCTGCTCCTGGATATCCGCATGCCGAAAGTCGACGGAGTCGCCGTCCTTGAGCAGATCAAGAAAGATCCCGCGATGCATAAGCTTCCCGTCATTATGTTGACGACGACCCAGGATCCGCGGGAAGTGGACCGCTGCCACGAACTGGGCTGCAATATCTACATTCACAAGCCGGTCTCTTACGAGAGCTTTGCCAATGCCATGACCCAACTTGGAAAGCTCGTCAGCCTTGCGCAGATTCCTCGTGTCAAACAAGAGATCTGAATGTCCCCATGACCTACCCGACCTTGCAGCCGTTGCCGCGTCTTCTCGTTGCGGATGATGACGAAGGTCTGCTGTTCCTCATGATCGATGCGCTGCGACGGGAAGGCTGGGAGGTGGAAGGCTTCGCCAGCGGGAAGGAAGCCATCGAGTGGTTTGGGAATCATACTGCCGACCTCCTCCTGCTCGACCTGAAGCTCGCGGATCTCGGCGCACTACAACTCGTGGACTGCCTGCGGGAGAGAGGGCGTCATCTTCCGTTCATCATCGTTACCGGTCACGGCGATGAACGCACAGCAGTGGAAGCGATGAAGCAAGGCGCGCTCGACTACATAATGAAAGACGCGGGCATGCTGGAGTTGCTTCCCGGCATCGTGCGACGCGCGCTGTCTGTGGTGGATCAGGAAAGAAGGCTTGCCGAGGCGAAGGTCACCATTCAGAAGCGGGAAGAGAGGCACGAGCACGTGATCCAGTCTGCGCTGGACGGCTTCCTGCGTTTCGAAAGCTCGGGGCGTCTTCTCGAAGTGAATCAGGCTCTCTGCCGGCTGCTTGGCTATCAGCAGGAGGAGCTGCTGCAAAAAAATGTCTTTGATGCACACGGCGTCGCTTTCCGCGAGGAAATGAGGAATCATGTGGATCGACTAGAGAAACACGATGCCGGGCGCTGTTCCACACGCCTTTTGCGTCGCGACGGGGTCGAAATCGAAGTGGAGATCTCGCTGCGCCGCGAAGGCGACGAGCTTTTTGGCTTCGTTCACGACATCTCGACGCAGCTCCGCCTGGAACGCGAACTCCAGCAGATCACCCTCGAAGAAAGACGCCGTGTTGGCCGCGAGCTCCATGATGGCCTGGGACAGCAGTTGACCGCCATCGAACTCATGACGCACACGCTCGCGCGCGAGCTGAAGTCGCTCGCGCCGGTTCACGCAAAAGCGGCTTTTGAAATCACCAACTATATTCGCAAGAGCATCACGCAAACCCGCGAGCTTGCCCACGGCATGTTGCCGATTTCCGCGGATTCCGGGGGACTGATGAATGCCCTGCAAGAATTGGCGCGAATGACCGCGCTCGCCGGTCTGCCGTGTGAATTCCAATGCGGGCAGCCGGTGGAAATCGAGGATGGGGCCGTCGCCTCGCACCTTTACAGGATTGCTCAGGAGGCGATAACCAATGCGCTCAAGCACTCTGGAGCGAAGCGCATTCTCCTTCAGCTCGAAGACCAGGGCGGCGCTCTGGAGCTTACCGTCCAAGACGACGGGCGAGGATTGCCTCGCCGCAAAACCCCCACTGGAGGCATGGGACTGCAGGTCATGCAACACCGTGCGCGCCTCATGGGAGGCCACCTCGCCATCGAATCCACCGCCAGCAAAGGCGTCCGGATCGCTTGTTCTCTGCCAAAAAAGTCATGAAGGCCAAATCAGTGAAACAGCCGGTAGCCAAGTCGAACCCGCCGAAAAAGATCGCGCCGGCCGAACCCCCAAAAAAGCGCATCTTTCTTGTCGATGATCATCCAATGATGCGGGAAGGAATGGGCCGGCTCATCGACACCGAGCCGGGACTCATGTGCTGCGGCGGCGCCAAAAGCGCAGAGGAAGCGCTCGGCGGGGTCTCCGCATGCCGGCCCGATCTTGTCATCACGGACATCACACTTCCCCAGCGAAGCGGTCTCGATCTCATCAAAGACCTTGCCGTTGCGGAGCCCGGTCTGCCCGTCTTCGTGTATTCCATGCACGACGAATCATTTTACGCCGAACGCGCCCTGCGAGCGGGCGCCCGCGGTTACCTCATGAAAGAGGCGGGCAGCGAAAAAATGCTGGAAGCCATTCATCGCGTGCTTGCTGGCGAGATCTGCGTCAGCCCAAAGATGGCGGCCAAAATCCTCACCCTGTTTTCCGCGCCGAAAGCACGAGGGTCCCACTCCCCCGTGGAAAAGTTGTCCGACCGGGAGTTCGACGTTTTTCAATTAATCGGCCAGGGCAAATCGACCAAGGAAATAGCTCAGCACCTTCATCTCAGCCACAAGACGGTCGCGGTGCATCGTGGCCACATCAAGGAGAAACTCGGCCTGAAAAGCGCCTCGGAGCTGGTGCATCAAGCGATCCGCTGGGCTGCGGCGCCTTCCCCCAACGGCCCGGATGAAAAGTAGGCTCGGCCTTCCGCAGCCCCGCGAAATTCTGACAGCGCCGCCCGACGACTTGGCGCATCATTGAAACTGACACTGCAGCCATTTCGACCAGGGCTGCTTCGGGAATATGAAACCGATCCTCACCCTCACGATGAATCCCGCCATCGACGCCAGTTCGTCCGTGGAGAATGTGTTCGCGGAGCATAAGCTGCGATGCGGTCCCGTGCGTTATGATGCGGGCGGCGGAGGCATCAACGTCGCGCGCGCCATTCAGAGACTCGGAGGCAATTCCCTGGCCTTGCATTGCTGCGGAGGGCCCTCAGGAGAGATACTTCGCGCATTGCTCGAAGAAGAGGATGTTCCGCAGCAGCCCATCGAGATCTGCGGGTGGACTCGGGAGAATCTCACCATTAACGAACGCGCAACCGGCCAGCAATATCGCTTTGTAATGCAAGGCCCTGTACTTTCCGAGCTGGAATGGCAGAGGGCTCTCGGAGCCATCCTCTCGCAGGAAATCCCGCCGGATTTCATCGTCGCCAGCGGCAGCCTCCCGCCAGGGGCTCCCGAGGATTTCTATGGGAGACTCGCCCGGCTCGCCCGGGAGAGAGGCAGCCGATTGATTCTCGACACATCCGGCCCTGCCCTGGAGGCAGCCGTCGCGGAAGGCGTCTTCCTGATAAAGCCCAGCCTTCGGGAACTGAGGGCGCTCGTCCACGCGGATCTCGGAACCGAAGCGGAACAGGAAGAAGCAGCCATGCAGCTCGTGTCCACCCGCCGATGCGAGGCTGTGGTGGTGTCGCTCGGGGCAGCCGGAGTTATCCTCGCGTCTTCAGCCGGCATCGAGCGGTTCCGCTCTCCCACCGTGGCCGTGCGGAGCAAGGTCGGAGCCGGAGATAGCACTGTCGCCGGGATCTCGGTATCCCTCGCCAGGGGCCGTTCTTTACGGGATGCGGTGCGCTTCGGCGTGGCCGCGGGAGCTGCCGCCGTCATGAACTCGGGCACGGAGCTTTGCCACCGGGCTGATGCGGAGCGTCTCTTTGCTCAAAGTGAATGATGCTCCTACGGAGATAGCGTGACCGCGCAAATAGTTCCGCCCCCGACGCTTCTCTCACATGAACTGCGTCGGAGCGGCTACGAGCCGCCAATGGCTCCACGTGATACCTAGCCCCACTCTCCTCCCCTGCCGCATTCATCTGCTATTGGCTGAATTCCACCGACGCTTCCAAAGAAGCTGCCCCCTCAACCTCAAAAGAGTCCACGAAATCGTGCTCGTGCTCATGAACAACCAGCACCGGACAGTTCGCTCTTCGGACGACGTTCTCGGCAGTGCTCCCCTTGAAGAGATGCTTTAGCCCCGTGTGTCCGTGCGTCGTTGTAATGATCAAGTCTGCGTCAATTTCCCGCGCCACTTCCAGGATGCCTTCGAAGACAAAGCTTTGCCGCACCGCCGTCTCTACTGGCAATCCCGCCGGGATCATATCGTCGAGCTGCTTCTCGATCACCGCCAACTGCTCGCGATCGAGGTCCGCAAGATACGGCGCATCTTTCCAATAAGCGGGAGCCCTCAGGACGTGCAGGAGAATAAGCTTCGCGCCGAATTGCTTCGCAAGCGGAACGGCATACTCCAGCGACTTGAGAGACATCCTGGAGAAATCAAGAGGCACAAGGATGTTCTTCAAGTGAATTCCAAAGGACTTTCGCGCAGCGCCATTGCCGCGGTTCGCTGCGACGCACCTGTTCGCCGTCGAGAGACTTTCTGTTTTACGATTCTCGTTATTCATAGCTAACCAATGTTACTGAATTGATTCTTAGTATCGATGCGCTGGAGCGCATCTCGTTCTTTCCAGGATAACCGCTGCTTTCCTGGCTCTCTCTCCGTATTTTGCCAATTGCTACCCCTCCTTGACGGCATCATTTTTGACTCTCGAGACCCTCGCAACGCCATAGCAGCATTCGGTCATATATGAGCAAAATCGGGAGAGAGGATCCCCGCAGGTTCTGCGAGTGTCTCGTCATAGGGAATCAAATGCATAGGGAACCTTTTGAAACAAACTCACCGAGCCAGCCTATCGAAGTCCCCATTAGGCTGCAGCCTCACTCTTTTCCGAGTTTTGGGAATTGGAGAGCCAACTTGAGCCCAATCATAAGCGTGTGCCAGAAGGACATATCCCTCCGTACTTTAACGACAGCATCATTCAAAACAAAAAGCACGAAAGGAAACATATGAAATCCAACATCCAAAATCCGGTCGATCTGACGGCCTACAACATCGAATCAAAAGCCACACACCGAAATCTCTCGCCTTCGGAACTCTACGAACACGCCATCCGCTACGAGTCGGGATCTTCCATCTCAGAATCCGGCGCGCTCGTGGCCTATTCCGGCGCAAAAACCGGCCGCTCTCCCAAAGATAAACGGGTCGTGAAGCATCCAGCATCGGAGAAGGACATTTGGTGGGGCCCCGTGAATTTCCCAATCGATGAACACGTCTTCCACGTCAATCGGGAACGCGCCATCGATTACCTGAACACCGCCGAGCGTCTCTACATCGTCGACGGATTCGCCGGCTGGGATCCGCAACACAGGATTAAAATCCGCGTCATTTGCTCCCGGCCTTATCATGCGCTCTTCATGCATACGATGTTGATTCGCCCGACCGCCGAAGAGTTGGCCACGTTTGGCGAACCAGACTATGTGATCTTCAACGCGGGCCGCTTCCCGGCGAACCGCCTCACCTCCGGTATGACGTCGAAGACATCCATCGACCTCTCCTTTGAAGAGAAACAGATGGTGATCCTGGGCACGGAATACGCCGGTGAAATGAAAAAGGGCGTCTTCACCATCATGAATTACCTGATGCCGAAGCATGGGCTTCTCTCGATGCACTGTTCCGCTACGGCCGACCCTTACAGCTCGCATTGCTCCGTTTTGTTCGGGCTCTCCGGAACCGGAAAGACCACGCTTTCCGCCGATCCGAAGCGCCGCCTCATCGGCGATGACGAACACGTCTGGAGCGACAGCGGCGTCTTCAATATCGAGGGCGGATGTTACGCCAAAGCCATCGATCTCACCCCGGAGAATGAGCCGGAGATCTTTAACGCGCTTCGCTTTGGCAGCGTGTTGGAGAATGTCGTATTCGATGACGAAGGCCACAGAGTGGACTTCCACGATACGAGCATTACCCAGAACACGCGGGGAGCCTACCCGATCGAGTTTATCAAAAATGCCAAAGTTCCCTGCACTGCCGGGCATCCCACCGACGTGATTTTCCTCACGTGCGATGCCTTTGGGGTTCTCCCGCCTGTTTCGAAACTTACCCCGGAACAGGCGATGTATCATTTTATCTCGGGCTATACCGCAAAAGTGGCGGGCACCGAGATGGGAGTGACAGAGCCTTCGGCTACTTTCAGCGCCTGCTTCGGCGCGCCATTCCTGGTCTGGCATCCCGCGAAATACGCCAAACTTCTCGCCGACAAGATGAAACGCCATAACGTCAATGTCTGGCTCATCAACACCGGCTGGACTGGCGGCTCCTATGGACTCGGCTCTCGCATCAAGCTCAAGTTTACGCGTGCGATCCTGGACTCCATTCACAACGGCACGCTTGCTGACGCGCCCACGCAACCCGATCCCTACTTTGGGATTAACATCGTTACCGATGTTCCTCATGTGCCCAGTGAGATCCTGGTTCCCGCAAATACCTGGGCCGACAAGGATGCCTTCGCGGCCACCGCCAACAAGCTCGCCCGATTGTTCGTGGATAACTTCAAAAAGTTCGAATCCGGCGTCACAGCGGAAGTAAAGGCAGCCGGTCCCCGCGCAATCGAAATTACGGAGCAATCATCCGTCATCGCGGACCCAACAACCCATGAAGCCGAGCTGCAACCGACAGTATGAACATCGACGATTTCATCGAGAATCCGCACCCTTTTCTCGACGGGATGTCGGAGCTCCACTTGCGGATCCTGGCTGAGAACGCAACGAAAACCCATTTCGCGCCAGGTGAGATCATCTTTCGACAGGGGGAGAGCGCAAACCGCTTCTACCTCATCGAACATGGCGAAGTTGCACTGCAGACCCACGCCGCCGGAAGGCTAACCACGGTTCAGACCATTGGCCCCGGGGAAGCTCTGGGCTGGTCCTGGCTATTTCCGCCACATCACTGGCTCTGCGACGCGCGCGCGCAGAAGGAATCCTGGGCAATATCAATGGATGCACTTTCTGTGTACGTTCCAGGACTCCTCGAAAAGAGCGAAGTCGACACCGCGCTGGGATACGAACTAATGAAACGCGTTGCGAAGACGGTCGTCCACCGGCTTCACTCAACACGGTTGAAATTCATTCAAGCCAGCATTTCGAACACGTTGCCGACGGTATGAATTACCTTGTCACTGCCATGCGTCGCTAATCGGATGTCCCAACCGTCGTTTGTAGTGGCCCTTAGCACATCGCATCCCACATCCTTGCCGCGAACTCTTCCCGAAACTCCTCTGTGAGCGTCGAATTGAAGCGCCTCGTATCTGCGATGCGATGTCGCTAATTCTCACCCTTAGTCTTCGCAGCGGGAATTAGTGAAGGGAGGGCCAGGCCCGTTCCGATCGAGGCCAGGGTAAAAATCAGCATCGTCGAATCTTCCCAAATGAGGACTGTCGCAGGCAGCCCCGGACTTTGGCCCGTGCGAAGAAACGCGAAGACATTCACGAATACCTTGGCAGCGAGACTGCCGGGAAGCATGGCAATCGCTCCCACAAGAGGCAGCACGGAGCCGCTCGGCGTATGAAGATTCCGGATCGCCCGATCCCCAATTGCAAGAAGCAATGCAGCGAAGAAGGATGCAACCGCGAGGGAAAATCCAAACTGCTGCCCGATGGTCCGGATCGCAAGCGCCAGTGCTCCCGCTCCGTAATAAAAAGGCAGATTTCGAGGTTTGCAGTTGAACAGCACCGCAAATCCCGCCGCCGCTACTCCTCCAAAGAAGGTTTGATGAAGGGTGTGAAGCAGCAATGCGTTCATCTCTATGGAAGCACGAGCGCCTGGGCGATAGCGAGCCCAAGCGCCATAAACATGAGCAGGTAGACGACTCGTAATGCCCGCGCCGCAGCGAGATTTGGCTTGCCTTCGAGAATATCAATTTGTGCGTTGAGCACTGCGACACCAGGAACAAGAAGCAAGACCGCGGAAACCGTGGAAACCAGCACGTGAATGCTGCCCAACAGGCGCGCGCCCAGTCCCGCGACGAAGGCAGAGTGAAAGCTGACGATTCCGGCGATAATAAAACTGTTGTGCCGCTGGTGAAATAGAGTGTGCCGAATCCACTGCCCAAAAGAACTTCCGATGAGGATCGGAAAGAAGGCAGGCCAATCCGCGCCGAGCAACCTCCCAAATGCACTGCAAGCCAGTCCGGTGCTGAGGCAAACGAACCACAAAGGGTATTCTGGTGTCGTCTCGGGCACGCGATCGATAAGCACCTGCGACTCGGCGCAATCCCGTTTTTTCGCCGCCAGGTCGCGCACAATTTGCCGAGCGGCACTGGTTCGACGCAGATTGACCCCATGCTCGGCCGCGTGGGCCATCTGCATGCACGACTCGTCTCGCCGCCGGATCATCACGAGGATCGCCGCATGTTGGCAAAAGACGTCAACGGAATCGCAGTCGAACGCATGGGCTATATCCTCCATCGCTTCATGCACGGCCCGTCCACTCGCGCCGTTTTGAAGCAAAAGTTGCCCGGTGGAAAGACACAGGCGAGCCACCTCGTCGATCGGCGGAATCGTAAGCGCGTCGGGCATCAAATGAGCGGATCCACTTCCGCCATCTTATGTTTTTTCTCCTACAAGGCAAATGTCCAATCCTGCATCTCAAGAATGGCTTGGAAACATCTGCCCGGCACAGTCTTGCACGGCGCCCGATAAGACCGCGTCGTCACACGCCTGCTTCGCGAAGTCCAAAATACCCATCCTGCCAAGAACAGCGGTTCCCACTTTCTTGAGCCATGCCTTGGCCTGGCTGCTGACGATCATGGCGCCGATTACTTCAAGCGTCCCGGCGTCTACGACGAGCTTCAACAATCCGAATTCTCCGTCCCCAATCAATGGAAACCTCACAGAAGCAACTTTAACTTGGCGTCCAGCGGCGCACGCTGCGTCCTCCAGCAGACCGATCGCGACCACAGTGGGATCGGTATGAACCTGACGGAGCGTTTCATCGGGGAGGAAGCGAACCCGTCCGCCGAGTGCGTTCTCCACCGCAATGTGCGCTTGCTCGTAAGCGGCATCAGCGAGTGTGTAAAGTCCATTGACGTCGCCTATCGCTGAAACTCCCAAAGCGGTGGTTTGTAGGAGCTGATCGACCTCTATTCCGCGCTCTGAGCTGAACTTGACGCCAGCTTCCTCCAATCCGAGGCCGTTGACGTTGGGGGCTCGTCCTGTAGCAACTAGAATTTTGTCGGCGGCCAGCTCTTCCTCCGCGGAGCCCAAACTCGCCATCGCGAATTCGGCGGATATACTACCCCACACTGCCTTTGCCGCTTCGCCCAATCGCACGCGGATTCCACGGCGTTGGAATTCCGCGAAAAGATACTCGCCCGCTTCCCGGTCCATTTCAGGAAGAAGCCTTTCGCCCTTCTCCACCAGGGTCACTTCCGCTCCGAGCGCGCTATAGACACAGGCAAATTCACAGCCGATATGTCCGCCTCCAATGATAACGATCCGAAACG